>C688J18823_10000569_pt1 | contig 21667 bp, 15 predicted proteins | sample HopSoiMetagenom1_FD_18823 | JGI IMG/M metagenome (IMG submission 18823) | reverse complement strand
CGCCGATACGCTGATCGACACCTGCGCCGCCTGCGGCCACAAAGAGCTTTATTTTCAAAAGGACTTCAACCGCACGACCGGCATCGCGCTCGTCGTCCTCGGATCGATCTTCGTCCCCTGGACCTACGGCCTCTCACTGCTCGCCGTCACGATCCTCGACTACATCGTCTGGCGCATCGTGAAGAACGTGGTGGTCTGCTACAAGTGCCAGGCCGTGCATCGCGGCTATGCGTACGCGGAGCCGGTGAAGCCGTTCGATCTGGTCATTCACGACCGGCATGTATACGGGCAGGCGCCGCCGGGCGCGGAGGAAGGGCATTAACGCAAGTCGGAGCGCGGGCGTCCCGCCCGCAGCCGGCGGGCGTCTCGGCCGGCGGCGATGGTGATCGAGCGAGACGCTCGATCACTGCGGGCAGGGATGCCCGCGCTCCAGCACCGCGTAACGGCTCGCAGAGCGCAACGAAGGAGCAGCGGTTCGCGCTGCTCCCTCGCACAGTGAGCTACATGCGGCGCTCGTCGCGGATCTCGCCGCCGCTCGGCGCGTTGCCGTAGCGGTACTCGTAGGCGTGACGGATGTAGTCGCGATCGCGATTGAAGTCCTTGCCGTAATCGCTGCTCAGCTGGCGCTCCAGGTCGCTGTTCCACTTCGGATACTGCGTTCTGTAGTGATTCTGTGCGCCGTAGCCGAAGCGGAACGCCGGTTCGTGTTTCTCGAAGCCGTCGCTCGAGCCGGCCATCTGCTTCACCGTGTCGTCGACGTCCTGATTGAGCTCGCGCGCGCTCTTGGATCCGAAGTCGTGCCTGGTCTGCTCCCAGTCATTGGCGAACGCGGCCTTGACGCGATTCCAGCCAGTGTCCACTTCGTTGTTGTACCAGTTGGGCTTATTCATGAGCTTTCTCCTTTCACTGCAAAATCACAGCGGAAGGTGCACGAGCGACGCCAGCCAGCCTATGGCGCCGCGACGCGAAAGAAGACGTCGTAAATGCGCCGTATTCCATGGCTCAATTGCAGGGCGCCTTCGTATCTGAAGAAATTGCCGTATTCGTCGCGGCGTCCCACGAGGCGGTAATCGAGCAGGATTGCGGTGACCGGCGACGATGCGAGCGGCTGCAGCTCCGAAAGACTCGAGTGACCGTCATGATTACGGTCCGTCCACAGCAACAACATCACCCAGGCAGTATCCGACGCATCAATGCGACCGTCGTGGTTGGTATCGAGTACAGCCAGCGCCTCGAAACCATTTGCCGCGGTCGACGCTCCGGGCCCCGGCGTATGGTTGCCGAACAACTCGTTTCCGCTATCGATCACGCCGTTGCCGTTCCGGTCGAGCGCCAGAAACGCGACGGCAGAACCGGGTGCCGTCCAGGTGGCGAGCTCGGGGAGACCGTCGGCATCGAGATCGAAAGCGACCGGATCGGTTTTCCCCGACAGCGGATACGAGCCGTCATTCAAATCAATGACGATCGGCGACGTACAGCCGGTCCAGTCTCCGTAGTAATAGCCACAATCGAGATAGTTGTAGCCATTCCGAGGCTGCCCGGTGCCCCCGGCGGTGTCGGCGAGCCATCGACACAGGTCATGCAATAGGTGCGGTCCTCGCCGTTATAGAGGACCGTCACGTATGCGCAAACGCGCCCATACGGGTCATATTCGCAGTACTGGCCGCCGTCTGCGTGCGTGCGGCACACTGAATCGAGGTCGCGATGTGCCGAGCTATAGCCGCAGTAGTCGCCGTCCGGCGCGACGCTTTGGGCCTGCGCGAACAGTGGTAAACAGCAGAGCAAGATCAGAATTCGACGACGCATCGCGCTCTCCTCAATAGCGCACGATACTTACACACTCGCCAAAAGCCGGACAAGACACAATAATGGAATGATGATCCCGCATCCTGTACACTTCGCACGAAGCACATCTTCATGACGCGTACGGTACAAGAGCGGTTTCCGCGCTTCATTGTGATTCTCACAACAGCGACGCCGATTGCCGCTGCCGCTGCCGCCGTCGCGCACATCGCTGCGACGGCCGGGCATCTGATCGCGAGCGGTGAGGACGAATATCGGTTCCGTCTGCGCCGGATTCACGCCGTGCTGCCGTTTTCACCGACGATCCAGGCGAGAATCGCGGCGTCTGTGGCAGGAACGAATATCCATGTCAGCGTACCGGCTGCACGGTTCTGGAGCATCCTGCAGATCGCGTTGTTTACCATCGTGCTCGGCGGATGGATGCTCTCGTGGCACTGGAGCGAGCAGCTCGCGGCCCCATGGATTGCCGCGGCCATGCTGCTCGTCAGCATGAGTGTCGTACACGGTGCAGGGAACCGCACGATCCAGTTGCTCGAAAACGCCCTTTCGGACGCCGAATGAATCACCGTGCACGTGCTTTCCTGATCGCAGCTGCATTGAGCACGTGCCTCACAGGCCATCATGCAATCGCGTCGACGATGCAGATCGCCACATATGCCGGCTCGACCGCTGTCACCGAAGGCGAGGTGTGTTTCTTCCGCGGCAAGAACGGCGATCCATTTTTCGATCGTTTTCTCACGAGCGGAGACGTTCGCTGTTACCCACTGACGAATGCCCCGGAGCCGCCCGCCGGATTGTGGAACTATTACGTGCAAACGAACACCCACGTTTCGACTCATCCGCTGGCAATCGAGATTCTTAGCCCTGGAACCATCCGGCCGATGCGCGTAGAACTTCTACCGGCGGCCACGCTCGATGTTGCGGCTGCACAGAAGGGCCTCAGACCTGGTGAATACCTGGCCCTGTATGTCTCCAATGAAGGCCAATCGTCGTCACGCCCATCACTGCGACCGATTCCCAGAGAAGTTTCGAGCGTGCTCATTCCCGCCGACATGCGCGTTTTGCTCGTTGTGGAAGATGAGCAAATCATCTGGGCAAGCCGGCCGCTGAACGTGCCAGGGGGAGGCACGATGACCGCTCCGGCGCCGGATCGCGCAACTCACGACGTAATCGTCCTGACCGGTCTCGATGCCGCCGTCACGCCGTCGGAACGACAGCAGATCGACGGCATGGCGCCGCCGGTCGTCCGCCTGGTCGGCAAGGGCCGCACGTTCACTCCGGCATTCGAGTTACGGCGTGCGCCACAGTTCGATACGAGCATTGTGGAATTTCTCGATGTGCCTCCCGGCGAATATGACGCCACGGCGAGCGGAGCCTACTGGTTACCCGACCATGCTCCCGTGACGGTCCACTCACCATCAACGGCCATCGCACAGCCGAAGCGGCTGATCGTGACCCGGCCTTGCGCACGAATCGAGATCCGCTGGCAGGTGCCGCATCCTTTGACCCAGTCTCATCAAGCCTCCTGTGGCGCAGATACCCCGGAGCAGACAAGTCTTCGCGTCGCACGCTGCGCTTTTGGATTCGGACGTGGTGCGCTACAGGATTGCGTCGCCGTACACGATGAGCAGTTACACACGGACAGCGGCGAGCGTGTTCTCGACATGCTTTCGCCCGGCGATTACACCGTCACGCTGAGCCATGGCGGCATGAGCACACGTCAAATGATCTCCACGCGAGCATCGCAAACTGCCGCTGTCGACATTGCCCTTGCGCCCGGACGTATTCGCGGCCGCGTGACTCGCTCGGGCTCTCCAATAGCTGCCGTCGTGACGTTCGCGTCGGGCAGCACGCACACGGACCGTAATGGCGACTACGATGCGTTCGTGGAGGACGCTCCGGGAGAACGCCCGGTCGTGGTGACGCCCTGCGACACTCAGCGTGAATATGTCGACGTCCCGCCGCGACCGCTCCTCGGCGACGACCACTATGACATCGATATTCCGCAGAATCGGCTCGTCATTACGGTCGTGGACGCCCGAACGAGAGCACCGCTGCCCAATAGTTCCGTAACCAGCCGCATCATCACTGCCGATCACACAGTGAGCTCTCGCATTCTGTCCATGACCGACGCAAAAGGCACTGTCAGCGACGAGGTAATTTCCGAGAACGTCACGCTGGAGATTTGCAGCCGGCATCCCGGTTACGAGGGCGCATGTATCCGGGACATTCGCATGCACGATTCACAGCAAGCCGCCACGATTGCCCTCCAGCCTCCGGCCGGCAGGATGGTCCGCATCGATGCCCACCCTCCCATCGGTCCCGGCCGCGTTTACACAGTGCTCGGCCATCGGATCATCGGCAATACCGTCATCGAGCAAGACCAGACGATATGGCTCGATCCGGGTAGTGGTCCCGGTGCGATGCTTTATGTAGTCGCGCTGAATTATCCACTGATGCGTATCCCGGTTCCCGATCTCTCGGACGAGCTCGTCCTGCGGCTGCCCCGAGCCAGTCCGGTGATGCGAACGGTCACGCTGTCCGGAGAATCGCCGCACCATGGTGGACCGATCGGCCTGGAAATCGACGGCACGCCCGTTCCTCAGGAGATCGTGCGCTATCTCGAGGCCATTCACGGCACATCGCCATTGCAAATCCGGAACGGGGAAACAATCGAATTAGGACCATTCGACGAATCCCTGCACGCGACCCTGTTGTTGTGGCGATTCGTTGTCGACTTACCGGCGAATTTGCGCGTACAGGATCCATTCAACGATCCTCGCACGCTTCCGCTGATGGATCGCGCACCTCTCGTTGGTGAGCGCGTCGTGCTGCACCCGGAGCGTTAATGAATCACAGCGGAAGGTGCACGAGCGACGCCAGCCAGCCGCCTAAAACTTCGCCGATCACTACGGCGACGACATCGACGTAAAGGATGCCGGTCGCGGCCATCGTGGAGCGGATGCGCACCGTGCCCCACACCATCGGATAGAGCGCGAGCGGCCCGGCCAGTCCCCAGCCGGCGCGCATCCAGAAGAAGATGTCGAAGAGCACGCGGCGATCGGCGGCGAAGCACGCGGCGATGACGACGAGCACTCGCGCGATCGCCGCGAAGAGCGTCGCGATGGTCAATCGTTTCAACGGATCGATCGCCATTCCGCGCACGACGAGATACCAGTGGCCGAGGGTCATCGCCAGATTGACGCTGCCGAGGAGTGCGATCGAGGAGAGCGCGCCGGCGACGGCCCACGCGAAGTGCGCCGGCTTCATCGCCGCGTTGAATGCGATCACGCCGATGATGATGTAGTCGAGGCCGAGCAGCAACGCGCCAAGGCGGAAGATGACGCGCTTCGGCCACCGCAGCGTGAAGAGCACCCAGAGCGTGAAGAGGATCAGCGAGGCATCGATTTCGGCGAGGTCGATTCGTTTTGCAAATGCATGCGCGGCGATCGCGCAGAGCACGAGCGCGCCGGAGATGACGAGCACGAGCCGGTAGAACTTCACGCCGGCGTTGCGGCGTCCGACCAGTGGAAGGAAAACGACGAGACCTGCCGCGAGGTCGATCAGGAAAAGAGCGAGCAGCACCGGCGTAGGATAAGCGCATGAAGCGAGCATCCGCGACAACCATCGAGCGCGTCCGCAAGATCTGTCTCGCATTTCCCGATACATTCGAAAAACTCTCGCACGGCGAGCCGACCTGGTTCTGCGGCGGCGGCAAAGGACACGTCTTCGCGATGCTCAGCAACAATCATCACGACGACGGCAACATCGCGGTGGTCTGCAATGCACCCGAAGGGGCGCAGGCGGCGCTGATCGAGGCGGAGCCGGAGCATATTTACCGGCCGCCGTATGTCGGCGCATCGGGATGGATCGGAGTGCGGCTCGATACGGGACTTGATTGGAAGATGATCGCGGGATTGATCGAGCAGGCGTACGAGACGACGATGGAGCGCGGGCGTCTCGCCCGCAGTCGGCGGCCGTCCCGGCCGGCGACCACTCCGGCGACCGGGCGGGACGCCCGATCGCTGCGGGCCAGAGGCCCGCGCTCCTAGCGCACGGCGGCGGAGGCGCGGACGAAGCGGAGGCCGCGGGCGCGCAGCTCCGGCGCGAGCTCGTTGAGCACGCGGATCGTCACCGGATACGGATGGCCGATCCCCACCGCCACTCCCCTCGCCTGCGCGAGCTCCGACAGCATCTCGACCTGCTTCCGCACCGCGCGCTCGCTCTGCACGTCATCGAGGAACACGTTGCGTGATGCGGTCGGGATGTTCATCTCCTTCGCCATGCGGCCGGCGATCGAGCCGCCGCTCGTCTTCGAATCGATGAAGTAGAGGTCCTTCGGCAGCGCGGTGAGGACGTCGCGCATCACGCGCGAGTCGAGCGTCGCGCGCGAGCCCATGTGGTTGTTCACGCCGCGCGCGTGCGGAACGGACTCGACGTTGAGGCGCGTCGTCTTCGCGATCTCGTCGTCGGACATCGAGGTGTAGATCGCATTCGCGCCGGGCTGCTGGCGCGGGTAATCGAGCGGCTCCATCGGCAGATGACAGAGGAGCTCGAAGCCGTGCGCGTGGAGTTTGTCCGCGAACGTCTGCGCTTCGCTGCCGTTCGGCAGGATCGAGAAGTTGACGTTCGGATCGATGCGCATCGCGTCGTCGATCGGCTGATGGTCGAAGCCGACGTCGTCGAGAATGAGGACGATCGAGCCGCGATGAAGCTTTTGAGACGGAGGAGGGAGAGTGACGGGAGCGGGCCGAGGCGCGGCGGACAGTACGGCCGACTTCACGACCGGCGCGGGAGGAGGAACGCGTTGCGCCGCTATCCAGCGCCAGCCGAAATATGCGACGAACCCGAGGACCGGCAGAAGGGTCAGCGTCGCGATCGTCTTGAACGACTGATCGCGACGCCGAATCGGTTTGCGCTTCAAGCGGCTTTCTTCGCGGGAGCCGGCTGCTGTTCGCCGTAAATCGACAGCGCCTTCTGCAGGATCAGGTCCTCTTTCGGCGGCAGCTGATCTTCCTTCGCATTCGGATCGCGCAGCGCCTGGGACGACAGATCGACGACCACGTCCGGCTTGATGCCGCCTTCCTTGATCGGCTTCGCATCGGGCGTCGTGTAGTGGCCGACGGTCATGAACACGCCGCCGCCGCTCGGCAGCGTGATGAACTTCTGCACGATCGACTTGCCGTACGTCGTCACGCCGACGGTCTTGCCGCGCTGATTGCCGTGAATCGCGGCCGCGAAGATCTCCGCGCCGGACGCAGTCGAGGCATCGGTCAGCACTTCGACGTCGCCGTCGTAATCGGTCGCGCGATCGGCCTGCCACTTCTTCGCATCGACTTTGCGCCCTTCGAGCGACGTGATCATGCCGCTCGTCAGCAGCTCATCGGCCGCGGTGATCGCTTCGTCGATGTCGCCGCCCGCGTTGCCGCGAACGTCGACGATCAGCTTGCGCGTGTTGTTCTTGTGCAGATTCGAGAGCGCGGTGCGGAACTGATCCGCGGTGCCTTTCTCGAAGTACGGAATCCGGATGTAGGCAACGTTCCCCATCTGCTTCGACTCGAGCGCGATCGGATGGAAGTTTGTCTGCGTGAGCGTGAACTCGTCGCGCTTGGTCTGGCCGCCGCGCAGCACCGCGAGCTTCAGCGGCCTGGCGGAGTGGAGACGCTCGCGCACCTGCCACACGGCGAGCTTCTGCGTCGGCTGGCCGTCGATCTTCTCGATGAAGTCGCCGCGCTCCAGTCCCGCTTTCGCAGCGGGCGAGCCGGCGATCGGCGAGATCACGTACGCATATCCGAAGCGCTTCGTGACGATGACGCCGACGCCGTTGTCATCGACATCGACGAAGTTCTTGTACGCCGCCATCTGCGACGGCGGCACGTAGTAGCTGAACTCATCGATGGCGTCGGTGACGCCGCCGAACGCGCCGTCCATGAGCTGATCGCTCGACACCGACTCGACGTAGTTGTTTCTCACCAGATCGAACACCTCGGAAAAGATGCTGAGGTATCGATAGACGTTGTTCTTCTGCGTCGCCTGGCCGAACAACGCTCCGCCGAGGAGCATGAGCAACAGCGCGACTGAAACGGTCAGGAATGCGATTCTTCTTTTTGTCATATTCAACGTAACCATTTGCGGGGATCCTCGGGCTTGTTGTCCTGGCGGATCTCGAAGTAGAGATAGCCGCCCGGCTGCGCGTCCTCGCTCTCGCCCACTCCTGCAATCGTCTGGCCCGCTGCGACGCGATCGCCGATCTGCACCGCCGGCCCTTTCAGATTTCCGTAGAGAGAAAAAACGCGATTTCCGTGATCCACCACGATCAAATTGCCATATCCCTTGAACCACTGCGAGTAAAGAACTGTTCCTTGGAAAACTGCCCGCACACCCGTGCCCGGCATTGCTGCGATTTTGAGGCCGTTGCTGACCGTATAGGTTGAAAACTTCGGGTCACGTTGCTTGCCGAAGCCTTCGATGACCGGCCCTTTGACCGGCCAGCTGAGCGCCCCCTGCACCGCGCGGATGTCGGCGGAAACCGGCTGACCTTCATGCTGCCTGGCGAGCACATCGACGAGGTGCTCGAGCCGTCTCGCCTTCTCCTCCAGCGTCGCCAGCTTCTTCTCGCCGCCACTCTCCTCGGCCTGCAGCGATGCGAGCATCTTCTCTTTTTGCGCATGTGTCGCGGCGACGGCCTGCTGCCGCTGCTGCACGATGACGCGCATCCCGTCGAGCTTGCGCTTGCGGTCGTCGAGCTCGGCGTAACGCGCGGCGAGCTCCTGCTGCTCTTTCTGGAATCGCGACACGGCGCGCGCATCGCGCGAGACGACGTAGCTCAGCATCGAGATTGCGCCGAGCGGATCGCGATGTTCGTCGATCGCAAGAAACATCCGGATGTAGCTGAGACTGCCGAGGCGATAGAGCGCGGCGAGCCGCTTACCGAGGAACTGCTTCTGCGTCTGCATGCGCGGACCGATCGCGGCGATCTGCGTTTCGATGTCGCGGCGCTCCGCTTCGAGTTGCGCCTGCGCGTCGGTGGCAAGCTTCAACTCGCGCGTGCGGATGTCGAGCTCGAGGTCGAGTGCTTCGAGATCCTGCTGTGCGGATTTGGTCTGCGCGCGGACATCTTCGAGGCGCTGGCGGAGCTGATTGATCTCCGATTTGACGCGATCGAGATCGGATTGGGAGCGCGCGTCGCCGGACAGCAGACAGCAGACAGCGGACAGCAGGAGGAGAACGCTACTTCGCCAGTTCCAGCGCATTCCTGGCCGCCTGCTGTTGCGCTTCTTTTTTCGACGAGCCTTCGCCGCGCGCGGAGAGCTTGCCGATCTTCACTTCGACGATGAACGTCTTGTCGTGGTCCGGACCGACTTGATCGACCACCGCGTAATCGGGCAGCGGGAGACCGCGGCCCTGTGCGAGCTCCTGCAGCGCTGTTTTGTAATCGTGAAAGAGCAGGTCCTGCTCGTCGATGGCTTTGATGTCGTCGGCGAACGCGCGGACGATCAGATTGCGCGCGGCGTCGATGCCGCCGTCGAGATAGACCGCGGCGATCATCGCCTCGAAGAGATTCGCGAGCAGCGATTCCTTCCTGCGGCCGCCCGTTTTTTCCTCGCCGACGCCGAGGAAGATCACGTCGCCCATGCCGTACATCCGCGCCTTCGCGCCGAGGCTGTTCGCACTGACGAGAAACGCTTTCATCTTCGACAGCGCGCCTTCATCGAGCGACGGAAAGTGTCCGAAGAGGAGATCGCCGACGACAAATCCGAGGACGGAGTCGCCGAGGAACTCGAACGTCTCGTTGTGAAGCACGCCGCCGTTTTTCGCTTCGTGCGAGAACGACTTGTGCGTGAGCGCGCGCGTGAGGAGGTCGCGATTGCTGAACGTATAGCCGATGCGTTCTTCGAATGCGCTCAGGTCGGACACTCGGAAGGGATTTTACCGGAGTGCGGCGGCCATGCCGCCGCTGGTTTTCGTTGCGGCGGCCGTGCCGCCGCACTCCTAGCGCAATGCCTGCTTTGCGGTGCGGATCTCCTCGGCGTATCGCGCGGGGGGCGCCGTGCGCACGAAACGCTGCAAGGCATCGCGGGCGGCAGCGACATGGCCTGCGCGGCCTTCCACCAGTCCGATGTTGAACAGCGCGTCGTACTGCCGCGGATCGACCTTCACCGCCAGCTGCCAGTACTCGACGGCGTGCGGGAAATCGTTCTCGCGCGCGTACACGACGCCGCGCGTGTTGAGCGCGAGTGGCAATCGCGGGTTGAGCGCGAGCGCGCGATCGAGGTTCTGCTGCGCGCCGGCGAGATCGTCGCGACGCAGCGCGGTGATGCCGAGGTTCTGCAGCGCCGGCGCATTGTTCGGATCGGTTTGCAGGACGCGATTGAAGACGGACATCGCCTCGTCGAAACGACCCTGATCAGCGAGCGCGATGCCGTACGCATTCAAAGCATCGATGTTGCCCGACATCGGCGCGAGGATCTGCGCCGCTTCTGCGCTGCGCCCCGTTTCACTGAGCAGGAGCGCGAGCTGCACCTTCGCATCATCCGATTTGAGCCGGCGATAAATCGCGATCGCTTCGCCGACATGCTCGCTCTGCTGCAGCGTGAACGCGAGCAGCTCGAGTCCGGCAGGCATGTCGGGCTGCGCGCGCACGACCTCGCGCGCGAGCGCCACCGACTTCGCAATCTCGCCACGCTCGTACGCATCGATGACGCCGTGCATCTTCGTGTCGACGGCGATGAGGTTCTTCGGATCGTCGTTCGGACCGTAGCTCGCCTTTTGATTCGCGTTGCCCGCCACGTAGCCGAGGCTGCGCAGCTGCGCGGCATCCTCGGCGGACACTTGCGAGCGGGCGACAGGCTGAGAGCCTGTCGTACACGACGCGAGCAGTTGCCGCGCGGCATCGACGTCGCGGCGGCGATCGTCGCGCAGGTTGTGCTGCTCGTCGGGCAGCGCGTAGAGCTCGGAGATCGGCAGCTCGATGTACTTGCCGGAGTTGTGAATGATGCCGGTGAGCGGCGCCCAGCCGCGATTGAGCGACGCGGAGAGCGCTTCGAAATAGCTGTCGCGGCTGCCGATCGGCTCGAGCAACGACACACCGCGCATCTCCGGCGTGCGGTTGCCGAGGATCGTCGGCGCGATGTCGATGTGGCGCACGTAGCCCGCTTCGTTGCGATGCGCGATGCCGGCGCCGGCGACGATCAGAGGAATCTTCAGCGTCGATTCGTAGGCGAAGAGGCCGTGCGTCAGCTCGCCGTGATCGCCGCGCGCTTCGCCGTGATCGCCGGTGACGACGACGAGCGTGTCGTTCGCGATCAGCGGCGCGAGCTGCTTCGACAGCGCGTCGTCGACCGACTCGATCTCGCCGAGGTACGGATCGGGATTCGTGAACTGCGGAGGCGGTTTGTACGGCGCGTGCGCGTCGTAGAGATGCACCCACATGAATCGCTTGCGGCCATCGTTCGCGCTCCACCACTTCGTCGCCGCGGCGAGCACCGCCGTCGCGGGACGCTCCTGCATGATGAAGTCGGTGCTCGACGAGCCTTTGCCGTAGTTGTCGTCGTAAACGTCGAAACCGTGATTGAGCCCGAAGCGCGCGTCGAGCGGAAACGCGCCGATGAACGCGCCGGTGGCATAGCCCTTGTCATGCAGCAGCGAGGCGAGCGTGGGGAACTTCGGATCGAGCACGAAGCCGGCGTTGTCGCGCACGCCGTGCTGCCACGGATACAAACCGGTCAATATGTTGACGTGTGACGGCAGCGTGACGACGTTGTGCGCGTGCGCATTCGTGAAGACGATGCCGCGCGCGGCGAGCGAATCGAGGAACGGCGTTTTGACGCGCGTGTTGCCGGCGTAGCCGACGGAATCGGCACGGAGAGTGTCGATGGTGATGAGGATGATGGAGTTGCTGAGTTGCTGGGTTGCTGGGGTGCTGGGTTGCTCGGGGTGGCAACCGGCAAGCAGCAACAGGCAGCTAAACAGGCAAACGTAGAAGCGTTTTGTCATTCGGATACTTCTTCAATCCCTGCATCCGCCAATATCGCGCACCGTTCATGTCGCCGATCGTGCGCAGCGTCGATGACACGGCGACGTACGCGGGCGGCGTCGGCGATTTGTCGATCAACTGGAACACGAGCTGTGTCGCCTCCTGGGTGCGCCCCTCGGTCGCGTACAGCAGGATCAGGTTCTTGTACGGCTGCGGATCGCGCGGGAAGAGCTCGATCTCTTTGCGGAACGACTCCTCCGCTTCGGGATAGCGCTCCATGCGCGCGAGCACGTCGCCGCGCACGTAGTACAGGCCGTTGATCGAGGAGCCCTTGCGCGTTTCGAGAAATTCGATGGCCCGATTGCAGTACTCGAGTGCAGATGCGTAGTTCTTCTTCTGCTCCTCGATGCGCGCGAGGGTGAGCAGCGCCGACGCGCGATCGCGCGATTCGAGACAGAGCTTCGCTTCGCGCTCCGCGGTGGCGTAGTCGTTCTTCGCCAGCGCGACGCGCGCGAGGATATCGTGTGCGACCGACGGCTCGTCCTTCACCGCCAGCTCGGCATGCGCCTTCGCTTCATCGAGCCGGCCGGCATCGATCGACATCTTCGCAACCATCAGTGCGAGATGCGTCGTGTTCGGCGACAGACGCAGCCCCGTTTTCGCCGCGTCGATCGCCTCCCCGGTGCGCCCGAGGGAGTCGAGATCGCGCGCCATGATGTCCCACACATCGAGCATGCGCGGGTTCTCTTTCACGAGCTTCTCGAGCACAGGCAGCGCCTCGGCGTACCTGCCTGCGCTGTGCAGCTCGAACGCGCGGCGGAGATCTTCCGACATGCCGACTTTGTCTTTCGGATCGGGCAGATTTTCGTCGCCGGTCGCTGCAGTCGAGCCGATGTAGCCGAGTGCGGCGAGCTTCTGCTGCTCTTCCTGCGTGACGGCGGAGGGCGTCGCGTTCGCGTGAATCATCGGCGCGATCGCCGCACGCATGGCGATGAAATTGCGCCGGTCCTGCCCGGCGAGATTGTTCTTCTCCGCGCTGTCGCCCGCCAGGTCGTACAGCTCGGGACGCGGCGCCTGGATGTAGTGATGGTTATCGTCGATCAGCGAATGCAGATCGCTCCAGCCGTAATGAAATTTCGGAAAGAGCGTTTCGGAGTAAATCTGCCGATGCGCCGTCCTACCGTCGATCACGTCCAGCAGCGACACCGAGTGTGGCGCCGCCGACCCGGCGGCGTACCCCGCCTGCCCCGCCCCACACATCGCCAGAATCGTCGGAAAGACGTCGCTCAACTCCACCGGCGTGGCGATCGACACGCCCTTCATCGCCTGCCCCGGCAGCTTCATCATCAGCGGGACCTGCAGCGCCTCGCGATAGAGAAAAATCCCGTGCTCCGTTTCCTTGTGATCGCCGAGGCCTTCGCCGTGGTCGGAGAGAAGGATGATGAGCGATTTGTCGTAGAGGCCCTGATCCTTCAGGTACGAAAAGAAATCGCCGACGATCGAATCGGCGCTGGCGATCTCGCCGTCGTATGCCGATTTGTAGCGGCTCTTGAACGGCTCGGGCGGCTCGTACGGCGTGTGCGGCTCGTACAGATGGAGGAAGAAAAAGAACGGCTTCGATTCGTGCCCGCTGATCCACTTCTTCGCGAGCTCCGCGGTCTCGTTGCCTTTGCGCTGCACCTTCCCGACATTCCCGCCGTTGTTCGCCGGGTCGATGTTGTCGTCGTAGAAATCGAAGCCGCGGCTGATGCCCGTCTCGCGCCGCAGCACGAAGGCGGAGACCGCGGCGCCGGTCGCGTAGCCGTTGCTTTTCAGCAGCGCGGGAAGGGTCGGGATTTTCGGGTCGAGATGAAAGCCGATGTTGTCGCGCACGCCGTTCTCGAACGGAAGGCGGCCGGTGAACATCGTGGTGTGCGACGGCAGCGTCAGCGGCACGTGCGAGTAGGCGCGCTCGAAGAGGATCGCGTCGTTGCGGAACGCGTCGATCGCGGGCGTCTCGACGTCGTGATAGCCGTACGCCGGCAGATGATCGGAGCGCAGCGTATCGATCGTGATGAGGATGACGGGGATTTGATTCGAAGCGCTCGGAATGGCGCGATGGCAGGAGAACGCGAGGCAGACGAGGATGGGGAGGAGGCGACGGAGCACGTTGGAAGGATTGTAGCGCGGCCCCCTCATCCGCCCTCGGGCACCTTCTCCCCCGCTGAAGCGGGGGAGAAGGTGTGACGAAGAACTAGAACGAGATCTTCGCGCTGACGCGGAAGATACGCGGCACCTGAACCTCGGTGATCTGGTTCGCGGCGCCGAATTTGCCGAGCGTACCGCGCGACAGCGTGTAGAGACGCGGCTGGCGCTGCAGCACGGGACGGTTGTTGAGAAGGTTGAAGCCTTCCACCGCGAGCGTCACCGCGCCCTTGCCGGCGAGGCTGACGTCCTTGGCCAGGCGGAGATCGAGCTCGGTCTGATCCGGCTCACGCGCGGCGTCGACGTCGTTCAGCAGGATGCGCTTGCTGCCCGCGCGGACGTAGTACGGAATCGGATAGCCCTCGCGACCGGTCAGGTTCGCGCCGAGCGAGATCTGCCACGGGAACTGGTACAGCGCGGTGAGGTTGTACTGCCAGCGGGCGTTGATGTACGTGTCACTGTGCGTACCGTACGAACGATCGACGACGATCGAGCCGTCGCAGCTCGAGCAGCCGAAGTAGTTGTTCGCGATCGGCGAAGGGGGCTGCAGCCACGGCGTCGGATCTTCGATGCCGCTCGAGCTGACGTGCTGCTTGCGATCGTTGTACGAGAAGCTGCCGCGCATCATCCAGTTGTTGGACATGCGCTTCGTCGCATAAAAATCGAGGCCGTTGTAGGTCTGGTTGTAGCCCGGACGATTGGTGACCACCGAGTCGAGAATGTTGACGCCCGACTTGAGCGTGCAGTTCGGAACGGTGTGGCTCTTGCCGTCCGGCGTGGTCGCGGTGACGGTGGCGGAGCAGTCGTAATCGCTCGGTCCGACGAAGCCGCCGCCGACCTTCTCGTGGACGTTCCACCAGAAGTCGGTGAACTTGCGGTAGGTGTAATCGGCGCCCACCGAGAGGTTGTCCATCAGCTGCATTTCGACGCCGCCGATGAATTCGTCGGTCTTGGGTGCCTTCATGCCGTAGTCGAGACGCGCATTGTGCGGAACGCCGTTCGGATTCGACGCATCGATGTTGCCGTACGTGCCGTAGTAGTCGCCGAGCTCGCCGCGCTGGACCTGTTTGTCATGATTCACATCGGTCCAGTAGTAATAGATGCCGGCGGCATAGTTGAAGGGATTGCCTGCTGCGACGACGTTGCCGCCGAGCTGGTCGACGTAACGGTTGTACGACCCGCGCACGAGCGTGCGATGCGTGCCGTTGATGGTGTAGGTGAAGCCGAGTCGCGGCGAGACGCTGTTCCAGTTGAGCTCGCGCGAGTCGCGCGGAACGGTGACCGCGGAGAGCAGATCGGGAGCGAGCGGGTTGGCCGTGATCGGGTTCGCGCCGTTCTTGCCCTTCTGACGATCGAAGCGGAGGCCGCCCTGCACCGTCAGGTTGCCGGTGGTGATGGTGTCGCCGACGTAATAGTCGGTGTAGCCGACGCGGAAGTTGTTCGAGCCCGGACGGGTGAGCAGCGCGACGCCGTTCACGCCATCAGGATTCGCACCGGGGAAGCCGACGGAAAAGTCGCCATATACGCCGGTCGCCGGATAGGTGGAGAGCGAGGTCACCGGCGCGCGGCGGTAGCCGTAGCCGTACTTCAGCTCGTGATCGAGCGTGCCGGTCTTGAAGAAGTACGAGCCATCCGCGCGGTACGAGGTCTGCGGACGATTGGTCGAGTAGTAGAAGTAGCTGCGATGCCAGACGCCGTCGCCATCGATGTAGGGCTGCACGTTGCCGCCCTCCGGGACGAACGCGAACGGGCTGAGGACGTGCGAGTACAGAACCGTCAGGTAGAGGTTCTGATTGAAGATGTGCGTGTCCTCGAGCTTGTACATGTGGGTCGGACCGCTCTGGTCTTCGGTCGTCTCCTGCGGATGCGTGACGGCGGCGAAACGGCCGATCTTGATCTTGTCGCCGTACGTGTACAGGTACGTACCGCTGTTGTTGGAGAGGGGCTGGAAGTTCAACTTGCCGTTCCAGTCCTTCAATAGCGTGTTGTCGTGCGTGAGGTCCGCGCCGACCGGCTGCGCCGTGAAGAGCTTGATGTCCTGACGGGCGTACGAGCCCCAGAGCCAGAGCTTGTCCTTGAGGATCGGGCCACCGATGTCACCGCTCCAGTTGGCGATGTTGTTGATGGTGTTGCCCTGCTTCAGGTAGGCCTGCGCTTCGGACGGAGCGTCGGCGCTCGCCTGCCATGCATGCTTGGTCAGGAAGTAGCGCGCCGCACCTTTGAAGTCGTTCGTGCCGCGCTTGGTGACCATGTTCAGCTGCGCGCCTGGCGTCTGAATGCGCGGGTCGGAGCCGCCGGTGGTCACCTGGATCTCCTCGAACGAGTCGAAGTCGTAGTAGACCGGCGTGGAGCCGATCGCGCCTACGTCGGTGATGTTGACGCCGTCGAGGTTGAACGTCTTCTGCGTATCGCTGGCGCCCTTGGCGACGACGATGTCCTGCTGACCCGATTCGGATCCGGCGACGTTCACGCGGTCGAGCTGGACGCCGGGGGCCTGTCCCATGATGACCCAGGGATCGCGGCCGGTCGGGATCTGCTCGAGCTCGGCGCGGCTGACCACTGCGCCGGTTCCGGTCTTGCGGGTGTCGATCAGCGGCGCTTCGGCCGTGACGGTGATCGACTGCTCGACCGACGGATTGAGGGTGATGCTGATCTCCGAGTTCTTACCGACACTGACGCCGATGTTCTGCCGCACAGCCGTACCGAATCCGGCCAGCTCGGCTTTGAGCTGGTAGGTTCCGGGAGAGAGGCTGAGGAAGCGGAAATCGCCGCCGCTGTCGGTGAGGAAGGTCTGCGGCGCGCCGACGCCCGTCAATGTGACGGAGACGCCGGGGAGGACCGAACCATCCTTCGCCTGGACTTTGCCGTAGATGTTTCCGAACTGGGACTGCCCATACGCGCTGACGGCAAGCAGCACGACGAGCAGGCTGGCGGCGATGGTGGCCGCACGGGAAAGGAGAGGGCTCCGTGTCATATCGGCTCCTTTCAAATGATGCGAATGATGCAGATGACTGAAGACGTGCGAATCACCGGCCGTAGGGACTATGGACCGTAACTCGCATGTCATCAGTTGTTTGGTTGTCAAATACCGGTCTCTGAGTGGAGGGAGACTTCAAACCGATGTTGCGGCCGCTCCGAAAACTTGAATCCGGCTACCCCCGGCCGCCGGACGCTCCTGGATTTAATGATGGACGTAGCTTACCACTGATGATGGGAATGGAAAGTGGGAGGAGGGGATTAGATGCGTTGCCCGCGGCCGGTGTGGTACTCTCCGCGTCCGCCTCGCGGCCCCTGCCCGAATGCCCAGGTAGCTCAGTTGGTAGAGCAGAGGACTGAAAATCCTCGTGTCGGCGGTTCAATTCCGTCCCTGGGCACCAACCAATCTCGTTCCAATCTATTCATTCTCGGTCAGTTAAGCGCTTCCGCGCGTTGCTCTAGCTTTGCGCGTGTTCCGAGGAGAACCGCTAGAATTGGATGCAACCGGGGGTCAGGGGGGCGGTTCGCTGACATCCTCATGGGAAACCGGGTGAAGAGCGTCATGGCGTACTGCCGGGTGAGCAACTGATCAGCAAGCCGAGGCCAGCCTATCGATCGAGGCGCATCGGGAGCAACTCGTGTCGTTCACGGCTGCTTTCGGACTCGAACTGGTCGGCCTCTTCATCGACGCCGGAATCAGCGGAGCTAAGGACGAGAACGACCGACCGGGCCTGCGTGAGGCGCTCGCCGCAATCACCAAAAGTCGTGCTGAAGCGTTGGTCGTGTTGAAGAGAGCCGGCGCGCTCGTGACATGAGTTTTGCCGGATACATCGAGACCACAATCTGCCGCGCCGGAGCGGAGCTGATCGTGCTTGACGATCAAGACGTGTCGCCGATCACCCGGTGCGTGATGCAAATGGCCGCACAGATCGAGCGGGAGCTGGCCAGTCAGTCAACATACGCGGCTTGTGATGAAGGCGCATCGGATCGTCAAACTGCGGAAGAAGAAAATGACCCTCGCCGACATCGCCTCTGACATCACCAGCACGAACACTCCAACCCGACGGCGGACGGAATGGTCGGCTGAGCAGGTTCGCTCGATCCTCGCGCGAGTGACCACGCACGACTCGCCGCAATTCTCAGTGACGGCCTTATGACGACGGGTTGAGGTGGCCCACGCGCCCAGCGGCTGGACGCTACACCGGGTCGCGGAGTGCAGGTCGTGCAGAATGGGAAGTTTTTCTTCGTCGAGGTAGGGAACTTCGTGTCCGTGTCACTCCTTATATAAAAGTTACTATCAGGAGAGCCTCATGCGCACAGTTATTGCCGTTGTAGTAGCGGCATTGGCGATCACCGTCCTCTCGTCGGCACAGGTGGTCACCTCTGCGACACCGCAACCGATCCCCAGTCCCGGGCCCCGCATCGGCGTAATTCTTTCACTGACCGGAGAAGCCGCTAAGTATGGTCAAGCTGCAAAGAACGGAGTGGACCTTGCGGTGCGTGAGGTCAATCGATCAGGCGGAGTTGGCAACCGTTCCGTCAGCGTGGTTCTTGTTGATGCTGAGAGTAATCCGGATGTCGCAGCGGCGGCACTCAACCGCATGGCGAACGATGGCATCCAAGTCGTCATCGGCGATGTTTCGAGTGATTGCACGCTAAAGCTGGCACCGCTAGCCCAACAGCTTCATGTTCTTCTTATGTCTCCGGGCGCTTCCGCGCCCGCGATCTCTGACGCAGGCGATTTCGTGTTTCGGAATTGGCAATCGGACGTTCATGAGGCGAAGGCCGATGCCAATCTAGCGATAGACACGCTCGGCTGGAAGAAAATCGCCGTAGTCGCAATCGGCAGCTCATATACCGAAGGCATCTCTAAGGCTTTTAAGGCGGCAGTGAAGGATGACGGCGCTTCAGTAACTGAGTTCACTTATAGACCGAGCGAGCGCGACTTCCGATCGTCGATCGCCGTCATGAGGAAGCAATCTTTCGATGGCATTTTTCTGGTTGGCTACGGTGGGCCGCTAGCGGCGTTTCTGCGTCAACGCTCTGAGGCCGGACTTCGTACGAGCATCCTCTCAGTTCAGGCGTTTGACGCACCGGAAACCCTAATTCCGGAAGCAGAAGGAGTCATTTTCTCATCCACTGCGGCACCGAATTCCTCAGATGCAAACGTTCGGCGCTTTCGCGAGCACTACCGCGACGCGTATCACAGTGAACCGACACTTTGTGCGGATAGCGGCTATGACGCAGTCGGCATGATCGTTTCACTGCTGAGGCGCGGCACGGCGACATCTGCCGACATGAAGCAGCAGCTTCGGCAGATCAGCTACCCCGGTGCCGCCGGGCGAACGGAATTCGACGAGCACGGAGACGTGCCAAAGGAAATCGTCTTTCGGCAGATCCACAACGGCCGCTCCGTACCGATGGGACCCGGGGGATTCGGTTGGACTGGGGTGAGGAATTGGGCAACCCAACAGATGCGCGACCTCTCTGCAAAGGCTTTCGCCGCCATCGCCTCCGCGATCGGTCTCGCAATCGTCGCGGCGCTGATACGCATGAAACCGCGCGTACGTGAGTTTCTTGCTTGGCAAATCCTGAGTCGACGCTTCGCATTGCGCGCCGCCTTCAGCCGCCGAAGTGCCAAAATCGTGACAATTGATGACTATGTCCATCTGCTGACGAGAATGCGGCAGCGCGCTTCACGGCTGCGCGCTATCAAAGGAAATGGGACGTCGCTCGTCATGCAAATTTACACCCGTCAAATCCCTCGCGACTGGCCGCTTTGGGAACGCGAATCTGATGAAAACGAATCGCCGAAGACCCCCCTCGAAGAGTACTTCTTTGCTTTCGAAGACTTTATCCGCCGAGAGCCTATCGTCCTGCGCCGTACCATAGTGATTGACGCATCCGACAGCCCAAGAGGGCGGGAACGATTGGCGATGCTGAAGAATGACGTTGAATCGCAGTACTTCAAACGCTACCTCGAACGGTTGCATTCAAGCCCCGCCGATGCGTACTACTACTGCCACAGGGATACATGGCCGAACTGGTTATCAGACGCCGTGTTCTTCGGCCTTCAAGTTGAGGGCGGAATCCGGTGGCTATGGGGCGTTACAACCAGCTACTCGTCCGGCGACGAGCTAATTCTCATGAGACTTCATCGACTTGGCGTCAAGAAGCATTCGAAGGATTTGCCGCTGCCGTGGCGTTTGGATAACCTTGATGATTTCGCACTCCCGCCCGATCGCGTGATGAAGAAGATGCTGCCTCTAGAAGAACTAGTTGCGGCGACGTTGCAATGAACTCAACGGATCGTACGCTATCGCCCTGGGCAGAGATTGATGAAGGCACTTGGCAATCGTGGACGTGGCAATTGCGAAACGCCCTGCACACCGCGAGCGAACTCAACGCCGCTATTGCGAGCGACCGCAGCCTTACGGTAGGGCCGACGCTATTGCCGCGGAAACCGACAATCAATGGTTTTGAATTCAAGGTGACACCTCACATGGTGGTCGCGTTGCAATCAGCACTAGCGAACAATGTCAGTGGTGCGTGGGACGCGTTTACTGCGTGTTTTGTCCCCACCGATAACGAACGACTCCGCATCTCCGACGGTTCCAGCGATGACCGTATCGGCGAGGAAGAGCCTATCGCAAACCCGGTGGCAGCGATCAGTAGCTTCTACCACGATCGTGCGCTGTTTCGTGTCACGCATATGTGCCCAGCCTATTGTAGATACTGCTTTCGGCGGCGCATGGTCGGGGATGGCGAGGGCGCGTGGAACCGACGTGAGATCGAAGAAGGGTTGTCGTTTCTTGCGAGAACCCCGACCGTAAAGGAAGTCATCTTGTCCGGTGGCGATCCCCTCATCCTTAGCGACGATAGATTGCGATACGTCGTCGAGTCGTTGCGCGCCATACCACACGTACGCCGCTTGAGGATCGACACGAAAGCTCTGACGATGCTGCCGCAGAGGATAACGGCGAATCTCGTGGCCATACTCGCGTCTGTCAAGCCGTTTTATGTCATCGGCCACTTTACGCATCCGTACGAGTTAACAAATGAAGTCCTTGATGCTTGTGCGCGGCTCGTCGACAATGGCATTGTTGTTGGTTCGCACACCCCAATGTTGCGTGGAGTTACCGACAACGCCGACGTGCTCTGTGATTTGTTTGAACGCCTTGTGGACCATCGTGTCCTGCCGTACTACCTGATTCACTTCATCCCGACACCTTGGACTGAACATTTCCGCGTTCCGCTGGAGCATGCGATCGAGATAGTTAGGGACGTACAGGCGCGGTGTGGCGGCCTCAGTGTTCCGGCGTTCATCGTTTACTTACCGGACGCGGGCGGGAAGGTTGTCGTGTCGCCCGACTACCTCGTGAAGAAGGTGAGTTCTGGTTTTGTGTTTAGATCACACGATGGGCGTGAGATTCTCTATCCTGAGAACCTCGGGAGTCGTGACAGCAGTTGATCAAGTACGGCGTGAAGATCTCGGTGCGGAGAACGTATACGGACACTCCTTGCGATGAAGGCGCTTCGTGATCACGCTCGGTGAGCTGCGGAGAAGCTTCCGCCGGACAAGCGGAGAGCTCGGTGAGCGCCTCCTGCCGATCGAGGCGGCCGTCGCGGACGCATGAGGACGACCCTTCCGGCAGCCGGCAGCCTGCCCGCCGCGACAGCGCTGCATCACCACTTGCGATTGGTCCCGCGCAATACCGCGGACCTCAA
>C688J18823_10000568_pt1 | contig 21674 bp, 18 predicted proteins | sample HopSoiMetagenom1_FD_18823 | JGI IMG/M metagenome (IMG submission 18823) | reverse complement strand
CGCGGCCAGCCCGCATTGGCGCGTGGTCGGCCTGCTCGACGACGACCCGGCAAAACGCGGCGCCGCGGTGATGGACGTCGAAATCCTCGGGCCGATAGCCGAGGTGGGGCCGATCGGCGACCGGCTCGGCGTCACGCAGGCCATCATCGCCATGCCGGAGGCGACGCATAGCGAGCGCAAGCGCGCCGTGGAGCTTTGCACGCGCAACGACATCGCCGTGATGACGGTGCCGGCGCTCTCCGACATCGTCTCGGGCAACGTGAGCGTGTCTTCGCTGCGTCCGATCGAGCTCGACGACCTGCTCGGGCGCGATCCGGTATCGCTCGACGACGCCGGCCTGCACCGCTTCCTCGATGGCCGCACGGTGCTCGTCACCGGCGCCGGAGGCTCGATCGGCGCCGAGCTCTGCCGGCAGATCGCGCGCTTCACGCCGGCGCGCCTGGTGCTGTTCGAGCTGTCGGAATTCGCGCTTTACTCGGTCGAGCAGGAATTCCGGGATCGCCATCCGTCGCTCGCCATCACGCCGGTGATCGGCGACGCCAAGAACGAGGCGCGCATCGACGCGGTTTTCGCGCGTTATCGGCCTGACGTCGTCTTCCACGCGGCCGCGTACAAGCACGTGCCGCTGATGGAGACCGACAATGCCTTCGAAGCGGTACGCAACAACGTGCTCTCGACGATCGTCGTCGGCCGTGCCGCGCAACGCCACGGCGCGCGCAAATTCGTGCTGGTCTCGACCGACAAGGCGGTCAATCCGGCAAATGTCATGGGGGCCTCGAAGCGCCTCGCCGAGCTGGTTTGCCAGGCGGTTCAGAATGCGGGCGCCACCGAGCTCGTGATCGTGCGCTTCGGCAACGTGCTCGGCTCGACCGGAAGCGTAGTGCCGCGCTTCCGCGAGCAGATCGCCCGCGGCGGTCCGATCACCGTCACGCATCCCGAGATCCAGCGTTACTTCATGTCGATTCCGGAAGCCGCGCAGCTCGTGCTGCAGGCGGGCGAGATGGGCAAGGGCGGAGAGATCTACGTGCTCGACATGGGCGAGCCGGTGCTGATCGCGGATCTCGCGCGACAGATGATCCGCCTGTCGGGCTTCGCGGAGAACGATATCCGCATCGAGTACACGGGCCTGCGGCCCGGCGAGAAGCTCTATGAAGAGCCGCTCGCCGATGCCGAGAAGACGCTGCCGACGCCGCATCCGAAGCTGCGCATCGCCCGCGTGCGCGCATCGGACAATGCGGCGCTGCTCGAGGAAATCGTGCACTGGCTGGGCCGCGGCGACGGCGCCGATGTGCGCGAGCGCCTGCGCGCCTGGGTGCCGGAGTATTCGGTCTCCGGCTAGCGGGCCTCGACGCGCCTGAGCTCGAGGAGCTTGGCGTACTTCATGTAGCTGTTCATGCAGCCGATCGAGATGTGCAGCAGTCCCGCCACCCCGTCGAGGAAGCCGAGTCGCAGGATGTAGAACTTGAGGAAACGCACCAGCGGGGAAAAGAAGAGGTGCAGGACGTTGGCGCCGCGCCCGAGCTCATACGCCTGGCGCGCGGCGAGCGTGGTGTAGCGGTTCTGGCGGTCCAGATAGGTGGCGAGGTCGTCGGAGGAGTCGTGCATCAGGTCGCCTTCCAGCGTGCCAGGCGTGACTGCGTACAGCACCTTCTCGTGCACGAGGTCGTCGCTCCAGCGCGCGTTAAGGCGATTGAAAAGCCGCGGGCTCCAGTCGGGATAGCCCTCGCCATGCGCGAGCCAGCGGCCGAGGAAGCGGTTGCGGCGCGCCATGCGATACACCGGCGACACCGGCATTTCGAGCGCCTTTGCAATGCTCGCCGCGAGCGGCGGCGACACCCGCTCGTCGGCGTCGAGGCAGAGCACCCAGTCGTGCTTCGCCTGGTCGACGGCGAATTGTTTCTGGCGGCCGAAGCCGAGCCACTCCTTCTGCACCACGCGCGCGCCGCGGCGTTGGGCAAGCTCCACGGTGGCGTCGCTCGATCCGGAGTCGACCACCACGATCTCGTCGGCGAACGCCAGGCTCTCGAGGCAGGCCTCGAGCGTCGCGGCGGCGTTTCGCGTGATGAGGACTGCCGAGAGTGGCGCGCGGGAGGCGGCGTTCAAATGGTTTTTATCCCCTACAATCGCTGCCGCCCATTCTAAATGGCTTCGTCCGACGCTTAAGATTCTCTTCGTCAAGACCTCGTCGCTCGGCGACGTGGTCCACAACTGTCCCGCGGTGAGCGACGCGGCGCGCAAGATCCCCGGCGCGCAGATCGACTGGGTGGTGGAGGAGGCCTTCGCGCCGATCGCGGCCATGCACGGCGCCGTGCGCCGCGTGATCCCGGTGCGGCTGCGCGACTGGCGGCGGCGCTGGTGGCGTGCCTCGGCGTGGCGCGAATTCCGCGCCTTTCGAAACGCCCTCGACACCACCGACTACGACGCAGTGATCGACACGCAATCGCTGATCAAGAGCGCGCTCTTCGCGCGCTGTGCGCACGGCCGGCGCCACGGCCTGGACGGCGCAAGCGCCCGGGAGCCGCTAGCGGCGCGTTTCTATGACACGACGCATCCCGTGCCGCGCGGCCTGCATGCGGTGGAGCGAAATCGCCGGCTCGCGGCAGCTGCGCTCGGTTATTCGCTCGATATCGATCTGGACTATGGCCTCTCGGCGATCGATGCCCAACCGGCCGCGCCTTATGCCGTGTTGCTCACGATGACGAGCCGCGACGACAAGCTGTGGGCGGAGGAGAGCTGGACTGAGCTCGGAAAAGCGCTCGCCACCCGAATCGTCCTGCCTTGGGGAAGCGAGGCGGAACGCGGGCGGGCCGCGCGCATAGCGGCAGCGTTGCCCGATGCGCAGGTGGCGCCGCGTATGACGCTGCCGCAGCTTGCGCGCCTTTTCGCCAGAGCCGATGGCGTGGTGGGCGTCGATACCGGGCTCACGCACCTCGCCGCTGCGCTTGGCGCGCGCACCGTCGGCATCTACTGCGGGTCGGATCCAAGCCTCACCGGCATCTACGGCGCGGCGCGGGGTCGCAACGTCGGCGCGCTGGGACGGCCCCCGACCGTGACCGAGGTGCTGCAGGCGCTGGCGTGAGATTTCTCTACACGCTGGCCCTTCACCTGGTGCTTCCCTTCGCCGTGCTGCGCCTATGGTGGCGCGGACGGGCCGAGGCCGGGTACCGCGAGTCGCTGCCCGAACGCTTCGGCGTCTACGACACCGACCGGCCCGAGCGCCTCATCTGGTTGCACGCCGTTTCCGTGGGCGAGGCGCGCGCGGCGCAGCCGCTGGTGCACGGTTTGGCAACGGCATTTCCCGATCATCGGCTGCTCATGACTTGCACCACGGCTGCCGGCCGCGACACGATCCGCCAGGTGTATGGCGAATCAGTGCTCGCGGCTTACCTGCCCTACGACCTTCCGTGGGCGGTGCAGCGGTTCCTCGAATACTTCCGGCCGCGGCTCGCGATCCTCATGGAGACCGAGGTCTGGCCGAACCTGGTCGCCGGCTGCGCGGTGTATTCGGTGCCGGTTCTGCTCGCCAATGCGCGCCTCTCGGCTTCCTCGGCCGCGGGCTATCGTCGCTGGGAAAGACTGGCGCGGCCGGCCTTTGGCGCAATTGGCGCGGTCTGCGCGCAAAGCGCCGCCGACGCCGCACGCCTGCGCGCCCTCGGCGCGCGCAACGTCGAGGTGACCGGCAACCTCAAGTTCGATGTCGCGCCCGACGACGCCAAAGTGGCGGCCGGACGCGAATGGCGGCGCGAGCTCGGCCGCAACGTGGTGCTGCTCGCCAGCACCCGCGAGGGCGAAGAGGAGATGCTGCTCACGCACGCCAACGTCGATGCCCTCCTCGTTGTCGTTCCGAGGCATCCGCGCCGCTTCGACGAGGTCGCGCAATGGGCCCAATCGCGTCGCAGTCGCGATGTGCGGCCGCAGGCGGCCGACCGTGTGTTCCTCGGCGACACGATGGGCGAGATGGCGTTCTACTACGGCGCCTGCGACGTAGCCGTGATCGGCGGCTCGTTCGCGCCCCTTGGCGGCCAGAACCTGATCGAGGCGCTGGCAGTGGGGGCGCCGGTGATCGTCGGCCCGCACATGTTCAATTTTTCGGAAGCGACCCAGCTCGCGCTCCAGGCAGGTGCCGCCGCGCAGGTCGCCGACGCTGCCGCGGCGATGCACGACGCTTTTGTCCTTCTCGGCGATGGCGCCCGCCGGAAAAAGATGAGCGAGGCCGGCAAAGCCCTCTGCGCCGCGCATCGTGGCGCGACCGAGCGGCATCTCGCGGTTTGCCGGCGGCTGCTAGGGCTGTAGGGCGCGGTTGACGAGCTCGAGGTCTTCGTCGCGCAGCGTGCCGGCGGCGGCCTTGAGTCGCAGGTGGTTGAGGATCGCGTTGTAGCGCGCCACCGCCAGGTCGCGCCGCGTAGAGAAGACCTGCTGCTGGGCGTTCAGCACGTCGATGTTGATGCGCACGCCCACCTCGTAGCCGAGGCGGTTGGAATCGAGCGCGCTTTGGGACGAAGTGAGCGCCTGCTCGAGCGCCGCGATCTGCGCGATGCCGTTGATCACGGCCAGGTAGTTCTGTCGCGTGTTCAGCGCCGAGGTGCGCTTGGCATTTTCAAGGTCCTGCCGCGACTTGAGGTAGTTCGCCGCCGCTTCGCGCTCGCGTGAGCTCAGGCCGCCCCCTTGGTAAATGGGAAAGGCGAGCTGCAGCCCGATCTGGCTCGTGGTGATGTCGCGCCCGATGGCGGTCTGCTGGGAGCCGGTGTCCCAGGCATTGCCATAGGAACCGACGACGTCGATCGTCGGCCAGTGCGCGCCGCTCGCGCGCTTGACCTCGAACTGCGCGACCTGGGTCGCCGCTTCCTGGGCGACGACCGGGTAGGCCTGCTTCTCGGCGATCTCGACCCAGCTCTGCATGTCGGTGGGCTCGGGCGGGGTCATTCGCACGTCATTACGCAAAGGCTTGAGCTGCGCGTATTCCTTGCCGGTGATGGCCTGCAGCGCGCGCCGCTTACTTTCAAGGTCGTTTTGCGCCACGATCTCCTGCGCGACGATCAGGTCGTAGCGTGCCTGTGCCTCGTGCGTGTCGGTGATGGTCGCGGTGCCGACCTCGAAATTGCGCTTGGCCTGCGCGAGCTGCTCCGAAATCGCCGCCTTCTGAGCGCCGACCAGCGTGAGCGTGTCCTGCGCCGCCTGCACGTCGAAGTACGCCTGCGACACGCGCAACGCCAGGTCCTGTGCCGCCTGGCCATAGGTCGCTTCGGCCTGGCGCACCTGCCAGTCGGCCTGCTGATACTGCGCGAAGTTCTGCGGACGGTAGACGGGCTGGCTCAAGCTGAACGTGTAGGCGCGCGTCGTCGGACTGCGCACGAAGGGCGGCGCCAGCAGCTCGTTGTTCGATTCCTGCTCGATTCGCACGGCGGCGCCGCTAGCGGTAACGCTCAGCGAAGGCAGGAGCAGCGCGCGCGCCTGCGGGATGCGCTCGCGCCCCGCCTCGAGGCTGTACCGCGCCCCGGTGTACACGGCGTCATAGCGCTGCGCGTCGCGGTAAACCTGCAATAGATCCTCGGCCGCCGCCGGGAAAGCGGCAACCGCTAGCAACAGCGCGCCGACGCTAATACAGCGGCACGGCTGAATCGACCATCCTGGACCAGGCATCCACCCCCCCGACGAGATTATGAACGTTCTTATAGCCGGCCTTTTCCAGGAACAGGGCGACCTGCAGGCTGCGCCCGCCGTGGTGGCAGATGGCCACGACCGGTTTCGCCGGGTCGATTTCTTGTAGGCGCGCCGCAACCTCGCCCATCGGCACGAGCTGCGCGCCTTCGATGCGGGCGCGCTCGAACTCCCACGGCTCGCGCACGTCGAGCAACAGGGGTTTTTCGCGACTCGCATCGGCGAGCCACGCCGAGAGCTCAGGGGCGTTGATCTGTTTCAAAGGCTAGAACCGGAAACGCGCGGGCTGCTCGGCGTTGAAGAGGGGGGCGACGACGGTCTCGAAGAGATCGACGCTGTGGTACGCCTGGGCCGCGGTGCAAGTGACGAGCCGCGCGCTCATCACCGGCGTCTCGCCGACGATGGCGAACAGGCGCCCGCCCACTTCGAGCTGCTCTAGGAACGCGTGCGGCAGCACGGGCGTAGAGCCGGTCAGCACGATCACGTGATACGGGGCGTGGCTGGGCCAGCCGTGCGCGGCATCGCCGTCTTCGAGCGTGACGTTGCTCGCGCCATGACGCTCGAGGTTGGCGCGGCCGAACGCCGCCAGCTTCGGGTTCATTTCCACCGAATGGACGTGCGCCGCGCGATGCGCGAGGAGCGCCGTCAGATAGCCGCTGCCCGTGCCGACTTCCAGCACCCGGTCCGCCTTGCTGACGGCCAGCTCCTGCAGCACGCGCGCCTCGAGTTTCGGCTCCCACATGCGCTGGTCGGCTTCGCCCAGCGGAATCTGCATGTCGGAGAAGGCCAGCGCCTGGTGGCGCGGCGGCACGAACTCCTCGCGCGGCACCACGTAGAGCAGATCCAGCACGTCCTGGTCGAGCACATCCCAGGTGCGGATCTGCTGCTCGACCATATTCATGCGTGCCTGCTCGAGGTCCATGGGCAGCGGATTATAATCATCGCCCTTGCGTTGGGGGTCCCGCACAGGGTTGTGCGGGTGAGAGACACCCTTCGAACCTGATGCGGGTCATCCCGCCGTAGGAAAACGCCGATGAACGCCAATCCCAAGTTTCTTGCCGCCACCGCCCACGTCGACGACGCCGCGGTCCATCCGCTGCCGAACTCGCGCAAGGTCTATGTCGGCGCGCTGCGCGTGCCGATGCGCGAGATCACGCAGAGCGCCGGCAATCCGCCGATCACCGTGTATGACACGTCGGGTCCGTATACCGATCCGGACGCGCGCATCGATATCCGCAAGGGGCTTTTGCCGCTCAGGGAGAAATGGATCATTGGGCGCGCCGACAGCGTCCAGCTCGACGGCCCGAGCTCCGAGTACGGGCGCCGACGCCTGGCGGATCCGAAGCTCGCGGAATTGCGCTTCGATCTGCATCGCAAGCCGCGCCGTGGCCAGAACGTCACGCAGATGCATTACGCCCGCAAAGGGATCATCACCCCCGAGATGGAGTACATCGCCGCGCGCGAGAACCAGCGCATGGAAGGCTTCGCCGAAGAGTTGCGCCGCCAGCACGCCGGGCAATCTTTCGGTGCCTCGCTGAAGGCGATCATTACGCCGGAATTCGTGCGCGATGAAGTCGCGCGCGGCCGCGCCATCATCCCGGCGAACATCAACCACCCGGAGACCGAGCCGATGATCATCGGCCGCAATTTCCTGGTGAAGATCAACTGCAACATCGGCAACTCCGCGGTCAGCTCCTCGATCGGCGAGGAAGTGGACAAGATGACGTGGGCGATCCGCTGGGGCGCGGACACGGTGATGGATCTGTCCACCGGCAAGCACATCCACGAGACGCGCGAGTGGATCGTGCGCAATAGCCCGGTGCCGATCGGCACGGTGCCGATCTACCAGGCCCTGGAGAAAGTCGACGGCAAGGCGGAAGAGCTCACCTGGGAAATCTTTCGCGACACGCTGATCGAGCAGGCGGAGCAGGGCGTCGACTACTTCACTATCCACGCCGGCGTGCGCCTGCCGTTCATTCCGATGACCGCGAAGCGCATGACCGGCATCGTGTCGCGCGGCGGCTCCATCATGGCCAAGTGGTGCCTCTCGCACCACCGTGAGAGCTTCCTCTATACCCATTTCGAGGAAATCTGCGAAATCATGGCCGCGTACGACGTGTCGTTCTCGCTCGGCGACGGCCTGCGGCCCGGATCCATCTATGACGCCAATGACGAAGCGCAGTTCGCTGAGCTGAAGACGCTGGGCGAGCTCACCAAGGTGGCCTGGAAGCACGACTGCCAGGTGATGATCGAAGGCCCGGGGCACGTGCCGATGCAGCTCATCAAGGAGAACATGGAGCTGCAGCTCAAGCACTGCGACGAGGCGCCGTTCTACACCCTTGGGCCGCTCACGACCGACATCGCGCCCGGCTACGACCACATCACAAGCGCGATCGGCGCCGCGATGATCGGCTGGTACGGCACGGCGATGCTCTGCTACGTGACGCCGAAGGAGCACCTCGGACTGCCGAACAAGAAGGACGTGAAGGACGGCATCATGGCCTACAAGATCGCGGCGCACGCCGCCGACCTCGCCAAGGGTCATCCCGGCGCGCAGCTGCGCGACAACGCGCTCTCGAAGGCGCGCTTCGAATTCCGCTGGCAGGACCAGTTCAACCTTGGCCTCGATCCGGATACGGCCAAGGAATTCCACGACGAGACCCTGCCGCAGGATGGCGCCAAGGTGGCGCATTTCTGCTCGATGTGCGGGCCGCACTTCTGCTCGATGAAGATCACGCAGGACGTGCGCGATTACGTCGAGAAGGGAATGCAGGAGAAGGCGGTGGAATTCGTGAAGAAGGGCAGCGAGCTCTACACCAAGCCTAGCTCTTGAAGAGCGATTCGGCGCTGACGGGCGCGCTTCCGTACTCGAGCGTGCGCTTGATGCGGTAGCTTTCGCTGGCGCTGCTTTTGGGCGCGCGCGCGAGATCGAGGAGCTTCTGCGGCCGGAGCGGATTGCCCGCCGCGTCGCGGATCACCATCACCCGGGGTTGCAGGCGCTTTTCCAGGTTCTGGGCGATGACGATGCCGACCTCGCCCGTGTTGAGCTCCACTACGCTGCCGAGCGGGAAGATGCCGATGCAGCGGATGAACTGCTCGACGAGCTCGGCGTCGAAGAACTGGCCGCGCCACTTGTAGAGCATGCTGAGCGCGGCCGACGGCGATACTGCCTCGGCGTAGGGCCGCCGGGCCGTCAGCGCATCGAACGTGTCGACGATCGCGGCGATCGAGCCCAGCATGCCGATGTCCTTGCGCTTCAGCCCCTTCGGATACCCGCTGCCGTCATGGCGCTCGTGGTGCAAAAGCGCGAGCTCGGCGAGCTCGGCGGGCATGCCCGGCGTGCTGCGCAGGATCTCGTACGAGTGCGTGACGTGCTGCTTGGCGATCTCGAACTCCGCCACGCTCAGGCGCTCGGGCTTGCCGATGATCTCGGTGGGCACGCGGATCTTGCCGATGTCCTGCATGAGTCCCAGATAGCCGAGCAGCGTGATCTGCTCGACGGGCAGCTGCAGGAAGCGGCCGAACGAAGCCATGTAGACCCCTACATCGACCGCGTGCGAGGCGGTGTAGTCGCCTTTCTCTCGTAGCTGCGTGAAGAGGATTAGCGCGTCCGGGTTGCGCAGCACGCTTTCCGTCATGGCGGTTACGGCCTGCGCGACGCGCGGCGGGTCGAGCGTGCGGCCGGAGCGAACCGCAGCCAGCGTGTCGGCGACGACGACATCGGTGCGTGCATGCACTGCCTGCGCGCGCTCCACTTCGCGCTCGACCGGTACCTGCTCCACGTAGCGGCGCGCCGGCGCCGGCCGCACGGGCGGGGCCGCGTCCGGCGCCTGCGAGCGCTCCGAATCGACCAGCACCGTGCGGCAGTATTTCTTCAGGGCCGCGAGCTGCTCGTCGCGCTCGAGGACGAAGCCCTGGAACATGAACGGCGTGTCGGTCCATGGGCGATCGAGCTCGGCCACGTACATGCCGAACTGCAATTCCTCGACCGGTACGCTTTTTTTCATTGTCGGTGACGACCCCCGTCTAAGATACCGCATGCCGGAAGACGCCGAGGTCCTCGCCCAGCGCTGCAGTGCGGCTTATGCACGCCTGGGCCCGGCGCTTCTCGTCGCGGCGGTTCTGAGCGGGCTTCTCAGCGCGGCGCTCTGGAGCTCGCGGCCGCACGAGCTGATTCTCTTCTGGCAGGCGCTCATGCTACTCATCGTCGTTGCCGCGGGGGCGCTGGCGTGGGCCTACCGTCGCGATGCGCACGCGCGCCTCACGCCAGCGCCATGGGAGCGTCGCATGGCCATTGCGGCCTCAGCCCTAGGCGCGGCGTGGGGCTTCGCGGCGGCGGTGTTCTTCCCGGGCGGCGAAGCGCAGCAGGTGCTGGTCGCGTTCATCGTGTGTCTCGTCACCGCCGGCGCCGTGCCGGTGCTCGCCACGCTCGGCTGGGTGTACGCGCTTTTTGCCGCCGCGGCGCTCCTGCCTTTCGGCTTCGTTCTTTTCGCGCACGGTTCGGGCTTCCTGCAGTGGCTCGGGGCTGCGGTGCCGCTCCTTTATGCGGCCAACGTCGCGACGGCCTACCAGCTGGGCGGCGCCTTTACCAGCGCCTATACGCTCAAGAACGCCTACCAGAAGCTCTCTAACGACAACGCCAATACCCAGACCCAGCTCGCCGAGCAGCTCGACAGCCTGCTCGATGCGCACCGCGAGGTCCAGGCGGCGGCGCGCAAGCTCCAGCTTTTTTCGGCGCGCGCACCGATCGCGGTGATCGAGGTGGACCCCAATGCCACCATCCTCGACATCAATGCGGCGGCGGAGAACCTTTTCGGCTATGCCGCGCCCGAGCTCGTCGGGCGCGCCTGGTACTCGATGCTGCTCCTGCCGGAGGAACGCGATGCAGTACAGAAGTGGTGGGACGGCATCATTGCCGCTGGCACCCCCGCCACCAAGGTGACGGAGCGGTGCCTGCGGCGTGACGGCCTCGAGCTCGCCTGCGAGTGGACCGTCACCCCGCTCGCCGACGACGACGGCCGCGTCGGCTCCATCGTCATGCAGGGGCGTGACATCACGCAGCAGCGCACCGCCGAGCGCGTGCGAAGCGAGTTCACCTCTACGCTGAGCCATGAGCTGCGAACGCCGCTCACCTCCATCCTGGGATCGCTGCAGCTCCTCCAGAGTGGGGCGCTGGGCGATCTCGACAAGGACCAGTTCGAGCTCGTCGACCTCGCGGAGCGAAATGGCCAGCGCCTCCTCGATCTCATCAACGAAGTGCTGGACATCGAAAAGCTCGAGTCCGGGCGCGTCTCGCTCGTGCCGGAGACCATCGCACTCGACGAGCTGGTCGCCGAATCGCTCAAGCTGAACCAGGGCTATGCCGATCGCTTCCAGGTGCGCCTGCGCGTGGAGGGCGAGGTACCGAAGCTGAACGTGCGCGCCGACCGCAAGCGCCTGATGCAGGTCATGACCAACCTGCTTTCCAATGCGGCCAAGTTCTCACCGCCGAGCGGCGCGGTGGATGTGATCACCACGGTGCAGGCTGCGAAGGTACGCGTGTCGGTCTGCGACCGCGGGCCCGGCATCCCGGAGAAGTTCCGCGGCCGCATCTTCGGCCGTTTCGCGCAGGCCGACTCCGCGGACTCGCGCATCAAGGGCGGCGCAGGCCTGGGCCTCGCGATCTGCAAGCGCCTGGTCGAGCTCATGCAGGGGCACATCGCCTTCGTGGACCGTCCCGGCGGCGGCACGTCGTTCTTCTTCGAGCTGCCGGTGATGGATGCGCGGCAGGAGGCGGCGGCCGACGCGGTGCGCGTGCTGGTAAGCGAACAGGACCAGGTGATCGCCGAGTACATGGCGATGGTGCTGGAAAAGGGCGGCTACCGCGTCGACATGGCGGCCGATGCGAGCGGCTCGCGTACCTTGCTCGCGCGCTGGAAATACGCGGCCTGGCTCCTCGGCCGGCGCTTGAGCGACATCGACGATTCGCTGCACCTCATCGACGAGATGCGCTCGCGGCTCGACGGCACGCGCGTCATCATGCTGACGAGCGACGAAGCGGCGGTGCCGGACCTTGCGCGCCACGGCATCTCGGACTGGATCTCGAAGAACGAGTCGCGCGTGCGCATCCTCGACGCGGTCGCGCGCGGAGTGACGCCGGCTATTGCGGCTTCATGAAGAGCTCGTCCGGGTTGAACGGCACGGCGCCGTACTCGAGCGTGCCCAGGATCCGGTAGCTCTCGTCCTTGTTGGCCTTCGGTTCGCGCGAGAGGTCCAGCATCTTGTGCGGATTCATCGGATTGCCCTGCGCATCGCGGATGATCATCACGCGCGGCAACAGGCGCTTGGTGAGGTTCTGTGCGATCACCACCCCCACCTCGCGCGTATTGAGCTCGACCAGGCTTCCGACCGGGAAGATGCCGATGCAGCGGATGAATTGCTCGACGAGGTGCGCGTCGAAGAATACGCCGCGCCACTTGTAGAGCATGCTGATCGCCGCCGACGGTGAAACCGGCTCGGCATAGGGACGCTTCACGGTGAGCGCGTCGAACGTGTCGACGATGGCCGCGATGGAGCCCACCATGCCGATCTCGCTGCCGCGCAGGCCCTTCGGATAGCCGCTGCCGTCGTGGCGCTCGTGGTGGAGCGCCGCGATGCGCGCGAGATCGCCGGGCAGGCCGGGCGTCGCGCGCAGGATCTCCACCGAATAATTCACGTGCAGCTTCGCGCGCTCGAACTCCTCGATGGTGAGCCGGCCGCGCTTTTCCAGGAGCTCCTTCGGCAGGCGCACCTTGCCGACGTCCTGCAACAGGCCGAGGTAGCCGAGGAACTCGATCTGGCCCGGCTCGAGCTGCAGGAAGCGCCCGAAGGTGATCATGTAGATCGATACGTCGAGGGCGTGCGATTCGGTGTATTCGCCCTTCGCGCGCAGCTGGGAGAACAGCAGCAGCGCGTCCGGATTGCGCAGGACGCTCTCGGTCATGCTCGTCACCGCGGACTTCAGCCGGTCCGAATCGAGCGTGCGGCCGATGCGCACCGCGGAGAGCACGTCGCGCATCAGCACGCGGCTATTCGTGTAGGCGGGCTTGGCTTTTTCGATCTCGACTTCTACCGGTGCGCGCTCGGGATACGCGATGCGTGGCGCGGGCGCTTCGGCCACCGCGCTGCGCTCGACATCGACGAACACGGTGCTGCAGTATTTCTTCAGCGCGTCGAGCTGGTGCTGCGTGGAAAGCATGAAGCCCTGGAACATGAAGGGCGTATCAGTCCAGGGACGATCGAGCTCGGCGATGTACATGCCGAAGCGCAATTCGGCGACTGGTATGCGTTTTTTCACGCTCGCTTAACATACGCCCAAATGATCGAGTCCGGACTTCTCGCCGCGCTGGCCAAACTCGGGGGTGTCATCTACCTAGGGATTTCCCTGAGCGCGTATCTCCTGCAAGACAAACTGATATTCCAGCCGCACACGATCTCTGACATCCAGCGCAGTCAGATCAGCGCGCGCCATCCGAATGTCTCTGACATTTTCTTGCAGGCTGCAGACGGCACGCGGCTGCACGGCTGGCATTTCAAGACCCGTGCGGACGCGCCGCTCGTCATCTACTTCGGCGGCAATGCCGAGGAAGTTTCATGGATGCTCGAGCAGCTCGCGTATCGCAAGACGAGCACGGCGTGGCTGCTCGTCGACTATCGCGGCTACGGTGCAAGCGCAGGAGCGCCTTCGGAAGAGACGCTGGCGAGCGATGCGCTCGCCTGGTACGACTTTGCCGCCAAGGAGGCGAAACGCATCTACGCGTTCGGACGCAGCCTCGGCAGCGGCGTCGCCGTGCGCATGGCCGCTGAGCGCCGCGTCGACGGCATCCTTCTCGTGGCGCCTTACGACAGCCTGACCGCGGTGGCCCGCGAGCACTATCCGCTGCTGCCGGTCGGTTTGCTCCTGCGGCATCGCTTCGACTCGCTGGCGCTCGCGCCCCGAATGAGCGCGCCGCTCCTTTGCATAGCGGCCACCTACGACGAGGTGGTGCCGATCGACCATGCGCGCAAGCTCTACGACGCCTGGGCGGGACCGAAGCGCTGGATCGAGGTCGGGACGCGCCATAACGGCACCGACGACCATCCGGAGTATTGGCCCGCGATCGAGGCGTTCCTCGCCGGTCACTAGAATTCGCGCATGAGCGAGCTTCTACAGGCGTTGATCCTCGGCATCGTCGAAGGGCTGACCGAGTTCCTGCCCGTGTCGAGCACCGGTCACTTGATCCTCGCTGGCGAGCTGATCGGCGCGACGAGCGAGCGCTGGGACGTCTTCAAGGTGGTGATCCAGACCGGCGCGATGCTTGCCGTGCTGTGGGAATACCGCGCGCGATTTTTCCGCGTCGACCTGCGCCTTTACCGCAACCTCGCGATCGCCTTCATTCCGGCGGCCGTGCTGGGCCTGCTCTTTTCCAAGGCGATCAAGGGCCATCTTTTCCACGCCATCCCGGTCGCGCTGGCGTTCATCATCGGCGGCGTGGTCATCCTTGCGGTCGAACGCCGCACCCTGCGGCCGCGCGTGGAGAGCACCCGCGAAATGAGCTGGCTCGATGCGCTGAAGGTCGGCATCGCGCAGTGCTTCGCGCTCATTCCGGGAACGTCACGCTCCGGGGCCACCATCATCGGCGGCATGCTGTTCGGGCTCTCGCGCAAGGCGGCCACGGAGTTTTCGTTCTTTCTCGCCGTGCCGACGCTGGTCGCCGCCGGCGGCTACGATTTCCTGAAGAACCGCGCGCTTTTTTCCGCCTCGGACGCCGGCATCTTCAGCGTGGGATCGGTGGCCGCGTTCGTCTCCGCGTTCATCGTCGTGCGCTGGCTGATCCGTTATGTCTCCACGCACGACTTCAAGCCGTTCGCGTGGTATCGCATCGCATTCGGGCTGCTGGTGCTGGCGACCTTCTGGGCAGGCTGGATCGACTGGCGCGCCGACTAGCTCTGCACCCAGGGCAGGCCGGCCTTGCGCCAGCCGCCGACGGTATTGCGCTGCTCCTGAGCGTCCTTGTCGCCCTCGAAGCCTTCGAGGATGTTGTAGGTCTCTTTCCAGCCCGCCTTCATCGCCGCTTCCGCCGCCGCGTGTGAGCGCGCACCCGAGCGGCACAGGAACATCACCGGCACGTCCTTCGGCGCCACGGCGGCCAGCTCGCCGATGAACTCCGGGTTGGGTTTGTTGCCAGGGTAGGTCTGCCACTCTACGGTGGCGGCGCCGGGAATCCGGCCGACGTAAAGCACCTCGGGCTTGGTCCGCACGTCCACGAGCTTGGCGCCGGCGCGCATCAACTCGTGGGCCTCGCCCGGTAGCAGGGCCCCAGCGTAGGGCAGCCCCTTCTCTTTTGCGCGCGCGGCGGCGCGCTTCTTGATGTCGTCCATGGTTGCGGGAAATTATAGGTCGGGCGCACCATGCACCCTCCCAGTGCGGGTGGGTCGCAAATGCCCACTTCGGGTGCGCATTGCGCCGTTAGAATTCCCGCCTGCTCCGGGAAGCAATTTGGCATGGAAACTGCTCAACCGCGGGTCTACATCACCTACACCAATTATTCAGCGAGGAGAGTCCCCGATGGCGACCACGACGCCTGACGACGTCTTGAAACTCATCAAAGACAAGGAGGTCAAGTTCGTCGACCTTCGGTTCACCGATACCCGCGGCAAGGAGCAGCACGTCACCGTGCCGGTGAAGTACTTCGGCAAGGACAAGTTCGAGCAGGGTCACGCCTTCGACGGCTCGTCGATCGCCGGCTGGAAAGGCATCCAGGCATCCGACATGCTGCTCATGCCGGACGCGGTCAGCGCGCGCATGGACCCGTTCACGGATGAGCCGGTCCTCAACATCAGCTGCGATGTCTACGAGCCGATGGACGGCAAGCCCTACGATCGCGATCCGCGTTCGATCGCGAAGCGCGCCGAGACCTATCTCAAGTCCACCGGGCTCGGCGATGTGTCCTACTTCGGCCCGGAGCCCGAATTCTTCATCTTCGACGGCGTCACCTGGAACGTCGACATGTCGGGCTGTTCCGTGAAGATCAAGTCCGAGGAAGCGCCGTGGTCGAGCGGCATCGACTATGAGTCGGGCAACATGGGCCACCGCGCGCCGGTCAAAGGCGGCTATTTCCCCGTGGCGCCGGTCGACACGCTGGGCGATATCCGCAACGCCATCTCACTCGCGCTCGAGCAGCAGGGCGTCGAAGTCGAAGTGCATCACCACGAGGTCGCGGCCGCGGGCCAGTGCGAGATCGGCACGAAGTTCGCGCCGCTCGTGCAGCGCGCCGACTGGATGCAGATCCTCAAGTACACGGTCTGGAACGTCGCGCACTCGTACGGCAAGACGGCCACCTTCATGCCGAAGCCGGTCGTCGGCGACAACGGCTCGGGCATGCACGTGCACCAGTCGGTATGGAAGGGCGGCAAGAATCTCTTCGCGGGCAACGGCTACGCCGGGCTCTCCGACTTCGCGCTGCATTACATCGGCGGCATCATCAAGCACGCCAAGGCGCTGAACGCGATCACCAACCCGGGCACCAACTCCTACAAGCGGCTGGTACCGGGGTTCGAAGCACCGATCAACCTCGCGTACTCGGCGCGGAATCGGTCCGCCGCCTGCCGCATACCGTACGTGTCGAGCGCGAATGGCCGGCGTGTCGAAGTTCGCTTCCCCGATCCCACGGCGAACGCCTATCTGGCTTTCGCCGCGATGCTGATGGCGGGCCTCGACGGCGTGCAGAACAAGATCCACCCCGGCGAGCCGGTGGACAAGGATCTCTACCATCTGCCGCCGGAAGAGGCGAAGAAGGTGCCCAACGTGTGCGCCTCGCTCGAAGAAGCGCTCAAGCACCTCGAGGACGACCACGCGTTCCTCACGCGCGGCGGCGTGTTCTCCGAGGACATGCTGGAGGCGTACATCGGGCTGAAGAACGAGGAGCTCACCCGCTTCCGGATGACGACCCATCCAGTCGAGTTCGACATGTACTACGCGTCGTAAACGGCTAGTCTTCTGGCGCGTTGTACAAGGGGCGGGCAACCGCCCCTTTTCATTTGCTTTGATAGACTTAACGCGTGCTTAGAGCCCTCATCCTCAGCCTTCTCCTCATCAGCGCCGCGCCCGCGCGCGCCCAAGTGACGGAGATCTTCAAGTGCAAGAGCGCGGACGGGCACTGGACCTACACGAATGACCGCCGTGAAGCCGAGCGGCAAAAATGCGAGGTCGTGACGCGCCAGATCAACGTCGCGCCGACGCCGAAGCCGGCGGCGCGCGCCGCCCCTGGTAGCTTCCCGAAAGAAACGCCCGCCGATCGCGCTACGGCCTCGGCGCGCCAGCGCGACATCCTGGAGAAAGAGCTCGCGCAGGAGCAGGCGGCGCTCGCCAAGGCGAAGGCGGACCTCGCCGAGCAGGAGAGCGTGCGCTCGGGCAACGAGCGCAACTACGCGCGCGTCGAGGAGCGCCTGCAGCCTTTCAAGGACAGCGTCGAAACGCACGAGAAGAACATCGAAGCGCTGCGGCGCGAGCTGGCCAACCTGCGCTAAGGGATTCGCCTGCCATTCGCGGGACTCGAGCTGCTTGCCACGGCGGTCGTTGCACTCGATCACGCGTTCGTTGTCCGTTATGCCAATCCGGCCGCGGAAAACCTGCTCGGCACGGGTGCGAAGAGCCTTACGGGGCAGCCGTTCCTCCAGCTATTCACCGAGCGGGCGGAGCTTGAGCGCGCGCTCGCGGATGCGTTAGGCACGCACTGGGATTACTCCGCGCAGTACGTGACTTACGTGCGCCCCGGGCGCGAGCCGGTGCCTCTCTCCTGCACCATGACGCGCATCGACACCGCCGGGTTTGCACTGCTCGCAGAGCTGCGCCCGATCGAGGATCAGCTGCGGCATGCACGGGAAGAGCGCCTGCTGATCGAGCAGCAGTCGGCGCGCGAGCTGATCCGTAACCTCGCGCACGAGATCAAGAACCCGCTTGGCGGACTGCGCGGATCCGCGCAGCTTCTCGAGCGCGAGCTGGAAAAGGCCGAATTGCGCGAATACACGCAGGTGATCATCCAGGAGGCAGACCGCCTGCAGCGCCTGATGGACCGCATGCTCACGCCACATCGCACGCCGCGGGTGGAGCCGGTCGGCATTCACGAGGTGCTCGAGCGCGTGAGGAGCCTCGTGAAGGCGGAGTTCGGCATCGAGATCCTGCGCGATTACGACCCGAGCCTGCCCGAGATCGTCGGCGATCGCGAACAGCTCATCCAGGCCGTGCTCAACATCGCGCGCAACGCTGCACAGATGCGCGCCACGCAGATTACTTTTCGCACGCGCGCAGTGCGGCAGGTGACGATCCTGCGCCAGAGGCATAGGCTGGCATTAGATTTGCAAGTAGTCGACAACGGCCCGGGTGTGGCGGAAGAGATCCAGGACAGGATCTTCAATCCGCTCGTATCGGGGAGGGAAGGCGGCACCGGCTTGGGACTTTCACTCGCGCAGACGTTCGTCCAGTACCACCAGGGCGTCATCGAGTTCGAGTCCCGCCCCGGCCGCACAATATTCAGGATTCTGCTGCCGCTAATATGAAACCTGTCTGGATCGTTGACGATGATCGCTCCATCCGCTGGGTGATCGAGAAGGCACTGAGCCGCGAAGGCATCGCCTTCGACTCTTTTTCTTCCGCGCAGGACGCGCTTAGCGCGCTCTCCGGCGGCGCCCCGGAGGTTTTGGTCTCCGACATCCGCATGCCGGGGCTATCGGGCCTGGAGCTTCTCAACGCCGTGAAGCAGCGTCATCCAGCGGTGCCGGTCATCGTGATGACGGCGTACTCCGATCTCGACTCCGCCGTGGCCGCATTCCAGGGCGGTGCGTACGAGTATCTGCCCAAGCCGTTCGATATCGACCAAGCCGTCGACTTAATCCGGCGCGCGCTCGACGAAAGCCGACGCGAAGCCGAGGCAGCCGAGTCGCCGGGCGAGACGCCCGAGATCCTCGGGCACGCGCCCGCCATGCAGGAGGTGTTCCGCGCGATCGGGCGCCTTTCGCAGTCGAGCGCCACGGTACTGATCACCGGCGAATCAGGAACCGGAAAGGAGCTTGTGGCGCGTGCATTGCACCGACATAGTGCGCGCGCGCCGAAACCGTTCGTCGCCATCAACACGGCAGCGATGCCCAAGGACCTGCTGGAGAGCGAGCTCTTCGGCCACGAGCGCGGCTCGTTCACCGGCGCGCAGCAGCAGCGGCGCGGGCGCTTCGAGCAAGCCGAGGGCGGCACGCTCTTCCTCGATGAAATCGGCGACATGCCGGCCGAGCTGCAAACGCGCCTTCTGCGAGTGCTATCCGACGGTACCTTCTATCGCGTCGGCGGGCACCAGCAGATCAAGGCAAACGTCCGAGTCATTGCCGCCACGCACCAGAATCTTGAGCAGCGCGTGCGCGAAGGCTCGTTCCGCGAGGACCTGTACCACCGCCTGAATGTGATCCGCCTGCGCCTGCCGAGCCTGCGGGAGCGCTCCGAGGACATTCCGTTGCTCGCCAAGAGCTTCCTCGCCGCCAGCGCAAAGCAGCTCGGCGTCGAACCGAAGCGTCTATCGGAAGACGGACTCGCGCATCTTTCCCGCCTCGCCTTCCCCGGCAACGTGCGCCAGCTGGAAAACCTGTGCCATTGGCTGACCGTCATGGCGCCCGGGCAGGTGGTCGATGTGGGCGACCTGCCGGCGGAATTCCGCGAATCGAACGCGGCCGCAGCCTCGGACTGGCTTTCCGCGCTCGAGTACGAGGCGGAGCGCCGCCTCGCGCGCGGCGACACGGGGATTCTCGATGCGCTAGGCCGTCAGTTCGAGCGCGCGCTGATCACCAAGGCGCTCGCGCGCACCGGCGGCCGACGCATCGAGGCGGCGAACCTCCTCGGCATGGGCCGTAACACCATCACGCGAAAAATTGCCGAGCTCGGCATCGAGGACGGCGAGCCGGCGAAACCCGACGCGGCCTAGGCGGTCTTCTGTGCCGCCGCTGGGGCTTTGAGCCCCGCGTCCGCCTTGCTGCGATTCGATTGCAGCTTGGCGTCCACCAGGCGCACCGTCTCGTCGAGCACCGGCGAGCGCATGCCCTTCTGGGCGGCAATGGTCTGCACGAGGCGGTCGACGCGCTCGATGTTCGGCGCGCCGGCATCGAGCGCGCGCGCGGCCGAGGACGGGCTGCCGAGGCTTTGCGCGGCGGCCGCGTACTTTTCGAACGGCACCAGGTCCTTTTCGTCGGCACCGAGCGATACGCAGAGCTTCACGACCCAGTTGTACATGTCGCGCGAGGCCTGCAGGTCGCTATGCACCGCTTCCTTGATCGGGCGGATACCGTCCTTGGTCACGCAGCGGTAGTTGCCGGAGATCAGCATCGCCCATTTGGCGAGCGGCACGAAGATCGAGTCGTGGACCTTCAGCTTCACCGGCAGCTCCAGCCCGTCGAAGCGCGAGGCTTCGATGTCCGCCCCGAGCTTGCGCAGGATGGCGGTGTGCTCGTCGCGCTCGAAGCGCGCCGATTTGAAATTCGTCGGCAGGCGCACCTGCAGCACGTTGGCTTTCTCTTCCGGCGGACGAAACGCCTGCGGGTCGGGACTGCAGAGCGTCATGTACTTCGGATCGCAGTTCGCCCACACCGACGCATCGGTGTAGCAGGCCTTCAATGCGCTCGTGTCGATGCCGGGAATGCGCGCGAGATAGGGCAGCGGCGGCATGTTCATGATCGACATCAGCGGCAGCTTGGCGCGGCCGACCGCATCGAGCAGCTCGCGCACGCCGGGCGCGCGGTACTGCGGCTCCTGCATGCCGAGGACGACGAGGTCGTAGCCCAACGGCTTGATCGCGGTCGGCACGTCGGCGGTCAATTTGCCGCGCAGCTTGCGCGAGTCGACTTCCACGAGACCGTCGCGGCCTTTGATCGGCAAGCGCACGCGCGTGCCTTCCTTATTGATCAGCTCGACTTCGGCGGGGGTGCAAACGAGCTTGGTGTCGTGGCCCGCCAGTAACAGCTTGGTGGCGAGCAGGGAGCCGTAAGAAGCTCCAAATATCAGGATGTTGTAGGCCATTGGGGGCTTTCCGCGATGTGAAATGGCGCGCTGCTGGGTGAAAGCCGGCCAGCGTACTCCGTTCGGATCATGTTTTCATGTTGCAGTGCCGCATTCGCGTCATACAATGGCTCGATGGCCATCTCCGTCGCTAAACCGCAGGACATCCAGGTGAGCGGCCGCGTAACGGCGGAATTCGCTCAGATACTNACNTCCGAAGCGCTCGATTTCGTCGCGAAGCTGCATCGCGCATTCGAGGCGCGCCGCCAGGAATTGCTCGCGCGGCGCGCAGCCCGGCAAAAAGAATTCGATGCCGGAAGGCTGCCGGACTTCCTGCCGGAGACGCGGCAGGTGCGAGAGAACGACTGGAAGATCGCCGCGCAGCCGAACGACATGCTCGACCGCCGGGTGGAGATCACCGGCCCTACCGATCGCAAGATGGTGATCAACGCGCTGAATTCCGGCGCGTCGACCTTCATGGCGGACTTCGAAGACGCCAACTGCCCCACCTGGCACAACATGATCGACGGGCAGCTCAACCTGCGCGACGCGGTGCGCCGCACGATCACCTTCCAGAGCGGCGGCAAGCAATACCAGCTGCAGGACAAGACCGCCGTGCTGATCCCGCGGCCGCGTGGCTGGCATCTGGACGAGAAGCACGTGCTCATCGACGGCCAGCCGGTATCCGGCGGCATCTTCGACTTCGCAATGTTTTTCTTCCACAACGCAAAAGAGCTGATCGCGCGCGGGTCCGGGCCGTACTTCTACCTGCCGAAGATGGAGTCGCACCTCGAGGCGCGGCTCTGGAACGATGTCTTTGTTTTCGCCCAGAACGAACTGAACGTCCCCCGCGGCACGATCCGCGCCACTGCCCTCATCGAGACCGTCGTTGCAGCCTTCGAGATGGACGAGATCCTGTACGAGCTGCGCGAGCACTCGGCCGGCCTCAACATCGGGCGCTGGGACTACATCTTTTCGTGCATCAAGA
>C688J18823_10000567_pt1 | contig 21705 bp, 22 predicted proteins | sample HopSoiMetagenom1_FD_18823 | JGI IMG/M metagenome (IMG submission 18823) | reverse complement strand
ATTTCTTCTCTTTGTTCTCTAAGCCGCTCTGCTGTCAGCCCATTCGCCACTTTCAAATATTGTGAATGGTCGGTGATCGCCATATACTGATAGCCTTTTTCCCGACATGCTTCAACCATTTCCTCAATCGAATGGGCACCATCACTCCACGTGGTATGCATGTGAAGATCCCCTTTTATATCCGAAAGGGAAATCAAGCCATAATCATCCTTATACTCTTCCACCTCTCTCCCATCTTCTCTCATTTCAGGGGGGATAAGTGGAAGATCAAAATGAGCATAGAATTCAGCTTCAGAGGAAAATGTAATTACCTCACCCGTTTCACTCTTTTCAACTCCATATTCACTGATCTTTTCTCCTCTTGCTTTAGCAAGCTGTCTCATACGAACATTATGGTCCTTTGATCCCGTAAAATGATGTAAAGTAGTAGCAAACTCTGATAACTGAACAAGTCGAAAATCAACAGACACATCATAATCCAGATTAAGAATGATCGAAACTTTTGTATCTCCTGCAGCAATCACTTCTTTTACATGATCTAGTTTCAGTAATTGTTCCTTTACCTCTAAAGGATTTTCAGTGGCAATAATAAAATCCAAGTCCTTAATGGTTTCTCTCATTCTTCGGAGACTTCCCGCTCTTGAATATTTGAGGACATATTCCATTTTAGATAGAACTTCTTCCATTCTCTCTGCAATCGGCAACATAAAACTAAGCGGTAATCGATCCGGTCTCCCCCCTGCATTAGCTAATGCCGCAAGAATGTTGTCTTCTGTTTTTTTTCCAAAACCTGCTAAACTTTGGATTTTATGAGTACGGCAAGCCGTTTCTAAATCATCTGCACTTTCAATTCCCAGCTCCTTATATAACTTGGCAATTTTTTTGCCACCTAATCCTGGTAACTGTAAAAGGGGAATTAATCCTTTAGGAACGGATTCCTGTAACTCATTAAGAACTGTAGACTTTCCTTCCATTCTGTATTCTTCTATGACTGCAGCTGTTCCTTTACCAATCCCAGGCAATGAGGTAAGGTCTGTTATTTCTTCCAAAGTTAATGGGGATAATTCCAAGGCATGTGCTGCTTTTCTAAAAGCGGATACCTTAAATGAATTTTCACCTTTTAATTCCATATAAACGGCAATACCCTCTAATAATTGAACGATATCCTTTTTATTAACAGACATCTTTAGACACCTACTTATCGTTTTTCTTTTTACTATTATTGCCCTAAAGAAAACTCGCCGACTGGCAAGCCTGCAAGGCGAAGACAGAGGCGTAGTTGCACTTATACTGTTTTCCTAAAAATTGCCACCTACGCCCGAACTTCTCCAGCGCTGCAATTTTATACTTTCCTAAGAGTGTAAAAAGAAAACTTCTCTTCGAAAGAGAAGTTATTTCACTAAATTAAATAATCCATAAGTCTTGAATGAGCTGTGAGAGAATTGGTGTTTGCTTGATCATGAACTCAGCTAATATGGAATTTGTTAATGATCCTTGGATTGATTCTATTGGTAATAGAGCAGCTATAAATAATAGGATAAACATGATAAGATATACTTCAATGAATCCTAGCATTCCTCCAGCCCAAATGTTTAACTGTTTCAAAACTGGAATCTGTGCAACAAAATCAAGCATGCTTCCAATAATTTGCAATAAAATTTTTACCGCAAAAAAAATCACGACAAATGCAATGGCGCGATAATAAGCATCTTCTAAATTAACATTGTCGAACACGGATGGCAATGTTAATTTCGTACTTAAATTAGGGTATGGAACCCAAAGGGTTAACTTTGGTGCAAGTTGCTCGTAATATAAATAAGCAATGATAGAAGCAATAATAAATCCAGTTAGATGAATGAGTTGAAGGATAAATCCTCTTCTTAATCCCATTAAAAATCCAAAACATAAAATAATGAGTACTGCAAGATCCAACATGACGCTTTCAGTCCTTTACTCTTTTTAATTCATTCTCGAGACTTTCAAGTTTATCTTTCAATAAAAGATAATCGTTTACAGCATTAATCGCCGTTAAGACAGCTAGTTTATTTGTACCGAGTGACGGATTCATGGAGTTAATTTCGCGCATTTTATCATCGACCATTGAAGCAACAAGTCGAATATGGTTGGCGCTTTCTGTTCCGATTATAACATATTGTAGACCATTAATATCCACAGTTGTACGTCTTTTTCTTGTTTCTGACAAGCTTCATGCCTCCATTCAAGAGAATCCTAAATATTATCATAACATGAACAGAAAACGGTGAAAAGCAAGAACTGTCAGAGAATAAGCAGAATCATGTCAAATAGAGTTTAGTGAGACGGAAAGATTCATATAAAGGAGTGACCCCCATGAGTAATGTAGTACTAAAGAAAACCAATGAAGACATGATCAAAATGATGGATTATTATCGACCAAGTTTAACTAGCAAAACCCCACCTGGGGGCCTTTTCACAGCTAAAACCTCCAATTGTACGATTACAGCCTACAAGTCTGGCAAAGTGTTGTTTCAAGGAGGCGGATGTGAAGCAGAAGCAGGTAAATGGGGAATCCCAACTTCACCTAACACGAGTCCAACATCGAAAAAAACAAAAACACTTTCTTCGTCAAATTTGCCAACGAATATTCAGGAATTATCCATTATTGGTTCAGACGAAGTTGGAACTGGAGACTTTTTCGGCCCCATTACTGTTTGTGCTGCATATGTACGTCAAGATCAGCTTCATTTATTGAAGGAACTCGGTGTTCAAGATTCTAAAAATCTAAATGACGATAAAATTTCATCTATTGCAAAACAAATCATTCAGTTTTTACCCTATAGTTTACTTATTCTCCACAATGAAAAATATAATAGCATGCAACAATCTGGTATGTCACAGGGGAAACTAAAAGCACTCCTTCACAATCAAGCGATTGGGAATCTGCTAGAAAAGATTTCTCCCGAAAAACCCGAATTGATCTTAATCGATCAATTTGCCAAACCAGAAGTATATTACAATTATTTAAAAGGTCAAAAAAATGTAAGAAGAGAGAGTGTCTATTTTAGTACAAAAGCGGAGAGCATTCATGCAGCCGTAGCCGCTGCCTCCATTATCGCTCGCCATGCCTTTGTTCAACATTTTGAAAGCTTGAGCAAAATGGCTGGCTTTAAGATCCCCAAAGGTGCGGGATCACAAGTGGATGTTGCGGCTGCTCGATTAATAAAGGAAAAAGGGACCGAGGTTCTTCCCTCCTTTGTAAAGCTCCACTTTGCCAATACTGATAAAGCCATGAATTTGCTTCGAAAAAACTAAAAATGAAAAAATCCTCCACTCAGGAGATGACAAGTGGAGGATTTTTTCTTATTTTGCATACGTCAGGAAAATGAATATCATTGCAATTTATTCAATTAACCTCGTAAAACGGCACCGGCTTGTTCTGCAACAGCATTCAGAACTTTTTCATGTGCCTTTGTTACATCTTCATCCGTCAATGTGCGTTCTGGATCAAAATATTTTAGAGAGAAAGCAAGTGATTTTTTGCCTACTTCCATATGTTCGCCTTCATATAAGTCAAAAAGATGAACCTCTTTTAATAATGAACCACCCGCCGTTGTAATAATGTGAGCAAGTTCACCTGCTGCTTTATCCTGATCAACAACAAGGGCAATATCCCTTGTGATAGATGGGAATCGGGGGATCATTTCATAAGAAATAGGTGCCACTTCTGAATCAGCAAGAGCTTTAAATGACAATTCGAAAACATACGTTTCCTTAATGTCCATTTCTTTTTGAATCGTTGGATGCACTTGTCCAACAAAACCAATGACTTCATCGTTTAGGACGATTTCCGCAGTGCGTCCTGGATGCATATCTTTGATTTCAACTTGACGATAAGCAATTTCTTTCGTCAAACCAAGTTCATCAAATAATACTTCTAATACTCCCTTGGCAACGTAAAAATCAACCGGTTTCTTCTCACCTTGCCAAAGATTCGCTTCCCAAAGACCCGTTATTGCACCAGCAATATGCTCGATTTCTTCTGGCAGCTGTTCGCCGTCATGTTTTAAAAATACAGATCCCATTTCATATAAGGCAACTGATTCCATTTGGCGAGCATTATTGTACTTCACTACTTCAAGTAATTGAGGCAAAATACTCATACGAAGCTGACTACGTTCTTCACTCATTGGCATGGAAAGACGAATCGATTCACTTGTTTTTAAAGCAAATTGCGCTACCTTTTCAACACTTGTTAATGAATAAGTTGTAGCTTGGTAAAGTCCTGCCCCTTCTAATGTACGACGAGTGATACGACGTTTTTGTTGGTAATCCGTTAAGGCACCAGGAGTTGTTGAGCCAGATGGAAGTGTTGAAGGTATATTGTCATATCCATATAATCGAGCTACTTCTTCAACTAAATCTGCTTCAATGGTAATATCCCCACGACGCGTGGGAACGTTCACAATAAATGTTTCTCCATCTACATTTACATTAAATTTTAAACGAGTGAAAATATCCATCACTTCAGATGAAGTAATATTGGTACCAATTGAAGCGTTTATTTTATCCAATGTGATTGAAACGATTGCTGGCTCAACGCTCATAACATTGAATTGTGCGCTACCTTCTAAAATAGTGCCTCCTGCATATTTAGCCATTAATTCTGAAGCTCTCTCTCCTGCTTGGCGAACACGTGCTGGATCCACACCTTTTTCAAAACGTGCACTTGCTTCACTACGTAATCCGTGATCTTTTGACGCTTTGCGTATGACCGGACCCGCAAAATAAGCGGCTTCAATGATAACAGTTGTTGTATCATCTTTCACTTCAGAATTAGCTCCACCCATGACCCCTGCAATCGCAACGGGCTCAATGCCATTTGTAATGACTAAATGATTTGATGAAAGCGTACGTTCAGTAGCGTCAAGAGTAGTAATTTTTTCTGCATCCTTTGCACGACGAGTAACAATCTCTTTTGATCCAAGTCGATCGTAATCAAACGCATGAAGTGGTTGACCATATTCAAGTAAAATAAAGTTTGTAATATCAACCACATTATTGTGTGGACGTATCCCAGCGTTCATTAGACGAGTTTGCATCCATAACGGAGAAGGACCCACTTTTACATTTTTAACGATTTTTGCCATATATAGAGGATTGTCTTCTGCTGATTCTACACGAACACTTAAATAATCGGATGCTTTTTCAGTTGCTTCTTGTTTTTCAATTGTTGGCCATTTTACATCACGCCCAAGAATAGCTCCCACTTCGTAAGCTACACCTAGCATACTTAGTGCATCAGAACGATTTGGTGTAAGGCTTAATTCAAGAATTTCATCATCTAATCCAAGAGCTACTAGAGCGTCTTCACCGACAGTGGCATCTTGTGGGAAGTTGAAGATTCCAACAGAATATTCTTTAGCTACTAATTTAGATTCGATTCCAAGTTCTTGTAAAGAACAAATCATACCATTGGATACTTCTCCACGAAGCTTTGCCTTTTTAATTTTAAAATTTCCAGGTAATACTGCTCCAACAGTAGCAACTGCGACTTTTTGGCCTTTCCCAACATTTGGTGCACCGCAAATAATTTGGACAGGTTCTTCCGCGCCAATGTCTACTAAACATTTATTCAATTTATCAGCATCAGGATGTTTTTCACATTCCAATACATGACCAATTACAACACCTTTTAAGCCTTCACTTTTCTTTTCTACCCCTTCTACTTCAATGCCGCTTTTTGTAATCTTATCAGCAAGATCCGTCGCATTGATGCCAGATAGATCTACATAATCTTGTAACCATTTATATGAAACAAACATCATTGGTCCTCCTTTTAATTTCGAATTTCCTTTTTAATCCTGCTATTTTCTCAAGCTTCATGATGGTGGAATTGTTTTAAGAAACGCACATCATTTGTATAGAAATGACGAATATCATCTACGCCGTATTTCAGCATCGCAATCCGTTCAACACCAATACCGAAGGCAAAACCAGAGTACTTTTTCGAATCGAAACCAGCCATTTCAAGTACATTTGGATGAACAATTCCTCCACCCAATACTTCGATCCAACCTGTTTGCTTACAAACATTACAACCTTTTCCCTTACAAATTTTACAAGAAATATCTACCTCAACAGAAGGCTCTGTGAATGGGAAGAAACTTGGACGAAGTCGGATTTCACGATCTTGACCAAATACCTTTTTCAAGAATACTTCAAGTGTTCCCTTAAGATCACCCATAGAAATGTTTTCATCAATGACTAGACCTTCTATTTGCATAAATTGATGCGAATGTGTGGCATCATCATTATCCCGACGGTAAACTTTACCAGGACAAATAATTTTAACAGGACCTTGGCCTTTATGCTTCTCCATCGTTCTTGCCTGCACAGGAGAAGTATGTGTACGCAACAAGACTTTTTCATCTGTAATATAGAAAGAATCCTGCATATCACGTGCTGGATGGCTCTTAGGCAAGTTCAAGGCTTCAAAATTATAATAATCACTTTCAACTTCTGGTCCTTCAGCAACCGCATAGCCCATACCAATAAACACATCTTCAATTTCTTCTACAATACGTGTCAATGGATGATGATTCCCTTTATTAACAGGTCTACCAGGGAGTGTGATATCAATCGTTTCCTCTGCTAACTGCGCATGAACAGCAGCCTCTTCAAGGGCAACTTGTTTTTCTTCGATACTAGTAGTAATCGTTTCACGAACAACATTCACTAGTGCACCCATTTTCGGACGTTCCTCAGCACTCAATTTGCCCATACCACGCAATACTTCTGTGATCGGTCCTTTTTTTCCTAAATAAGCCACACGAATATCATTCAGTTCTTTTAAATCAGAAGCAGCCTCTACCTTTTGCAGCGCTTCAACTTGTAGTTCTTCTAAACGTTCCTGCATCAAGAATTCCTCCTTTTTTTAAATACAAAAAAACCCAATCCCATAAAGGGACGAGGTTTATGTTTCGCGGTACCACCCTTATTAGCGTAAATTAATAAAAAATATACACTCACTTCATTATAAAAGTAACGGCTCTTCACCGGAACATCTTTCGGATTCATAGAATCTTCCCAATGTCGACTCGAGAGGTGAATTTACTTAAGCAGTGCCATTAAAATGCTTTCAGTCGCGGCATTTTTTCCCTAAAAATGGATGTCCTAAGCTACTAGTCTCTGTCTTCATCTTTATTTATTAAATTCTGTATTATTATAGTATATTTTAATCCTTGTTTCAAACTCATTTTCTTAAATAGTACATTAAAATCCCTGCAGCAATACCCACATTAAGTGATTCACTTTTTCCGTAAATCGGAATATACAAGTTTTTCGTTGTTTTGCCAAGTAATTCTGCGGAGACCCCTTGCCCTTCATTGCCAACAAGTAAGGCAAAAGCCTCTGATGGTTCTACTTGTTTGAATGGTATAGCTCCCTCTAAAGCTGTCCCATATACAGGAATTTCGAGTTCATCGATGAACTCGGAAAGGTCAGCTTTTATTAACGGCAAGTGAAATAGGCTTCCTTGCGTTGCACGAACGACTTTTGGGCTATAAGGATCCGCACAGCCGGCACCTAAAATAATGGCATCCACTCCCGCTGCATCTGCGGTACGAATCATTGTACCTAAATTGCCAGGATCCTGCACTCTATCTAATAATAACAGTTTTTCCATTTTGACATTTTCCATACAATCCATTCTTTTTTCACATACCGCCACAACTCCCTGNGGTGTTTCCGTATCAGAAATAGCCTTCATCACAGCTTCGTTTACATAGACAACTTCTGTTCCATCTAAATTCAAGTGAACCGGCTTTACCATGTCCTGATTGACGATCACTTCAAGAACGATTTGTTCTTTTAACGCTTCCTCCAAAAGATGAAATCCCTCTATTAAATAATGGCCTGATTGATCGCGTTCTTTTTTNGTCAAAAGCTTTTTCCATGCCTTCACNTTTGGATTATTGACAGACTCGATATATTTCAATCTTAACGCTCCTTTATTTTTCACATTGTTTTCCTATTATAGCTTAATTTCCATACATAATGCATCCCAAATTGGGAAGCCTATCGTTTAGGATATGTATAAATGTCAAGCTAAAGGTAGCCTACTGTTCGTCGATCTTTAACCTATACAAGAGGCGCCTTGCGCTTTTCAAAGAAGGAGGAAATATCATGAATTTAAATTTACGAAATGCCATTATTCACAACGTTTCTGGAAATAACCAGGATGAACTTAAAGATACCATTGTCGACGCGATCCAAAACGGTGAAGAAAAAATGTTGCCTGGTTTGGGTGTTTTATTTGAAGTCATTTGGAAAAATGCCTCTGACCAGGATAAACAAGATATGCTACAAACGTTAGAAAGTGGTTTGAAATAAAGAAGACTTCCATCAGTGGACTTTTACGGAAAGTTAACTCTACCTATCTTCGTTGTATTGTATACTATGAATCTTGGTGGGGGGCTTTGCCCGTTAAAAGTGATATAAAAGCTCAAAAAGCACACCGTAAATAATATGCTCTCCTTTAGGTAGTCAGATGATAGAATAAAAATCTGATACCTAAAGAAGGGTATTTTTATGACTAAAAAATCTTTTTTGACAAGCTCAAATTAATAATATTGAAAGTGTATAAGAGGGTCATCATTCGGGTTGAAAAATATCCATAACCCTTTTACGAATTCATCTATTTCTTTTAGGCCAATACACACAAGCATTAATAGCTTTACGTTCATTTGATATAATAACAATATATGTCAAAATGCAAGAGGTAAATCCATGTTCAAATTAATAAGAAAACTAATAAAATTGGGATTAATCGTTGTCATCCTTGTAGGTTCAATTATTGGATTACTAGGCTATTTTAAATATAAAGAAGCCATTTCAGAGATGCCCATTAGAAAAGTAGTAACATCTATAAGAGAAGATACAAGTTTTGTGCCTCTAGTAGAAATCACTCCCGATTTCACGGATGCGATTGTTGCCATCGAGGATCATCGCTTTTATGAACATGGTGCCTTCGATTTTATTTCGCTGATCCGAGCAACTTTCGCCAACTTACATGCAAAAGAAGTCACTCAAGGCGGAAGCACATTAACACAACAAGTTGCTAAAAATCTTTACTTCAGTAACGACCGAAGCTTTATCCGAAAAGTCGCTGAACTATTTGTAGCCTTCGACCTTGAAAAAATATATAACAAAGATGATGTTTTAGAACTTTATGTCAATGTCATTTATTATGGAGATGGTAATTATGGCATTAAAGAAGCCAGTGAAAATTATTTTGGTAAAGTACCTGCCGGGCTGAGTTACGATGAAGCAACTCTCTTGGCTGGCTTACCGCAAGCACCTAGCTCATATGCTTTAAGCTCTCATTATGATAGGGCAAAACAAAGGCAATCCGAAGTAATAGAAGCTTTAACTCAGTATCGAAATGAATACTAATGAGAGTTTGGATCTAGATTTCACTGCCAAAATGGTATTTTGTTTGACGTAAATATTTGCAAATAAAAACTCGCCTTAAATAGGCGAGTTTTTATTATTATTGTGGACTTGGTATTCAAACTCCCGCTTTAGCCAATCATGAAGCATTTCTTTTCAGATAAAAGGCGAGCTTAAACCTTATTCATAAGTAATTTTATCAACCGTTTCACGATCTAATTTTTTGATGACTGCCACAACGAGTTTTACTGCATTCTCAAAGTCATCACGATGGAGCATGGCAGCATGAGAGTGAATATATCGTGTTGCAATTCCGATTGAAAGAGCAGGAACTCCTTTAGCCGTTACATGGATAGAGCCAGCATCCGTTCCCCCTCCAGGCATAGAAGCAAATTGATAAGGGATATTCAGTTCATCCGCTGTGTCGGTTACTAAATCACGTAAGCCTTTGTGAGAAACCATAGAAGCATCGTAAAGTACGATTTGTGGACCCTCTCCCATTTTACTTTGTGATTCATTTTCTGATATTCCTGGTGTGTCACCCGCAATCCCAACATCTACCGCAAAACCAATATCCGGTTGAATTTTGAACGTTGAAGTTTTTGAACCACGTAAACCTACTTCTTCTTGAACGGCTCCAACCCCGTATACAACATTTGGATGAGCTACGCCTTTCAATTCCTTCAAAACATGAATTGCAATTGCACAACCAATTCGATTGTCCCATGCTTTTGCAAGTAGCATTTTTTCATTATTCATCACGGTAAATTCGAAATATGGCACAATCATGTCGCCCGGTCGAATCCCCCATCCTTCTGCTTCTTCCTTACTTGTCGCCCCAATATCAATAAACATATCCTTGATTTCATAAGGTTTTTTACGAGCCTCAGGTGATAAAATATGCGGTGGTTTAGAACCGATAATTCCAGTTATATCCCCTTTACCAGTGACAATTGTTACGCGTTGAGCCAGCATAACTTGGTTCCACCAACCACCCACTGTTTGGAATTTAATAAATCCCTTTTTATCAATTTGTGTCACCATAAATCCGACTTCATCTAAATGACCTGTCACGACGATTTGGGGACCATTAACGTCGCCCACTTTTTTGGCAATTAAACTCCCAAGGTTATCACTCGTCACTTCATCAGAAAATGGAGCTATGTATTTTTTCATGACTTCCCGAGGTTCTCTTTCATTTCCTGCGATCCCCTTCGCATCGGTTAGCTCTTTTAACATCAATAGAGTATCATCTAATTTAGACATCATTTCGACTCCTTCATTTAGTCTCTTTACTTATTATACAGAAGGAAATTATCAATATACAAGCAACATGAAAATTCACAAGTTTGATGAACTTGCTCTTTTCTAAGAAAAAATTTATGTTACAATGAAACCTTTTCTCATTTCAGTCGTAAACTATAGATATTAAGAGAGGGGAGAGTTCCTTATGATGATTCTAATACGCCTACTACTATTTGCTCTCATTCTTTTTCTCCTTTACAGAATGGTCAAGTTTATAATAAATCCCAAACGAAAGCTAGAGCTTGCGTACGAACAAAAACGCTATTATTTTTTAGATGATCAAAACAATGTTAGAAAAAACTTTCTACTCACATACAAAGGTGTTCTGTTTGAAGGAGAAAAGTATTTGGGCACAACGGACAATGCTTTTGACGTCGTTTCCATTTTCATCTGGCCACATAGTGTATCCTCTTTAATGGGATTTGTGAGAGAAGATTTTCTATTTATTGAACGTAAAATCCTTGATGAATATCCAAATACAAAACTGGATTGGAAAAGTCCTATAAAGGAATTCATGCACAAACATACGGATCCTGAAACCCCATACAAGTAAAAAAACCAACATGGTGTTGGTTTTTTCTAATTATTATAGGCTAACCTTCTTTAACCCTAAAAAACTTATCCCATTTGATCACAGTCACCTTTTCTCTGAACAGATAAGCTAAAAGGATTAATGAAAATAAAATTATGGCGATTAGGGGTGGTGTAAACTCGCGAATAAACTGCCCGAAGACCGAATAAAAAAAGGCAAAAGGCAAATTAGACAATACACTATTTTTAAAATATTTGTTAAAACTACGATTTTTTTCAAGAAGGCAAAAATTGAGTAGGTGAAAATGTATGAATGGAATTAACCTTAAAATAGCCGATTGGGTAACCGTTATATGACGAAATTCTCCAAACCACTTTTTTCTTAATCTAGATAATTTCTCATGGGTTTTAGGCAATTTTCCAATGACGAAATAAAACAGAATGGAGCTTAAAAGTAAACCAAAGAAAGAGAAAATCGTTCCAAATACAGATCCGAAAAGGATTCCACCTGCCATACAAACCAGTGAAACAGGGATAAATAAAAACTGCCGAAAAATATGGAAGAAAATAAAAACAATCGGTGCCCAGATTCCGCCCACTTCTACCATGACAAATAAAATTGACAGACCCTCATCCATATTCTTTACCTCTTTTCTGCAAATAACCTGATGTCAATAAAGTCTATCGGAAAAGGATCGTCCTTATGACAAATAAAGAAAATAAACAAAGAGAACCACTTCAACAATTGCTAAAAATGGAAAGCCAATTTTAAAAGCAAGATGCTTTGTTTTATGTCGATACGTATTCATTCCAAGAGTACAACCAATCGCACCCCCAAATATGGCAAATAACCAAAGAGTACGCTCGCTAATTCTATATTGATGCTTTACTGCTCTTTTTTTATCCACTTTCATGATAACCAATCCAGCTATGTTCATAACAATAAATAAAATGATGACGAAATAAGACATTTTTCACCCTCCTAAAAGGTTTTCCTCTACTTAATTTTTTAATTTATGTACCGTTTTTATCATAATTGCACCAGTTTTCACTTTTTTGCACCAAAATTGTAGATTATTGCACCAGATTTAACCTTTTTGCACCAAAATCGTAGATTATTGCACCAAAAATCCGATGTATTGCACATCTTTCCGTTATACGAAAAAAACCACTCTCCAAAATAGAGAATGGCTTTTCATTTATAGAAGAAATTATTTACTTAAATTTGTTTTTGCAACAGATGCTAATTCAGCAAATGCTTTTTCATCACTTATCGCTAATTCAGCAAGCATTTTACGGTTAACTTCGATACCAGCAAGTTTTAAACCGTGCATTAAACGGCTGTATGAAAGTCCGTTGATGCGTGCAGCTGCATTGATACGAGCAATCCAAAGTTTACGGAAATCACGTTTCTTTTGACGACGATCGCGATAAGCGTATTGTAGGGATTTCATAACTGCTTGATTAGCAACTTTATATAATGTATGTTTTGAACCGTAATAACCTTTAGCTAATTTAAGAACTCTTTTATGGCGTTTGCGCGTAACTGTACCGCCTTTTACACGTGGCATATGGTTTCCCTCCTATGATAAAATATTACTTAATGTTGTCTAATAAATGACGAATACGTTTGAAATCACCTTTAGAAACTAATACACTCTTACGAAGATGACGTTTTTGTTTTGTAGATTTATTTGAGAATAAATGGCTTGTATATGCGCGAGAACGTTTTAATTTACCAGATCCAGTTTTTTTGAAACGCTTTGCTGCGCCACGGTGAGTTTTCATTTTTGGCATTTGGTATTCCTCCTCTTACTTGTCGATTTTAGGTGCCAAGACCATAAACATGCTTCTGCCATCCATCTTTGGATACGATTCAACAGTTGCAATTTCTTTACATGCATCTGAAAAACGGACTAAAACACGTTGGCCGATTTCTTTATGTGTGATTGCACGACCTTTAAAACGGATCGATGCTTTCACTTTATCGCCTTTTTCAAGGAATTTGATTGCATTACGAAGTTTTGTATTGAAATCATGTTCATCAATACCCGGACTTAAACGCACTTCTTTAATACTAATAACCTTTTGATTTTTACGCGCTTCTTTATCCTTTTTCTGTTGTTCGAACTTATATTTCCCATAGTCCATAATACGGCCTACAGGAGGCTTTGCGTTCGGAGCAACAAGAACAAGATCAAGATTAACACGAGCAGCGATTTCAAGTGCTTCGATCTTTGATTTAATCCCTAACTGTTCACCATTCTGATCAATTAAGCGAACTTCTCGAGCACGAATTCCTTCATTTAATAACACATCTTTGCTAATAGCAAAACACCTCCATGGTTTTATCGAATACAAAGTTTAGGTCAGAATCACCTGATCCCTGTTGATATCTTTAACTCAACAAAAAAAAGTGTGGGCATGAAGACCCACACTTTACGAAAACGTTAATTACTCAACAAAATGTTTACGTAAACCCGTAGACAACCAATGGCGTCAATCAGGTGAGAAGCGGGTGCTTCTTCTTCCTATAAATCGTATTCAATTACAACTGTTTCACTATATCACAACAATGTTACTTTGTCAAAGAAGTAATAAATTATTAAATAATAAAATACAAATTCCTATGCAACTGTTTATTTCCTTATCACAAGAAAAAATTATAGCAAAGAAAATTCATTCATGCAACAACTTTTTTACTATAAATAATGATGAATGGAACAATTATCTATTTACTTCTTCTTGAAGCCCACTTAGGAAATCCACAAATGGAACCGTTTCTGATTTTTGCTCACCATATTTACGTACATTCACGGCCTCATCTGTTACTTCTTGGTCCCCAACAACTAACATGTATGGGATTTTTTGCATTTGTGCTTCACGAATTTTGTAACCCATTTTTTCATTACGATCATCTATTTCAACACGGAATCCTTTTGCTTTTAATTGATCATGAATCTTTTTCGCATAATCAAAGTGAACATCAGGAGATACGGGGATCACTTGAACTTGAACAGGGGCAAGCCAAGTTGGGAATGCGCCCTTGTATTCTTCGATTAGGAAGGCAACAAAACGTTCCATTGTGGATACGACACCACGGTGAATGACAACTGGACGATGCTGTTTGCCATCTTCTCCAACATAAGTGAGGTCAAAGCGTTCAGGAAGTAAGAAGTCAAGCTGAACAGTAGAAAGCGTTTCATCTTTCCCTAATGCCGTTTTCACTTGAACATCAAGCTTAGGTCCATAAAATGCAGCTTCTCCTTCTGCTTCGTAATACGGCACACCCATTTCATCGATTACTTCTTTCAGCATGCCTTGCGCTTTTTCCCACATCTCATCATCATCATAATATTTTTCTGTATTTTCCGGATCGCGATAAGATAACCGGAATGAATAATCTGTAAAATTAAAATCTTTATAAACCTCTAAAATTAATTCAACTACCCGCTTAAATTCCGCTTTAATTTGATCTGGACGAACAAAAATATGAGCGTCATTTAAAGTCATCCCACGAACACGTTGTAATCCTGAAAGAGCACCAGACATTTCATAACGGTGCATCATTCCTAATTCTGCAATTCGGATTGGCAACTCACGGTAACTATGGATTCCATTTTTATATACCATCATATGATGTGGACAGTTCATTGGACGAAGAACAAGTTGTTCATTATCCATATCCATGACAGGGAACATGTCGTCTTGATAATGATCCCAGTGGCCTGATGTTTTATAAAGTTCAACATTTGCCATGATTGGTGTATACACATGGTCATAGCCAAGGCTAATCTCTTTATCGACAATATAACGTTCAATGATTCTGCGAATGGTTGCACCTTTTGGAAGCCATAATGGTAGTCCTTGTCCAACTTTTTGTGAGTGAGTAAACAGATTTAATTCCTTCCCAATTTTACGATGATCTCGTTCTTTCGCTTCTTCTAAAAGACGCAAATGTTCGGCCAAATCTTCCTTTTTGAAAAAGGCTGTTCCATATATGCGTTGTAACATTTTATTATCGCTATTTCCACGCCAGTAGGCACCCGCAATACTAAGTAGCTTTATTTCTTTTAACTTACTTGTTGATGGAACGTGCACACCACGACAAAGATCAAAGAAATCACCTTGTTCATAAAGTGTGACCGTTTCATCTTCTGGAATCGCTTCGATCAGTTCAAGCTTATACTCATCGCCTATCTCCTTATAAATCTGAATCGCTTCTGCACGGCTGACTTCTTTGCGAACAATAGAGATGTTTTCATTGATGATTTTTTTCATTTCTTTTTCTATTAAAGGTAAATCTTCTGGTGTTAAAGATTGCTCCAGATCAATATCATAATAGAATCCACCCTCAATGACAGGGCCTACGCCTAGCTTAACATCCTTATATAAACGTTTAATCGCTTGTGCCATTAGATGCGCACTGCTGTGTCGTAGTATTTCTAGCGCTTCAGGTTGATCCTGAGTGATGATTTCAATCATTCCATCCATCTCAATTGGACGTTTTAAGTCATACATTGTACCGTTCAATTTTCCAGCTAAAGCTTTTTTCTTTAGACCTGAACTAATAGAACCTGCAATATCTTCTGTTGTTGTTCCCTTAGGAAATTCCTTCACTGCTCCATCTGGAAACGCAATTTTTACCATATCAGACATGATTTTTCCTCCTAATTAATAGCGTTTAGTGCAAGATAAAAAGCCCGTCCCAATAAAAGGGACGAGCTATTAGACACGTGGTTCCACCCTACTTCTCGTTTTTTCAGCAAAACAAAAACGACTTGTAGCCAGATAACGGTTGTGGTCCGTCTTCCGATACTCAAAAACGATTAGACAAATTGCTTCTGCCTATTTCGTCATTTCCCGGTTGAAGTTTAGAGGTGGTAAGTATTCAGCTCGTGTTAGGAAGATTTCAGCCGTGTCTCCCCTCTCTCTAAACCGTAAAAAGAATACCCTTGTCCTCATCGTTACATTTCATTATTTAAGTACTATGTATGTTATTATAGTTATTTCTTAATGAGAAAACAAGAGTAGATTAAATTCTATCATTTATTGAAAAGCCATAAAGGCTTCTCTTTTCAAAAAAAGTGGCCCTTGAATGACGGATCACTCGCTCTTCAAAAATGTTTTGGATCGTTCTAATTAGTGGCTGATCGCTTTCATCAGAATATAAAAAGATTCTTGTAGGTGCAATGGATAACAACGGTGCGATCGTAACGGAATCAATATAAACCGGATGATTGATTAAAAGCTTTCGATCAACCATTTTCGCTAGTTCAACCCGTTTAATTTCGTTAAATTCACTATCATAAAAAGTAGTGACATCTGAAAATAACAAGTGCAGCTGTTGTAGTTTAGGATCGCGTTCAATCAAAAATTCCCTTAACGTTTGAATAAACATTTGATATTCCTGTTCCATTTTGTATTCATCCAGAGATAGTTCAACATACTTTTTTAGCTCTATCATGAACGAACGAAGCCGAAAGGTCACAAATGCATCAAAAGAAAATTTTCACGTGTTCATGTAACCAATCATCAATCTTAATCATAACGTATTCTTTAATATTCATTTGCGGCAAAAATACGGTAAGTTCCTCCTTTTTTCCATTTAAAACAGAGTGAACAATATCAATAATTTGTTGCTGCTCATCTTCATCACAATAATAATAATGTGTAGATAATATATGTCTTAACCAGTCATTTAATTTGATCGTCATAATAAATTGACAAAGAGATTTTTTTAGCCATTGTACAAGATACTTTCTGCCATGATGTATACTATTTTTGTCTTTATTTATACATTGAACGATATGTGAGTCTTCGAAATGAAGAATAGTATGAATGAACGGCTCAAAGGCTGACGTCTGCTGTTGTAAAAAAGTGTGCAGCCTCCTGGCATCCTCTTTTTGCTGGAAATGGACTTCAATCAACCTCTATCACCCCTTTATACCTCTGTTTAAATATATATGGAGAAATAAGTTGAATTAGAAGCATTCATCAAGAAAACTTCAATAAAGAGTCGTTTTACTTGCTTTTTGGCTCAAAAAAAACCGACTGAACCATAGTCAGTCGGTTAATTTCTACGATTTTTTCCTGTTACTCGTACAGGTTCTGCTAAATATTTGATTCTTTCCATAACACGACGAGCCTTTAGCTTTTCCTCTTCTCCTCGTTGACTATAAGTAAGATGATGCTCTAAACCTTGGAAATCATAATTGGATGTGAAAAAGGTAGGCAAATTATCCAACATGCGAAATTGCAAAATCGGGCCAAGGATTTCATCTCTCACCCAACTTGACATCGATTCCGCACCGATATCATCTAGCATTAATATGGGTTCCTTTTTGATTGCTTCCAATTTTTCATTTAATGTAGAGTCACCAATCGAACTTTTTAACTCTCTAAACAACTCTGGAACATATACAATCATGGAAGGAATCCTTTTTGCCGCTAACTCATTTGCGATTGCACCAAGAAGATAGGACTTTCCAACTCCAAATTGCCCATAAAAATAGAGACCTTTAATTGAATTTTCCTCTTTATAATTTAATACAAATGCAAGTGCCTTTTGAATGGCATCCGATCGTTCATCCGTTTCAATATCATCAAATGAGGCTCTTAAGATGTCTTTAGGAACATAAAGGCTTTGAATCAATTTTTCATTCTTTCTTTTTTCATCTTCCATTACTTTTCTGGGACATTTATCATAATGGACTTCAATGGCCCCTCTTGAAATGATTAATTCGGGGTGATAGCCCTTCATCAAGTTTACGCAACTACCAAGACTGGCACATTTATTGCATTCCTTGCTTTGATTTCCATATTCATACAGTTTCATTAAGTTTTTTTCAATCATTCCAGAAGTCAATTCATCCTTATGTTCATGAAGAAATACACGTACCTCGTCATTTTTTAAAATTTCTTGTTTCATTGCTTGATATCTTTTTTGGAAATTTTCATTTCCAGATAATCGTTGTAATGTTTTATTGATCCTCTCCATGCGAGCCACCTCCTATGAACGTAATTTTTTTAACATCTCATCAATTTCTTGTTTTTTTGATTCTGCACTCTCATCTTTCTTACTTTGTGTTGGTTTTTCCATTTTTTCTTCATTATCAAACCAATCCGGTAATACTTCTGTTCTAATTGGTTTCTTTTTATAATTTGTTTTATTACCCGATTTATTACCTTCTGCCCATTCAGCATATTGACGGTGTTCCATTTTTGCCAATTCCATGGCTTCCGTAACTGTTTTAATGTTTTTTCGCGCCCAATGACTGGCAATTTTTTCAACATAATTCTTAGTTAACTTCATATCTGTCTTTCTCAACACATTATCAACTAATACATTGACCACACCAGGAGTTAGCTTTTGTTGAAATAATACATCTTCAATGATTTTTACATCTGCCTTTGAAGGTTCGGACCCTCCCCCAATATCTCTTAGAAATTGCAAAGGCGAGGTCGTCTCAAAATAATGAATAAGTTTTTCTTCTCTTGTGACAGGCTCTTGTTTTGCTGTTTGATAAATGACTGGTTGTGTCTTTTCAATAAGCAGCGGAAGCTTGTCTTGGTGTTCAAATTGATACCAGTCGCGGGCAGACTTCCTTAATTCTTCTATATTAATTTCATTGTCCTCTGTTATAGCACTTATGACGATATTCTTCATTTGAATAGCATCAATTCCATACAGAAAAGCCAGACTACTTATCGCTTCTTTTACTCTTTTGGTAAAAGCAGTATTCGAAATTAAATTCTCATGCAATCCTGCGAAAAGCAATTCGAAATTGAAATGAACATCCTCGGCTTTTATACGACCCGGCTGTTGTCTACCGATAAAATGATCTTCTTCTGATTCGACAAGATCATTTTTTGTCTCGTCGTTATAAGAAAGTATGTTTGAATGATTTGAAGAAAAAACATCTTGAAAAGGTTTCGTGACTTGCATGAATTCTGGATCATTCAGTTTTTTTTCACTAAAAAAACGCTTGATTCTTGCAAATTGTGTTTTTCCAATTTTCCGATACAAATAAATATTTAGCATACCGTCTAATAAAAATTGCTCTGGCGTAAGAGGTGGCTGCAGTTCATATACAAAAGATCTTCGTTCCTCCTCTTTTTTAACAAAGGTTTTTAAAAGGCCGATTCCTTCAAGTTTTAAACGACTTTCATAAATTTGCTTTAAATTCATATCCATAAAATTCATTATACTATGATGGGAATGGGATTCTGACCAAAGTCGATTTTCTTCCAATTCCGCCCATAACGTCATATACAAGCTTAAACAACTTGCACCTACAAGTGGTTGATATAAAAAGGTAAGAATTTTCCGATCGTATTCGTGTAAAATACCATTGGCAGAGACGACATAATGATCAATGGGTAATAATTCTTGCCAATGTTGAGTCATAACAGTCAACCTTTCCTATTAAAAGTGTATAGTCTTTGCCTAGCATATACCAGAAATCTATTGAAAAAAAGAGCTAAAGAAACTCTTCAGCCCATCAGGATTGTTCTTTTTTTATTAATTCTTTTAATTCCTCAATAAATACATTTATATCTTTAAACTGGCGATAAACAGAAGCAAAGCGAACATAGGCAACCTCATCAATTTTTGCTAATCGATCCATCACCATTTCACCCACTTCTCCACTCTTAATTTCAGAAACACCTTGGCTGCGTAATTCCATTTCAACATCTGCAGTAAGATCTTCTAATTGTTTCAAAGAAACTGGGCGTTTTTCACAAGCTTTAATTAAACCACGCAATATTTTCTCACGGGTAAATTCTTCTCTTGTTCCTTCTTTTTTAACAACGACAAGAGGGGTTTCTTCTACTTTCTCGAAGGTTGTAAAACGATAATTGCATCTTTCACATTCTCTTCTCCGCCGAATGGACCGATATTCATCAACTGGACGTGAATCAACAACACGAGTATTGTTATTTTGACATGCAGGGCATTTCATTCAATCAGCTCCGACTTTTATTTCCTACTTTCTATCTTATTAGAAAGAACTTGTTAGTACAAGTCAAAATAGTGATGAATTTTTGATTTAGGTTGAACCTGAATACAGAAAAAGGATTACCTGAAAGGCAACCCTCTAAAAAATTTAGTTTGATGAAAGAAACTATAGATCAGACCGTTTTTACTGTCGATGACTTTGTTAAATTCTGAGCCACATAGTTTACTAGATCAACAACTCGACATGAGTATCCCCATTCATTATCATACCATGCCAATACCTTCACCTTTTTTGATCCGATTACCATTGTCGATAATCCATCAATAATCGCTGAATGCTCGTTCGTGTTAAAATCAATCGAAACTAAAGGTTCTTCTGTAATATCTAAAATTCCTTTTAAATCGCCTAGTGCCTCTTGTTTGAACACAGTGTTGATATCATCTATTGTTACCTCTTGCTTAAGATCAACAACTAAATCAACTAATGATACGTTAGGAGTTGGTACACGCAAGGACATTCCATGAAGTTTTCCTTTTAATTGTGGTAGTACAAGCGCTAACGCTTTTGCAGCCCCTGTTGAAGTTGGAATGATCGACTGAGCGCATGCTCTTGCCCTTCTTAAATCTTTATGAGGATTATCGATGTTCTTTTGATCATTCGTATACGCATGTACAGTCGTCATCAATCCATTTTCGATACCAAAATGATGATCAAGTACTTTTGCTACTGGTGCTAAACAGTTTGTTGTGCAGGAAGCATTAGAAATGACATCATGCTTAGAAAGATCTAATGCCGACTCATTAACCCCCATTACAATGGTAACATCTTCATTTTTGCCAGGAGCAGTCAAAACAACCTTTTTAGCACCTGCATTTAAATGCAAACTAGCTTTATCTCGTGAGTTAAACTTTCCAGTTGCTTCAATGACAATATCAACTTTCAACTCTTCCCATGGAAGTTCCTCAGGATTACGGTTACTTAATAATTGAACACGCTTACCATTTACAATGATTGCATCCTGCTCAGCAGATACTTCGCCAGCGAATTTTCCATGATTTGTATCATATTTTATTAAATGAGCAAGTGTCTCCGCTGGATGACTTGCATTAATGGCCACTATTTCAAAATCATCTTCCAAAATTGCCTTTCTGAATACCATTCTTCCAATTCTTCCAAATCCATTAATTGCTACTCTTGCTTTCATTTCCAAGCCCCTTCCACAATAACGTTATACTGTTTTCCCTTTTCGTATGCAATTAGTATAACACAATTAAGATTCATAGCGATATACTTAAGTGTAAATTTATTACTAATATTATTTTTTTCTTCCTACTCATGCATTGTTCTAACTTGTAAACCAAAAAGAAGAAGCACTAGGCTTCTTCTTTTTGGAATCCCCATTCTGAGAGAACATTCTTCAGTTGTAGCCCAGTTTGTTCAAGCGAGCCATTGTTGTCAATAACAACATCTGCAAGTC
>C688J18823_10000566_pt1 | contig 21707 bp, 19 predicted proteins | sample HopSoiMetagenom1_FD_18823 | JGI IMG/M metagenome (IMG submission 18823) | reverse complement strand
GACCAGCACGCCCCCATGCCCCTGCACCAACGCCGTCACCAGCGCGCCGATCACCTTCAACTCGCCCGCCCGGCCCCGAATCGGCGGAGTCACGAGCCGCTGGCCACCGACACCAAAAAGACCGGTTGAAGACCCCACGGGGTGTCCTGTCTACCGTTTGCTGGACTGCCACTGCAGTGCACGTCATTGTAGGCGTCCACCAATCCACGCGGAATACACGTCGATGCTGCTCAGCGTGCACGCGATCTGGACCAGCGCCTCGGCGCCGACAGCCGGACATCAGCGGCGACGACCACCAACGGCGGGGTGATCGTGCGGGCAAGCAGTACCGCCAGTTCATCGGTGCGTGTGAGGTCGATCGCGTCGGCCGACTCGCCAACTCGCGGTACAGCTTCTAGGAACGGCGTTCTTAACGTGTCAGTTCGGGAGTGACCGGTTCGCGCGAGATTTCATATCGGTTAGCCCATGCACGACAGCACCTGGTCTAGTTGCTCATCGCTCAGATCAACCTTCCCCGAGAGGATCTGGCTGAACTGTGCCTGGCCTCCGACACGGGAATCATCGGGCTCGCCTTACCGTTGCGGTTGTCCCAGCGCCTAGTCAGCCGTCGTCGATCATGTCCAAGCAAACAGTGACCGGCAACCCGCATGCGCCGAAGATTGCCCTTAAGGCGGGCTAGCCCTGCCGAAGGTGACCACGGCGGTGGGAGCATGCCCATCGCAGTTGATGAAGGAGTGCTTGATGGCAGACAACGATTTCAGCGCACAGTTCGAGAAGATCTCCGACAAAGCGAAAACGGCGACCGACACGGTCCGCGCAGCCGGTGATAAAACCAAGGATAAGCTCGCTGCCGACGCCGCTGCCGCACGAGATAAGGCGGCCGCGGCGGCCAATCGGTTCAAGGACAAGGCCGACGGTGACCGCGAAAAGGTGTCGTCGCAGTGGCAGGAGATGCGGGACAAGTGGCAAGCCCATGTCGCCAAAGTGCGGGGAAACGTCAAGGAACACAAGAAAAAGTTCGATGCCCATCAGGCGGCGACGGATGCCGATATGGCCGAGGCCTATGCGTTTGACGCGATCGACTTTGCGCAGGCCGCTCTTGAGGAGGCCGAATCCGCGGCCCTCGACGCCATGTGCCTGCGAGCCAGCGCAGACGCGCTCGGTTCGTGATTGCGGGCCCGGTCCCCAACCTGTTGCCGATCATCGCGTGAGGCCTGAGCAAACCTGCCCTGTGCCAATCGTTTCCAGCCAGGAATAGGACGCCTCGGATTGGCTTCGCAATTGCCGAACGGGATAGGCGGATTGGGTAACACACGCCGCATTGAGCGGCCGGAACACAGCTCTGCCGGGCGCGGTGATTCCCGCACGGAGAGTCAACCGCGCAACGCCGCTGCAGAGCCCATCGCGGAAGCGGAACATGTTGCGGCCCATATGCGTTCCGGCCAACACCCACTTGGTGTGCGCGGACCGCAATTCAGTCGCCGGTCGCCGTTCTATTTCGGATTGACTGCCTCTGCCGGTGTGGCGGTGACGTATGGTGCGGTCCGCATCCTGGGCATAGCGTCATCGGTGCTGGTGTTGATCGGTGTAGCAATGTTTTTCGCGTTGGGGGCCGAGCCTGCAGTGTCGTGGCTGGTCCAGCGGAAACTACCGCGATGGGCTGCAGTCATGGTCGTTGCGGTGGTGGTGTTCGGCGTTCTCGCCGCGTCCCTCGCGGCGGCCGTCCCCCCTCTTATGGAGGAAGCACACCAATTCATCGAGAACGCGCCGCACTACCTGCAACACGCACAGGATCACTCCTCGCTAGCGGGAACGCTCAATGCGCGCTTTCACATACAGCAGCGAATCACCGACACGATAAACAGCATGGGCGCATCATCGTTTTCGGGTGTGATGAAGGCCGGCACAGCCGTATTCGGCGCCATATCTGATCTCGGGGTCGTGGCCGTCCTAACCGTGTACTTCTTGGCAGACATGCCCCGCATCCGCGCCACGTTGTACCGGCTGGTGCCCCGCTCCCGACGACCCCGAGCGATCCTGCTCGGCGATGAGATCTTCGCCAAGGTGGGTGCCTATGCCGCAGGCAATGTAGCGACGTCACTTATCGCCGGCGTGGCCACCTCTGTCTGGTGCTTCACACTGGATGTCCCGTACCCGTTGCTGCTGGGCGTCTTCGTCGGGATCTTGGACCTCATCCCCTACGGTTCAACCGTTGCCGGCATCGTCGTCGCCGGGGTCGCGCTGACCGTCTCGGTCCCCGTCAGCATCGCCACCGTCGCGTTTTACGTGGTGTTCCGGTGGATCGAGGATTATCTGTTGGTTCCCAGGGTGATTGGTCGTGCCGTCAAGGTTCCTGCGGGCGTCACGATGGTCGCCGTTCTGATCGGCGGAGCGCTGTTGGGGATAGTCGGTGCGCTGGTTGCGATCCCAGTCGCGGCCGCGCTGCAACTGCTGACCCAGGAAGTGCTGTTTCCCACACTCGACGACGCCTGATCAGCCGCCGGTGCCGCTGAATCCGCCTCCGGGATAGTTAATTCGGTGCGCACCTCGGAGGCGGCTTCATCGAGCGCCGCTGTGCTCACCAACGACGGCACCTAATTTTACGGTGGCTGTTCGCCGGTCCACCAGAGGGCGAGGCCCATTGGTGTGAAGTCCATCGACACACGGACTCGTCGATCTCATCATTGAGTCGGAAACGCACCCGTGGAGTGGTCATGACGAATTTGAGCCTGAATCTCACCGAGTCGGCGGCACGATACCCGGACGCCGCCGCGCTGCGATGCGCCAACGTGACGACGACGTATTCGATGCTGGCCGACGACGTTGCGCGCTTCGCCGACTACCTCATCTATGGCGGTTTGGAACCCGGTGATCGGGTCGGAGTGATGCTGCCAAACGGCGCCGCGTTCGCGGTGGTGTTCTATGGAGTGCTGCGCGCAGGGGGGGTTGTGGTGCCGATGAGCCCGTCGCTGAGCTTCCATGCGGTGGAGTTCGATTCGACGGTCACGGACGCACGGATATTGTTTCACGCCGGTCGACGCGCGATGGCGACTGACCTCGCCGCAGTCACCGCGGGCACACAACCCGTGCGAGTGGGTAAGAATGGGATCGCCACCCTGACTGCCGGGTTCACGGGTCGCACGGAGCCGGTGTATCGCGCCGAAGACGACATCGCGGTCACCTCCTACGCCTTCGGAACGACGGGTGTTCCAAAGGTCACCCAACTCACCCACGCCGACCTCGCCAGTAACGGGTCTGTCATCGCGCGCCGCCTGCTGGACCTTGGGTCCGATGACATCGTGATGGGATGTCTGCCTCTGTTTGAGGGTTACGGGTTGTCGTGTGGTTTGTTGGCCGCGGTCTCCGCAGGGGCGACGCTGGTAATGCTGCCGCGGTTCGGCTCGCGTCGAGCACTGGAAGTGATTGCCGCTGAACGGGTAACGGTCTTCGAGGGCATGCCCGCGATGTACAAGTCGATGCTCGCCGCAGCCGACCGTTACCAGCTGGATTTCAGTTCCCTGCGCGTCTGTATGTCCGTCGGTGCCTCCATGCCCGAGGACGTGCAGAGTCGATTTGAGGACAGGTTTGGCTGCATGGTGGTTCAGGCCACCGAGTCCGCCTTCGTCGATGCGTGGCTTGTCACCGGCGCCATCGGTGGAGAAGAGGCGTGAGCATGCCGGGATCCTCTCGTGCTCAAGACAGTCGCCACGATCTGCGTCGCCGTGGTGGGTGTGCTGTCCTTCGTCGTGCTGATTGACACGGTGTTCGGCCTCGGCTGACGGCTACCAACTGTCTTGGTAGATCTCGAATGCCAGGCAGAGCTCGGCGAGCTCACGCGGCACAGACAGCGAACGCCCGGTGCGTTCCTCGATGCGGTGCAGCCGGTAGCGCACCGTGTTGGGATGGCAGTACAGCTGTGCAGCCGTGTTCGGGATTGACCCGTCGTTGTCCACCCATGTCCGGAACGTGCCGAAAAGAACGTCCTTTTCCTCACTTGTCATGTCGTCGAAGGCACCACCGAGAACGAGCTCGGTGACCTTCTTCGTCACCTCAGGAGCACTGACCGCCGCGACGGCGATAACCGAGTCGTCGAAAACAGTGACCGCGCCGGGTCCCCTCCCTCGGGCATTGACCGCCACGCGCGCGTACCGCAGGGCCTCAGCGGTGTCCGCGAGATCGTCGAACGCCGGACTGACCCCGACGGAAGTCGTCGCAACTCGGCCGAGGAGCTCCAGCAGGGCGCCGCGTTCGGTATCGCTCGGGATGTGCGCGATGCCGGTTTGCATATCGGGCAGCAACCGCCAGGCGGAGAAGACGTCGATGCTCCGCAGCATGGCATGGATTCCCGGGAGTGCCTGCTTGCCAACGGACGGGCACTCGGCCGCGATCACCACATATGGACCTCTCTGGGGTAATCGCAAGAGCTGTGCGACTTCCCACAGGCTGCGGTCGTCAGTGATCCGAGCCTGGAGCAACGCCTCGGTCAAGGCGGACCGCTCGGCTTCATCCTCTAAAGCCTGATGCATGGCCTGACGGCGGTACGCTGCCGTCATCGCGTCGGTGTAGACGTCCTGCGCCTGCCAGAGAAGGGCCGTCGCGCGCAACAGCGCGTCGCGGCCAATGTTTGCCTGTGCGCCGGCCACCTCGATCATGGCACCCCACAGGTGATGCAAAGCGACGCGAAAAGCGTCCATGACGACCGGAAGAGGCACCCCGGCGGCGGCCCGACTGGTTCCGGTGGCAACGGCGGGTGAAGTGTCAAAGGCGGCACCGTCGCGAAGTCCGTTGAACAGGAAGCGGATGTTTTCTGTACTGCTCGACAGCAGCTCGTCAGCACTCACGACGCTGGTGTCCTTGTAGAACTCGACGTTGGTTCTCACCGAGGACGCAACCTGTTCGGCCATCTCGTCGAGGCGACGCCCGACGACCGAGCCGATCTCCATCACCTGCGCGTCGATATCCGGGGCCGCCATGGTCATTGAGCGTAGATCGGCGCGAAGGACGTCACGGTGTTCCTGTGCACATCGGCGATGGCCGTTATCGCCGCGACTAATCTTCGGCAGCCGACGGTGTCCCGCCGAACAATGACGGGTCGCTCCGCAAGACCGACGATTCAGTGTGGGCGGAGAGACCGCCTTCACTCACATAGGAGCTTTGATGGCTGACGGGGATCTGAGCACACAATTCGAGAAGATCTCGGACAAGGCGAAAGCCGCGACCGACCAACTGAGGGCGGCCAATGAGCGGACTAGGGACCAGCTCGAGAGCGATGTCGCCAGCGCGCGTAAACGTGCCGATGCCGCGGCCGATCGCTTGAAGGACAAGGCGGATGACGCCAAGGACAACGCGTCGTCGCACTGGCAACAGCTGCGCGGCAAGTGGCAGGCCCACGTGGCCGAGGTGCGGGCACGCGGCGACCGGGTCAAGGCAAAGATCGATGCCCACGACGCCGCGGAGGATGCCGAGCTGACCGAGGCATACGCCTACGATGCGATCGATTTCGCGCTGGACGCGGTCGAAGAGGCCGAGTACGCAGTGCTTGACGCCATATATGCACAAAAAGCGGCGGCGGCGCTCGGAGTCTGATTGGCCCCGTCGGTACAAGAGCGATACGACCTGGGCAGAGGCCGGCGATCGGTGCTGCCCAGGTCGGCGCTCGCAGATTTCGTTGCAGCACAGGACCGCCCGGGCCCGGTTGCGCTGCTGGAATCACAGGCCGACTCTCGGATAGCCGACCTGGTCCCGGTTCGTTACGGCCGTATGCTCGCATCGCCGTTCGCGTTCTTTCGCGGCGCAGCGCTGATCATGGCGTCGGACCTCGCCGCTAGCGGGCATACCGGAATCACCGTGCAGCTATGCGGCGACGCGCACGTGTCCAACTTCGGGTTGTTCGCATCGCCTGAGAGAAACCTGGTCTTCGACATCAACGACTTCGACGAGACACTGCCGGGTCCCTGGGAGTGGGATGTCAAGCGGCTGGTGGCAAGCGTCGCGATCATCGCACACGAGAACGGCATTGGTCGCGACGAGAGTGAGCGCGGCCTGCGAGCCTGCGCGCAGGCTTACCGCGATCGGATGCGCACGCTAGCGACGATGCGTGAGCTCGACGTGTGGTATGACCACATCGTCGTCAACGACGCGCTCGAGGCCGACGTCGATCACACATACGGGCAAGCGATTCGGCGCACGGCGGCCAAGGCCCACACACGCGACAATCTCCAGGCACTGTCGAAGCTGACCAGGGTTGTCGACGGGCGGCGCCAGCTGGCAAGCGATCCGCCACTCCTCATTCCGATCGACGAGCTCGTCGGCGAGGCGCAGGCCCGACGGTACGAACAACAGATGGGTGTCCTCATCGACGGGTATCGGCAGAGCCTGGACTCCAGCCGTCGCGGGCTTGCCAGCCGATTCCGCTACGCCGGACGCGCCCGGAAGGTCGTCGGCGTGGGCAGTGTCGGCACCCGAGCGTGGGTTGTACTGCTGCTGGGACGCGATGATCAGGACCCCTTGCTGATGCAGGTGAAGGAGGCCGAGCCGTCGGTGCTCAAGCCCTATCTCGGTTCGAGTGGGTACTCCAACGCCGGCGAGCGAGTGGTCGATGGCGAGCGGTTGATGCAAGCCAGCAGCGACATCCTGCTGGGGTGGCTGCGCTGCGTGGGCCCCGACGGCCACGAAGGCGACTACTACGTGCGTCAGCTGCGTGATTGGAAGGAATCAGTCAGCGTAGAAACGATGGGTCCGCAACTGCTCGCCGACTACGGGCAGTCATGCGCGCACGCCCTGGCCCGTGCGCACGCCCGCACGGCTGATCGGGTCGCCATCGCCGGCTACCTCGGCAGCGGTGACGTCGCCGACATCGCGTTCACCCGATTCGCCGAGGCGCACTCCCGACAGAACGAGCGTGACTACGCGACACTGCGTGAGGCCGTAGCCAGTGGTCGGGTCACCGCCGAGCCCGACCTGTGAGGCAGGCGGTTATTCGGCGCCTTCGAGTTTCGTCAGCTCATCGTCGAACCACGCACTGACATAGCGCATCTTGTCGTTAACATTTTCGCGGCGCAGTTCCAGCTGCTCGACGATGTCCTCCGCTACATGACGGGCATGGTCGGACTGCCCGTAAGGATGGTGGCGTTCGAGGATCTGCCGGATCCGATCGGTGGGGTCAGTCATTTCCTTGTCGCCCTACCAGTCACACGAACGCGCTGAGCCCGGTGATGGCGCGCCCGACGATCAGCGTGTTCATCTCCCGGGTGCCTTCGTAGGAGTAGATGGCTTCGGCGTCGGCGACGAAGCGTCCGACGTTGTGCTCCAACAGAATTCCGTTGCCTCCCAGTAGTTCCCGCGCGTAACCGACTGTTTCACGCATCCTGACCGTGCACCATGCCTTGGCCAGCGACGAGTGCCGGTCCTCGGCCCGCCCCTCGTCCTGCAGCTGAGAAAGTCGCGCGCACAGCGCCCACGACGACGTGATGTTGCCCAGCATCCGCACCAGTAGGTCCTGCACCAGTTGGAAACCCGCGATGGGCCGGCCGAACTGTTCGCGGGATTTCGCGTAGGCCAACGCGTTCTCGTAGGCGCCGCGCGCGCATCCGACGGCCATCCAGGCCACACCGGCGCGGGTCATGCGCAGCACTTCGGCGGTGTCGCGGAACGAGTTGGCGTTCTGCAGCCGGTCGTCCTCGGAAACTCTGACATCGTCGAGGGTGATGACGGCGTTCTGGACGATGCGCAGCGCAATCTTGTCCTCCAGTTTGGTCGTCGAGAATCCCGGTGAGTCGTTTGCGACGACGAATCCTTTGACCTGACCATCGGCGACGTCTTTCGCCCAGATCACCGTGAGGTCGCCGAAGGTGGCGTTACCGATCCACTTCTTCTGCCCGTTGAGGATCCACGAATCCCCGTCCTTGCGTGCCGTCGTCGTCAGCCCGCCGGAGGCGCCCGAACCGACGTCGGGCTCCGTCAGACCAAACGCCCCGATCTTCTCCAGCCGCGCCATGCTCGGCAGATACCGCTGCTTCTGTTCGTCGCTACCGCACAGATAGATCGAACCCATCGACAGGCCGCCGTGGACACCCGAGAACGTCGCGATCGACGGGTCGGTGCGGGCAAGCTCCATCGCGACCATGCCGTCGAGAAGGAATGACCTTCCGGGACAACCGAAACCGTGATAGGGAAGCCCGGCCAACCCGAGTTGCCGGAATCCCGGAACTATCTCGAACGGAAAGCTGCCCCGTTGCCAGTGCTGGTTCACCGTCGGTTCGACCTCGGATTTCATGAAGTCTCGCACGCGGTGCAGGTACACCTGCTCGTCGTCGTCGAGCAGCGACTCCAGCGCGTAGAAATCGGCGCCGTCGGTAGTCGTCAGGGTACTCATCGGTGCTACCTCAATCGGGTTGGGATCTGAACAGCTCGATCACCGGTGCCAATTCTGCGGCGTTGGTGATCAGGTCGATGTGCCCGCCACGGTGCAGGTGTACGGTCGCGTGGGGTAACAGCCGGCCCATGATCCTCGCATTGACAACGGGGATGATGGGATCGTCCAGCCCGGCGAGGATCAGCGTTCGCTGGCGGACCATGGGAAGCGCGAACACGCTAGTCCACACCGCTCCCGCGAGCAGTTGATGCAGGTAACCCACCCGCGAACCGGCCATCAGCTGACGGTCGAAGAGCCGCTTGACTATCGACGGATCGTCACGAACCGCGCCACCGTAGATTTCACCCGCGATCGACGCGGCGTATTCGTGATCGAGGAACCGCCGAGGCGTCACCATTTTCGCCAGAATGGCCGGTCCTCCAGGAACCATGATGGCGCCCGTGCCGGTGGACACCAGGATCAGCCGGCGGCAGCGGCGCGGATTCTGGAACGCGAACTGCTGGGCCAGAGCACCTCCCCACGACAACCCGAGAATGTCGACGGGCCCGACGATCCCAAGTTTCCGCAACAACCTTCCCAGGACCGCCGCCAAGTACGGGAAGCCGTACGGCAGTGGCGAATCCGGCGAGCCGCCGGTACCGGGGACGTCGAACCGTACCACCGTCGTATCGGGATTCAGGTGGTCTACGAGCGGATCGAGAACTTCCAGGCTCGCGCCGATCCCATTGCACAACACCAGCGGCACCCCACTACCGCGGCGTACGTTCACCCGGATCTGCTGGCCGAGCACGGGCACAAGTCTGTCCACGCTCATCCTGACCTTTGCCGGGGACGTCATGGGTATAAAACTATGACGTCAGCGACGCACGCGGGGCGATCTTCGCCGTCGATCTCGTAGGTCAGCGTGAACACCGACTCGACACCCGATGTCTTCTGCTGCGCACTCATCACCGTGACTGCTGCGCGGATCTGGGTGCCGACTCGGACCGGTGACGGGAAGCGCACCTTGTTCAGCCCGTAGTTCAACGCCGCCGTCAGCTCGCGGATCTCCAGCACCTGCGAGATCACCACCGGGGCAAGCGAGAGAGTCAGGTAGCCGTGGGCGATGGTGCCTTTGAAGGGTCCTTTCGCCGCGCGCTGCGGATCGGTGTGGAGCCACTGGTGATCGCCGGTGGCCTCGGCGAACCGGTCTACTTGATCCTGGGTTATCTTCATCCAGTCCGTGGTACCGAGCCGCTGGCCGACCAGCTTGATCAGGTCCGCAGGTTCTGCCAAAACGGTTGTCATACAAGCCCTCCCGGTGTTCAGCGCTCGAGCACGTAAGAGCCAGGGGCCGGCTCTAGCGGTGCCATGCCCGCGCCGCCGAGCGACTGGGGTGCGTCTTTCTTCTCGCCGCTTCGCTCGCCGAGCCACGAAACGAAGTCCGGCCACCAGGAATCCGTGTGCTGCTCAGCCGATTCCAGCCAGAACTCAGGATCGGGCTCGTCCACACCTGCTGTCCGGAAGTTCGCCTTGGGGTTGCCCGGTGGGTTCACGAGCGACGCGATGTGTCCGCTGGAGGACAGCACGAAGCGCAGGTTCTTGATACCGAGCATCCGGGCGCTGCGGTAGCAGGCCTGCCAGGGCGATATGTGGTCGGCGATGCCCGCGACCACGTAGGCGTCGGTGGTCAACTGGTTAAGGTCCACCGGCGTGCCGAGCATGCTGACGGCGCCCGGCGTGGCAAGCGAATTGTGCACACCCATCGTCACCATGTCGCGATGCAGCGCCGCGGCCATCCGTGTGGTGTCGGCGTTCCAGTACAGCACGTCGAAGGCCGCCGGTGACTTTCCCTCGACGTAGTTGTTCACCCAGTAGCGCCATACCAGGTCCGTTGGCCGCAGCCAAGCGAACACCTCCGCCAGCGATCGGCCGTCCAGATAACCCTTGCGCGCGGACAAAGCGATGGCGATGTTGGCGGCCTCCTCGTCGATGGCCGCGGCCGCGAAACCGGCCTTCCTCTGGTCGAGCACCGTGACCATCAGCGTCAAGCTCGCTAGGCGTTGACCCTCGCTGATCGCGTTGAGGTGCGCGGCCGTCATCGCGGCGAGAATGCCTCCGGAGCAGGAGGCCTGCAGATGGGTGCGATCGGACTGCGTGATCTTCTCGACGGCGTCCAGTGCGTTCAGGATCGCCTGGCCGTAGGTGTCGAAACCCCAATTCCTGTGTTCCGCAGTGGGATTGCGCCACGAGATCGCGAAGACCTGGATGCCTTGGCGCAAAAAGTACTCGATCATGCTGCGCCCTGGCGCGATATCCATGATGTAGAACTTGTTGATCACCGGTGGCACCATCAGCAACGGCGCCGAGAAGACCTTGTCCGGTTGCGGGGCGTACTGGATCAGCTCGAATTCCTCGCATCGGAACACCACCGAACCCGCAGTGGCGGCAATGTCCTTGCCCAACGTGAACGCGTCGGGATCCACCATCGACGGAACCCGTGGCGCCGACATCATGTCGTCGACGAAGTGGCGCAACCCTCGCACAGCGCTGAGTCCACCGGTGTCGATGAGCGCCTTCCATCCCAGCGGGTTCAGCACTGGGTTGTTGCTCGGTGAAAGCCCTTCGGTAAGGAAATCCAATACGAACCGAATGCGCTCGGCATCCCGCCAGTCGAGGTTCGCGTCCGAAAAGAGTTGGTTCACCGTGTTGTTCGTCGCAAGGTAAGCCTGCATTGTCCGGTGCAGCAGCGGATTGCCCCGCCATGCCGGATCCGCGAATCTCTTGTCGCCCTTCGCTGGTGCCAGCTCCGAACGACCCTCGGCAATCGCGACTAGTTCTCGACCGAGCGACGCTGCGCGCGACACTACGGTGCGCGGTTGTTTGGCGAGGTTGAGCGCAAATCTGCTCCACGACACATTGGGCATCAGCCGATCCGCCATGCCGACCGCCGAACTCGTCAACAGCAGATCCAGCGGCGCTGCAAGCTCGTCGGCGCTTGCTCTGGTGGTGGCTGCCACGGTGTTATGCCTCCTCGGGTGGCGGTTTCACTTCACGACGCAGCAGCTTCCCCGTCGGACCGGTGGGCAGGCTGTCCACGAACCAGATGCGGCGTGGGTACTTGTACGCGGCGACGCGCCCCTTGACGAATTGCCGCAGTTCCTCCAGTTCGGCCGATGCGCCGGCCTTCAGAACCACAGCTGCGCCGACTTCCTCGCCCAGTGATTCGTGGGGAATGCCTATGACCGCAACCGCAGCCACCGCGGGATGCTCGTACAGCGCCTCTTCGACCTCGCGCGGGTAGACGTTGTACCCGCCGCGAATGATCAGGTCCTTCTTGCGGTCGACGACGTAGTAGTACCCGTCGGAGTCGACGACGGCGATATCGCCCGTGGAGAACCAGCCATCTTTGATTGCCTCGTCGGTGGCGTCGGGCAGATTCCAATACCCTTTCATCACATTCGGGCCTTTGATCTGAATCTCGCCCGGTGTGCCGGTCGGCACCACGTTGCCGTCTGGGTCGACAAGGCGTACGTGGACGCCTTCGATCGGGGTGCCGATCGATCCCGGACGACGCACCACATCAGGGTGATTGAACGTCACTGCGGGCGATGTTTCAGATAGGCCGTACCCCTCCAGGATCATCGCGTCGAAGGTCTTCTCGAAATCGTTGAGTACCGCGACGGGCAGTGCCGCGCCGCCGGAAACGCACGTGCGCAATGTTGCGGTCGCCTCCGGCGGGAACTGATCGGCAACCGACAGCAGCGCGCTGTACATGGTGGGCACAGCCTCCAGCACCGTGACGCGGTCGCGCCGGATTCGCTCGATCGCCTTCGCGGGGTCGAAGCGCGCGATCAGCGATAGTCCGGCACCGGCGGCGATCGCAGCGTTCATTGCGCAGGTCATCCCGAACACATGGAACAGTGGCAAGCAGGCCAGCACAACGTCCTCATCGGTCAGCATCAGAAGGCGTCGCACGATGACTTCCTGATTCGAGCCAAGGCTTCCGTGGGTCAACTCGGCACCCTTCGGCGTGCCGGTGGTTCCCGAGGTGTGCAGCACGACGGCGGTGTCGGAATCGGCACGCTCGACGGGGCTACCGAACTCGGGTAAGTCGGCGGTCAACCGTGCCAGCTCGTCGTCGTCGACGAGCCAGACCGTCGCGCCGGCGCCCTCCGCGCCGTCGGTCGCCGCGCCGGCAAATGCCGGGGTTCCGATCAGCGCCCTGGCCGCGGTATTCGATAGGTAGAACTGCACCTCACGGCCCTGCATCAACGGGTTCATCGGCACCACGATGGCGCCTATCCGCCAGATGCCGTAGTAGGCGATCGGCGCTGCGGCGATATTCGGCAGCATCACGCCGACGCGGTCCCCCGCGCCGATACCCTCGCGCTCGAGCAGCGTGGCCAGCCGGGCCGACGCGGCATCCAATTCGGCGTAGGTCATGGTCTGCTCGTCGGTGATTGCCGCGGTCCGATCGGGGATACGCGCGGTGCTAGCAACAAGATTGAGCGCGAGATTCGACATGGCGGCTCCATCTGTTCCGCTTCGCTGGCTAATTAATCGTCTCGGCTGCAGGGCGGCCCGTCTTTGTTGCACAGAACAACGTCGCAGTGCCGATGGTGTATCCACAAACAACGGTGCGGATACCGCCCGGCGAAACAATGAATCTCGCCGACTTGGCCAGAACGTCGCGCGAATCGTTGACACCGGAATCACTTGGAGTGGAAATGACCGGAGCTCGTCAGGCCCCGATGAAACCATCGGGCATATTTCATCCCATCCTCGATGACGTCGTCTCGACGACGAAGAACTGGTGGTTGCTGCTGGTCGCCGGCGTGGCTTGGATCGTGATCGCGGTGGTGATCCTGCGGTTCGACTACGCCACGGTGGCCACAATCGCCACGCTTTTCGGATTCTTCAGCTTCCTGGCGGCAGCGAACGAGGTAATGGTCGGCGCCATCTCAACTACGGGCTGGCGCATTCTTCACTGGCTGCTTGCGGCGTTGTTCGTCGTCGTCGGCGTCTTCGCGTTCGTCCGGCCCGACGACACGTTCGTCGGCCTGGCGGCCGTCATGAGCTTCTATTTCATTTTCCGTGGATCATTCGACATCGCAATGGCATTCGCGGCCAGCCGAGCACCTGGATGGTGGGTGCTGCTGATCGTGGGTCTCGCGGAATTGGCGATCGGGTTCTGGGCCGCCGGCTCGTGGAACGTGTCGGTCACCGTGCTGGTGTCGTGGGTCGCTGCAGGCGCGCTCATCCACGGCGTGGGCCAGATCGCATCCGCCTTCGCCGTGCGCAAGGTTGGCCATGGTGTTGCCGCACTCGACGGACAGCAAGCGTGAATCGCCTGGTGGGATGAGTCCACTACGCGCCGAAGTCAGCCGGCTCGTACCGCGTCGGCTCCTCAAGGGCACCGCCATACACCACCCGGCGGTAATCGACGAGGCGCTCAAACGCAACGCGAGTTTCCAGCTGCGAGTGGCCGACCAGATAACGACATTCGCCGGGTCGATGAGCTTTGTCTTCATCCACGCGGCGTTGTTCGCGGTGTGGATGTTGTTCCTGGAGCGCAGTCCGTGGCCGACATTGACCCTGGTGGTGTCACTCGAGGCGATCTTCTTGTCGACCTTCGTGATGATCGGCCAGAATCGGCAGGCCGCGTTCCAACAGGCGAAGGCCGATCACGACTTCCAGGCACAGGAACTGGAGCTCAAGACCAACACCGAGCTGACTCGGGAAATCCACAGGCTCACAGCCGAATTGCACAAACGCCTCATGGGCCCGGCGTCTGCCCCATAAGACGGCGGTGGACTTCAAATGCCAGGCAGAGCTCGGCGACATCGCGCGGACGCGACAGCGAGCGACCAGTACGTTGCTCAATCCGATGCAACCGATACCGCNCGGTGTTGGGGTGACAGAACAGCAATTCGCCTACCACACGGAGCGATCCGTCGTTCTCCACCCAGACCCTGAACGTGTCGAAGAGAATGTCACGCTCATGATGAGCAAGTTCGGCGAAGCACTCGATCGTTGGCGTCACGAGTTTGACCATCACCTCGGGAGCACTGACCGCGGCAGTGGCGAGTATCGAGCCGTCAAACTGTGTCACACGCAGTCCCGGGTCCGGCCTGCCGCGCAGGGTAATCCTGGCGTACCGAAGCGCTTGGGCGGTATCGCGCAGGTCGTCGAAGCGCGCGCTCACCCCGATCCGCGTCGTCGCTATGCGAGACACGAGCGCCAACACACTCGCGAGATGTTTGTCCGTCTTGACGTGCACGATCCCGACCTGCAGATCGGGAAGCATCCGCCACGCGGAGAACACATCCAAGCTCCGCAGCTTAGATTCGACTTCCGGCAGGGCCTCCATGCCGATCTCGGCGATTTCGGCGGCGATGACGACATATGGTCCCTCGGCGGGCAGCCGGAGGTAGTCGGCTGCTTCCCAAACGCCCCACTGTTCGAACAGCCGTCCGCGCAGGACCGAGTCGATGAGAACCGAGCGCTCGGACTCATCGCTGAGCACTCGGCGCGCCTGTTCCTCCCGATACGCGGCGGCCATCGCGTCGGTGTAAATGTCTTGGGCAGCAGAGACTTTCGCGGTCAGTACGCGCATTGCGTCGCCGTTGACGTAGTTGTGCATCGCGGATTCCGTCATCACCGCATCCCATACGCACCGGAATCCGACCCGGTATGCCTCCATCAACGATGTGAGCGGCACGCCGTCTCCGGCGCGCTTAATTCCCAGCTCCGCCGCGGCGGTTGGGTCGAACGCCGTGTCGTCAACAATCGCGCTGAAGATCGGCCGCATGTTCTGAGCGCACCCACTGACGATGACCTCGAAGGGCACCGGCGTCGCCGCCTGGTAGAGCCTCACTTCCCGGGTAATTGCCTGCGCAAGCACCGGCGCAAGCTCATCGGTTCGCCGGTAGAGCGCTTCCGCGACCTCCGCGACCTGCTGGTGCACCACGTCGCTATGCATGCGGCGAAGGTTAAGCACAACCGCCACCTGGGGATTGTTCTCGGAGGACAAAGTATGCCATCGTCGTTGTCCCTCGCGATCGTGCTACGCCGAGTCCGGTCGGAGAACTGCGGTGCCATACCAATGGCACACCAGCAACGCGAGCTCGACAGCGAGCCGATCCTCTGCAATCGGCCGACCACGCCGGGCTTCGGCGCGCCCGACGCGGTACTTCACGGTGTTGAAGTGCATGGCGAGTTCTTCGGCCGCCATCTTGTAACTGCTGCCGCAGCCGAGGAATATCCGCAGCGTCTCACGCAATCGCTCGTCGTTCTCGGTATCGGCCGCCAGGCCACCGAGCACCTCGTCAACCCATTCGCGTACGTAGCCGACATCACTGCCGAGGAGCGCCGCGATGGACAGGCCCGGGTCGCTGGCGGAAATCACCATGCGTTCGTGGCCGCCGCCCGCCATCGCGACGGCGCGTGCTCCCAGTGCTTCGCGGTGCGAGCGGCGGAAGCCCTCGACGCTGGGTGCCACCGTCCCGATCGCCAGACTCGGGCCACCCCCCTGCTTCTGGGCGTGCGCGCACACCGCGGCCACTGCGCCCGACGGTTCCGCGCGGAACGGCAGCCATCCGTATCCGCACAGGCGGTCGGCTGCGACAAACAACGGGTTCGCTTCGGCCCCTGCGGCCTTGGCGAGTTCCCGAATGAACCGCTGCAGCGAGGCGAGTGCGTCGCCCTCGGTGCCCTCGTCCGGGTACCACATGATCACCGCCAGGTGCCGCCATCGCAGCGGGTAGCGGATCGATGTGCTCAACGCATCCGCGTCGACCGCCTTGCTGGCGGCCAATACCTCCCGAACCCGCACGGCCCGAAGACTGTTCTGATTCTCCAGCCAGCGTTCCCGCTCGTCTTCATACACCGCGACGACCTGCTGCGAGATCCAGTCGATGTATTCGAACAGGGTCCGGGTGATCGCCTCGATGACTGTGTACCTCACCGACTCGGGGATATCGATGGCGCGCACCTCTGCGAAAACAATCTCGTTCATCTGGCGCTGACCGAGACGATAGGCGCGGACGAGCGCGTTCACCGAGACGCCGTGTTGGGCGAGCCGGCGCGCATACTCCAGTGCTGCCGTGGGCGGCTCCACCCGCTCCACGGGGATGTCGTAGCGCAGGGCATGCAAGAGAACTTCGACGTTTCCCTCGACGCTCGCGCCGAGGAGCTCCATCACCCGTGTGTCGCCCCGCAGTTCGGGGATGTGGTCCTCCAACGAACCCTGAATGCCAGACGACACCGCCGCCAGCCGGTCGTGCAGCCGGTCGGCAGCCTCCGCGACGTAGCGGCTCACGTCGACGTCACCGTCGAGACGACGGGTTGTCACCTCATGACAGTAGATCCTCGCGCCCCCGATAACCGGCGATTTGCAGGGCTCACAGGTTGTTCGCAGGCGACAAAACCCGCGTCGGTTCTTATCGGTTCGCCACTGTTCCGCGGATCGCCCGATTCCTACCGTTATCGCAACTCGTCGGTCCACACTGCCATCCAGGAGCGCACATGCACCTATCCGCCCTTCCCGATCAACGCGCCGCGGAGAACCCGCTCGGTCCTGCCGTTGCCGATGACAAAAGCGATCTGGACAACGCCCAGTTCCTCGCCGCCGTGCAGCGCGCCGCGGCGTCGCTGCGCGGCCGTGGGGTGTCGGCCGGCGACGTCGTCGCCGTCATGCTGCCCAACACCGCAGGCTTCGTCGTGTCGTTGTTCGCGGCGTGGCGCCTGGGCGCGGCGGTCACGCCGATCAACCCGTCGCTGCGGCCCGCGGAGATCACCTACCAGGTCTCCGACGCCGACGCCAAGGTGCTGATTGTCGAGCAGACCCCCGAGTTCGACGCAGGTGTGGTTGTGGTCGAGACTGGCCAGCTCGACTGCGGAGAACCAACACCGGGCGCCGATGCTCCCCACGAGGCCGACGACGCACTGGCCCTGCTGATCTACACCAGCGGAACGACGGGTCGGCCGAAGGGCGTGATGCTCGATCACGCCAACCTCGATGCGATGTGCAACGGGGTGATCGACGCGTTCAAGCTGACCGGGGCCGACCACAGCCTGCTGATACTGCCGCTATTCCACGTGAACGGAATCGTGGTCGGGACCCTCTCACCGCTGCTGGCGGGCGGCCGGGCGACCGTGGCGGGCCGGTTCAAGACGGAATCGTTCTTCGACCGGATCGAGCAGAGCCGCGCCACGTACTTCTCCGCCGTACCAACCATTTACACCATGCTGTGCGGCCTTCCGCCCAGCGTCAGGCCGGACACTTCGTCGGTGCGCTTCGCGATCTGCGGCGCGGCGCCGGCCAGCGTCGAGCTGCTGGAGCAGTTCGAGTCGCGCTACGGCATCCCGTTGATCGAGGGGTACGGGCTGTCGGAGGGGTGCTGCGCCAGCACTGTCAATCCGCTGGACGGCGAGCGCAAGCCCGGCACGGTGGGACTTCCCGTGCCGGGCCAGACGATTCGTGTCGTCGACGCGTCGGGACGTCCTGTGCCCGACGGTGAGGCGGGTGAGGTTGTGATCAAGGGCCCGAATGTCATGCGGGGCTATCTGAATCGGCCCGAGGAAACCGCGAAAACGATCGTCGATGGTTGGTTGTATACCGGCGACGTCGGGCGGTTCGACGAGGACGGCTATCTCGTCCTGGTGGACCGGGCCAAGGACATGATCATCCGGGGCGGCGAGAACATCTACCCGCGTGAGATCGAGGCCGTGGTCCACGGGCTACCGCAGATCGCCGAGGCCGCCGTCGTCGGACGCGCGCACCCGGTCTACGGCGAAGAGCCCGTGCTGTTCGTGTCGGTGCATCCGGACAAATCGATCAGCGTGGACCAGATTCGCGACCACCTCAGCCAATCCCTGTCGAAATACAAACTGCCCGTGGAGATCACGATTCTTGGCGACCTTCCCAAGAATGCGGTCGGCAAGATCGCCAAGCCCGCATTGCGCCAACTGCTCGGCTCGACGCTCGCCGAAACAACCAAGCCCTGACCCAGCACATCACAAGGAGAGCTGACCATGGGATTCACCAAGCCTGACTTCCCTGATGTCGATCCAAAAACCTTCATGCAGAAACCGCTCATGGAGCGTATGCGGATCCTCGCCACCGACTGGGTGGACAACGGATTCGGGTCACCGCGGATGGTGCACTCCATCTACATCGCCAAGCTGGTGTTCTTCTACGCGCTCGGCGGCGTTCTCGTGGCGACGTTGACGTCCGGGCTTCCGTTCCTTCATGTTTCGCAGTGGTGGAACCAGCCCATCGTGTACGAGAAGGCCGTGCTGTGGACCGTGCTGCTGGAACTGATCGGCGTTGCCGGATCGTGGGGCCCGCTGGCAGGCAAGATCAAGCCGATGACAGGTGGCATCCTGTTCTGGGCCCGGCCGGGCACCATCCGGCTACGGCCATGGAAGTGGGTGCCGTTGACCGGCGGCGACCGACGGACCTGGTTTGACGTCGGCCTGTACATCGTGCTCATGATCAGCGTCGCTGTCCCTCTGTTTTCACCTGGGGTGCACAGTGATTCACTCTCAGCAGCCATGCCCGGCAACACGACAGGGCTGGTCAATCCGGCGCTCCTGATCGGACCGATCGCACTGCTGGTGGTCATGGGATTGCGGGACAAGATCGTCTTCCTCGCCGCCCGCGGTGAGCAGTACCTGCCGGCGCTGATCATCTTCGCAGCGTTCTCGTTCGTCGACATGATCATCGCGCTGAAGCTGTTGATCGTGGTGGTCTGGGTTGGCGCCGGGGTCTCAAAGCTGGGGTTGCACTTCACCAATGTCATCCCGCCGATGGTCAGCAACAGCCCGTTGATTCCGTTCAAGTGGTTGAAGCGGGCGCACTATCGCAACTACCCCAACGACCTTCGCCCGTCTCATCTCGCGAGCTTCATGGCGCACGTGCCGGGCAGCGTGGTGGAAATCGTTGCCCCGCTGACTCTATTGTTCTCGACCAACAAATGGATCACGCTGGTTGCCGTGGTGATCATGGTGTGCTTCCACCTGTTCATCATCTCGACGTTCCCGCTCGCGGTTCCGCTGGAATGGAACGTGCTGTTCGCGTACGCGACCGTCTTCTTGTTCTGGGGCTACCCGGCCTGGAACGGCTACGCCGTGTGGGACATGTCCTCGGTCTGGCTGATGGTCGCGGTGGTGGCGGCGCTGCTGTTCTACCCGATTCTGGGCAATCTCCGGCCCGACAAGGTGTCGTTCCTGCCGTCGATGCGGCAGTACGCAGGCAACTGGGCCTCCGCGGTGTGGGCGTTCGCGCCGGGTGCCGAGGCCAAGCTCAACAAGGTGACGCGCACCGCCAAGAATCAGGTCGACCAGTTCATCGAGTTCGGTTACGAGCCGAAGTGGGCCGATGTCACGATGCAGCGGGTGGTGTCCTGGCGCACGATGCATAGCCAGGGTCGGGGCCTGTTCTCGGTGCTGCTGAAGAATCTGCCGGACATCGACACCCGTACCGTGCGCGAAGGAGAGTTTGTCTGCAACTCCTTGATCGGCTTCAACTTCGGTGACGGCCACCTGCACGACGAGAACATGATCGCGGCGGTCCAGCGTGAGGCAGCGTTCGAGCCCGGTGAGTTGGTGATCGTCTGGGTGGAATCGCAGGCGTGGGGCAGTCATGTCCAGCACTACAAGGTCATCGACGCCGCGCTCGGCGTGCTCGAGCGTGGAACCTGGAAGGTCACCGACGCCGTCAGCGAGCAGCCTTGGCTGCCCAACGGCCCGATCCCGACCACCGTCACGTGGTCCCTCTCCGGCAAGAAGCCCGCCGATCACGATCACGGGGCGCTGGCATGACGAAGACCGCGATCGTCGTGGGGGCCGGGCCCAACGGCCTGGCCGCCGCGGTCGCCCTCGCCAAGGCCGGCCTTCAGGTCACCGTCCTGGAAGCCGCCGACGAAATCGGCGGGGGGACGCGCACCAGCGAGGCGATCATCCCCGGCCTGCTGCACGACCACTGCTCGGCGATCCATCCGATGGCCATCGGCTCGCAGTTCCTCGCTGGACTTGGTCTCGATCGCTACGGCCTGAGCTGGCGCCTCCCGGAAATCGACTGCGTGCACCCGCTCGACGGTGGCAGCGCGGGCGTGCTGTACCGCTCGGTCGAGGCGACCGCCGACGGGTTGGGCGCCGACAGCGCCCAATGGCGGCGGCTATTCGGCAAGACGTCGGCAAACTTCGATCTGCTGGCCGAGGACATCATGGGTCCGCTTTTGCGGATGCCGCATCATCCGTTGGCACTGGCTCGGTTTGGCGCGCCAACTGTACTGTCCGCGTCCACTCTCGCCCGGGTGTTTCGCACTGCCGAGGCTCGGGCATTGTTCGGAGGCGTTGCGGCGCACGCCTTTCGGCCGTTGCACTACCCGATGTCGTCGGCCATCGGCTTGGGCATTCTCACCGCGGGCCACCGCCACGGATGGCCGGTGGCGGCTGGCGGGTCTCAGTCGATCACCAACGCGTTGGCGGCGCTGCTGGCCGACCTTGGGGGCAAGATCGAAACGGGCGTGCGGATCGAGACGACCTCGCAGTTGCCCCCCGCCGATGTGACGATGTTCGATCTGGCGCCAGAAGCCATCGTTGGCATTCTCGGCGATCGCCTGCCATCGCGGGTTGCCCGCGCCTACAGGAAGTTTCGCCAGGGACCGGGCGCGTTCAAAGTGGACTTCGCGATCGAGGGGGGCGTCCCGTGGACGAACCCTTCCGCCCATCGGGCGGGCACCGTTCACGTCGTGGGCAGCTACGCCGAGCTGGCGGCCACCGAGCGGGACATTCACGCCGGACGCATGCCCGAGCGCCCGTTCGTGCTGGTCGGCCAACAATACCTGGCCGATCCACAGCGATCGGTCGGAAGCACCCATCCGCTGTGGACGTACGCGCATGTGCCGAACGGATTCTCGGGTGATGCCACCGAGGCGATCATCGCCCAGATCGAGCGGTTCGCCCCTGGCTTCCGCGACCGGATCGTGGGGATGACGGTCCGCACCACCACCCAAATGTCCACCTACAACCCGAATTACGTCGGCGGCGACATCATGACCGGTTCCAAGGACATCCTCCAATTGACGTTCGGGCCTCGGATTACGCTGTCGCCCTACAAGATCGGCGTTCCTGGCATGTACATCTGCTCGGCGGCCACGCCGCCGGGACCGGGCGCGCACGGCATGTGTGGCGCCAACGCCGCCGACGTCGCGCTTTCAGAACTCATCTAGACACACAGAAGGAACGGAGCATTGATGATGACGACTGTATTGGAATCCGAACCGCGCCGGTCTAACCCGCCGGCCACGGACAAGCTGGCCGGACGAGTGGCTTTTGTCACCGG
>C688J18823_10000565_pt1 | contig 21723 bp, 12 predicted proteins | sample HopSoiMetagenom1_FD_18823 | JGI IMG/M metagenome (IMG submission 18823) | reverse complement strand
ATGTACCGGATTTTTAGCACGTGCAACCATCAAACCAGAGACCAAAGCGGGGCTCGACAAAACAGAAAGTATCATGGTACCCTGAGTCCAAAAAGCCTTCCCTCCAGACAGAAAGAGAGTCTTTCCTGCACGGAGTAGTGAATAACTATAGAGAGCTGTGCTTGGTTGTTGACCAAAGAAAAAGCATGGAAAAATCAATTTTCACATTTCTAGAAGACATAATTAATGAGGTCTAAAAATGTGAAAATTTCTTCGCATAACCAAGCATCCTGTCCCTGTAACATCATATCGTAATACAAAAATCTAAGAAAGCCCTCATTGTAAATACGATCGTCGGCTATTACCGCCCGAACAAGGTCAGGCATACTCCATTCAGGAGGTAATTGCCGACCACTAAGATCGACCCACTTCGAAGATTCAGTAGATATTATATCAAGTATCTCCACCGGGTCAGTCGGGGCGCTTCCAGCGTCTGACCTAGTGGAAGAGGTACTTGACAGACTATCTAAAGACATTTCCGTTTCGGAAAGCATAAATTTAAGATCACTTGGTGTAGTATTCCCATAGAGAGCCAACGCACCTGAACGCCTCATATGAACCTCTGTCAACGTGCTCTGCTCCCCCCAAAGAAAGAGAGACTTTAAAGTAAATATTTGCGTTGGTTTTTCCAACGAAACTAAGCACTTTTTTTTTTATCATTCGGAATGAGCCCACCTAAGCACTAGTAGAAATGTTATGACTCGAGTTTCTTTACCTTCGATGCACACTTACTTTGCCATAAATTTGTCCTAGTTATTGTCTGCGTGCTAGCGGATAGAGAACAAGGTTCAGTCTAAAGCATTTACCGGCAAGACGAATCTTATTTCTATACATAATTTTGATAACCAGACGACTTCTCCACCCTCTGCTAGCAGCTTTCTTCTCTTATGATTTTTTCGCTATAGGTCGAGAAATTTCATACCGTCAACTCTTCCTAGTACCTACCCGTCGCTAGCAGCATTAGAGCCTCTATCACTAAATTAGTGAGCTTTGGGAAGAAAAGATTAAAGAAGAGAGGGGAAATCTCACTCACGGAACACTTTCATGTTCCAAAAAGACCAGAGTCCGACACTTGACAATGAAAGAACAGACAGAAGTGGAACGAGAGGGGAGGTTACGAGTTGGTAGCTCACCTCTTCCTTTGTTGCAGGCATAGACAATGGGAAGGTCCACTTGGTGATTGAGTTCCGAATTCCCTTCCCCTGTTCTGGCGAGTGACTCTTCCGGAAAATCGGATTTATTCAATTACTCGCCTCCGACTTGCCTTGATATTTAGACAATCTTTCTTTCTATTACGCTATTTCAAAGCATCTATCATTGGCTCCCTTTCCTACGAGACTTTCTTTAATCCGAATTCCTCTGGCACTTATTTAATCAGGAATTTAGAAGCAGCAGGGTATTTAGTTGATGGAACACTTTACAGATTCCTATTTTAACAGAGTCCAAGACTTGACAACAACAATAATAATTTAGCGTCAGATGCCTTAAGTTGGAAGGAAGTAGCTACCTATGATTTAAGAATTGAGTTAATAGCACATGAGTTAGATTAACCTGGATCTAGCTGCGACTGCCTTTATTATAGTATGACAGTTGCTAGCTCTTCTTCGGCTTCCTTTGTATCGTAGCCGTCATTATAATTCCTAGGAGAATGAGGCACAACTGGGAGAATTAGGAAAGCTCATAATGGAGTGGAATTGGCATCGTGCCTACTATTTATGACGATATTATTAATTAGATGCCGTCATTAGTAGAGTAGGCATAGAGGGGTCACTCTAAATATACGAGTTCGACGCATTAAATTATGATCTATCTATTACGATGAAGTTCATTGCATTTCCTATACCCTTCCTTCTTGCTATACGGGCAACTTCATTCCTTGCTTTAGAATGACGAAGAGAGAAGTGTGAATGCAACCTTCCCTCTATTCTTTCAGTTGTTAGCTGCTTCTTCTTTATCTGGTATTGAGTTCATAGACCACAATCAAAATGTGATTCCGACACCTGACGAAGACCTTCGACGTGCTGCGGAAGCAAAGTCGTAGTTAGTAGCCCGTTACGGAAAGCTAGCTGAACTCTCTTCTATGTCTTACGTAGATAAGAAGGAATGGGACTGCTGTAGCTTCGCTTCTTCTTCTGCTCGCTACCGTCGATTAGCTCGACCAGAGGCAGGAAGATTACGGGGTTTAGTCCGAGAATTCCCAATCCGTCATTCTTCTTAGTCTTTCTTGGCTAATTAAATTAACTAGCTCATCCTTTTCAATTAGCTGCTTTCCAGACTCGGAAAAGAGGGCTTCTTGGATAATGCGATGGAGGTTAGCTACCTTCGTCACTCATCAGTTAAGGCATTCTATTGGGAGAAGCCAGCCTGCTTACTATTAAGGGAGGAGGATGCTATTTAACAGTGGTAGGGGAAGTAGCCCCAAAGCGCAACCAGACTCTTGTTCTTCCTCTTCAGCGGCCAAAGCATTAAGCAGTTGTTTTCGGTTCGTTTTGAGTTGAGTTCCTTTCTACAAGGACGCCCACGCAGCGAGGATATGGGGCAGGCTACCTCACTTATAAAAATTACCTTTCGCCTGACGTCCTCGCGGCCTTCTCATCGCCCTAAACGCTCCTCAAAGGCATCTCAGTCTCCTAGTCCTCTCCTAAACCTACTCTAATCAAAAGTCATGAAATGGATATATACTTTATCTTCAGCCTTAAGCCGGCAAACTTCAAACAGTCGCTTCTATTTTCTACTTCCTTCCCCATGCTGCAATCTGTTACAGTTTATTGGTTATTTCCGTTCTTGTCAATGGGCCAAAGTATAGCTTCGTCAAGTCAGTCTTAGTCACGGGGTTATTTTCGCCTGCGCAGTCAGTATTCGGGTCTCGTTCGCGGGACCATTGTCCATTAGTGGTCCATTCCTTTCCGCTACTGCATTTCCTCGTCTGCTCGTTAGGCATCCTTAGCTCATCTCAAAAAAGTGTGTCGGCATCTGTCTTCTCTTTCTTTCCCTTGTCTTCAGTCTTGAAGGGGGGCATGCTCTCTGCGTAGATAGGCATTTTGATTGAGCTAATTAAAAGTGAAGTTTCAGTTCACCCAAAATAAACAACGTCAGCAGGTCTCGTTCGGTACAATTTTTCCACTATCCAAAAGGGGCCATAACCTCTCGTCCTGGTATGCGCTACTACCAAGCACTGAAATGCCCGGTCTAAGTCCTAGGTGGGGAAAGCATCTGTTCTAACCACTTTTTCGAGGGTTTCCAAATTCAAGGTGCATATCTCTCTGATCCGGCTGTCTGGTCTTAATTGTGTCCTCACCAGGGATCTCCTCTTTCTAAGATTCAAGCAGCTTATTGCTCTTCTCCCTTATCCTTCCGCCACTGGCTCAACGAATTCTAGTCATTTGTTCGGAACCAAGTGTGGACTCGTTCCTAACGCCATAACAATTATATTCCTTTATTTATCCTCGTACAAGCAATCTACCCCTATGTCTGTCTGTACAAATGGCCCTAACATTGCGTTCTAAGCGCCAATCTCGATTCTCCTCGCAGTTCTCCCTTTAACCTCTAATCAAAAGTCTAGCTGTCTGCCTGTTTGTCGTACTAGGGGCTATATTCTTACCATAAATAAATCTTCTTCTTTTTTCAGAAATCAGTCTCATGTCTCCATCTATCTCCTCGCAGTGTCCTTTCTACCCTCAAACCTGACGGCTCGGTCAGTTCACCTCTTAGTAGGACTTGTGATTGGGCAAGTAAGGTCTAATAGCCGCTACTGGAAGTTCTTTGTCCTTTCAGCAAGTCTCCGGGTATTCCGCGTCCCAATGGGCTCTATCTCACCACCTCCTCCCTCCCTACTGCCAGTCGCGTAGGAGTAGTCTGGGAACCTTCAAAAACCTTCCCCGATTGACATGAGTCACGGTAGGCCTACCGTGACTCATGTCCCTAAAATGTTCAGATTCCACCTCTTGCGTACGTTTCCAATTTATTGGCACTGGTTGGTCTCCTGCTATATCCGCTTCCTTTAGTCTTCGCCTTTAGATAAGATAACAAAAAGTGTCCGTTTATTTAGGCATCTTAACTATTCAAAAGCTTCCTTCTCCTTGCTATGGTTACGACAATCTTAGGGGTCAAGCTTCACGGCGTACGTCCGTCTAATCCATGCTCAAGCTTCCATTCCTTCTTTAGGAGGGTGGAAATCGAAGTCTCGAATACAGATTCCAATCGTCCAGGCAAGCATGCATCTTAGGCGCCCCTTGTAAAAAAAAACCGTACCGAATGAGTCACGAACCGTCGGAAGCGCCTTTCTTTCTATGCCTTCCTTCTTCTTTTGATTCTTTCTTCTTTCTGTTCACCTGAGCGGAGTCTTTACTTGCTTTCGAGCGCTTGGTCTGGCCTATTTGTTTGCTGTTAGAAGGGAAGCCTGAGCACAGTAGCAGGTAAAGAGAGAGGGATTGCTCGGCAGGGAAGACGGGATAATATCCAAATCACAGACAGGCACTCGACTCTATATACAAGAAAATAGTGAACTAAGGGGATCACAACGGCGAAGGGGGCCAATCGAGGAGACTGGAGGAGCTGGATGCAGCGATTCGGAAGTAGCGAATCGTCTTCTTTGCAGTTTTTCAGGGGAGTGGCTATCAAGCTAGCCCAAAATTCCATTATTCGGCTATTCAGATATATTTGTATAGAAAGTTGACTTCTTTCATTCAAGTAAGATAGTTGATCGAGAAAGGTCCTCTTCCACTGATAAACTAAGGAGCGAAAGCGATGTGCTCCGATGAAAGCCTTGCGGGTCTAACGCGGCCCTTTACTCAATGAATAGGAAATATGACCACACACAATGACGAATCCCCGCGATCTGGGGCATGAAGCAGTTGGCTCTCATTGGGAATTCTCCATAGCATGACTAGTTAAAGCAATCAAATTGATTGAGACAAGCAAGCCTCAATCCCGGGTTCCCCATGACGAATCAATTGTGTCGGGCGAAAGAAAAGGCCGGGGCAGGAATGCGGTAGGCGGTGGTCCTATGAATGGGTTTACTAAGATAATAGAAAGTCTACGGTTAGTTCCAACAATATCCAACAAAGACCGTAATTACATACATAACATAGTCATAGCGGAAACTATCAAAACGAGTAAGCTAGGTTGCCTATGCCTAAAGCCTGTCTACTCCTAACAAGTCTAAAGATAGAAGTGACTTTCTAATAGTATGGCTGGAATCAGGTTCTCCTATGCGGAGGGAGGGCTGGCTTTACGCCTTTTTTTAGTTATCTCAAGAAGTTACCGTCAAAGAGAGAGCCATGGCTGCTCACACATTGTTAGAGCGGGAAGGGTTTATATTAATTTCGCGTTGCATGAACCTGGTTGTTTGGCTATTAGATTCGCACAGACAGGCAGCAAAGAAAGGGCTTATAGCCTACTAGTTAAGTAACAGCAGTTGTGGTTTCTTAGAATCATCCTCAGAGGGAGCCCATTACAGCACCGGGATACATAACATAAAGGCAAATCATTGTAAAGTCTTATCGTCAGGTTTGAGACTAAGATTCGAGCATTTAATCGACAGAATTTGCATTTAAAGCCGACGATGGTGTAAGTGATTCATAACTAATCTTCCCTTCGTCGCTGTAAGTGGAATGCCCTGAAATTATTCCTGAAATAGGGAGGGACTCGAAATCTAATACAGCCATTAGGAGAGATCCCGGCATAAGATGCCAACGTCGGGCATTCAAATTAACTAGTATTCTTCGCTACAAGTCTGATTCCTATTGCTTCTAGCCCCATTACATACCTTTGATAGCCATTTCAAATCTATCTATTTGAGACCAAATCCTATGACCACATTCTCCTTTGAGTTCCGATCTGACATTCATTCAGAAAGCGAAGAACTTACTTATTAATCTATAACTGTATAGTTAGAAATCTCGGATTTGATTTGAACCAACGCTCATCAACGGATCACGACGTGAACTGTCAACCGAGCTACCACCGAGCTACCGAGACGGGAGGGAGGGACTGATTGATACATGGAAGCCTATAAAATCAAGTGAGTCCGCTCATAAGAACAGTAAGTCCCTCTTAGTCTCACCATGTGCCCTTATTATGGAAGCTAGGATTTCTTTCTCATATTCGACCATGTCTGGACGTTGTGTAAGATGAAACTTCTTCTTTCTATAGATAGATAAGGGAATGAATGTAGCTCGTGACGAACCTACTGAAACAGCCCTAGCCCCAGGTGCTAACCAGTGAGACACCTTTCCCGAAACTACAGCTGCTCCTAACCCGGCTGAATCCGGGGTAATCCTGACTGCGCCAAAGACTGCAACGGCCTTTTCTTACTCATCCATCTACCTTGAGACTGCACTGTCTATAGGCACCTTTCCTGCCTCTTACTGCGGGACAAAGAGCTGCAACCTTAAAAGAAGCGGGAGAGCGATCAATTGTTGGGTTCCTGTGCCCTAGTTTATTCATGTGGTTGGGTTAGGCGTATCCGAAACGTAGGTATTACTCTCTTTCTTAACCCCTTTCGGAAATGTAGACGGGTAAAGCGGATGGAAAGTCTCTCATAGCAACATAGAGATCGAGCTTGGAGGCCTGTCTAGCAGGTGATTTGATCGGGCACCCACGGAGGCTGCGAAAGGGAATCGGTTCTACTTGAAACGGGAACAATCATCCCAATGGTCACTCATAAGGTACTATATGTAGGAGATATTCTGAAAGATCTCAAAAGGAGAAGGGAACGACCCCCTTCGATCCTGCCTGCTAAATTGGGGAAGATAGAAAAAAGGGGTCCTCTCGCTCAATCCAATATAAATTGTTCCTAGTCTTGTGATGAGCTTGAAAACAGGCCTTGAAGCATGGGCGGGGCTAGGGAAGCTCTTACAACTCAACAAAGCGGGTATTTTAATGCTTAACACGGGGGCTAGAGCTGAGGTAAGTGCATCTGATTCTTCCTTTGCAACCGGGGATGAAAGTAAAGGCTAGCAGGGATTGTCATTCATCCGGATACAATATTATGTTTACAAGTCTTGTTGAAGATGCCTTGACTGTATCCTTCGGTTCTGTTCGCAGATCTGGAACATTCCTTGGCAGCGAGTGAAACGATCGAACAGGCCTTTACTAAAAACAAGAATGATAGCTTCAGGAAACAGCGAGTAGAGGGATTGCAACACCCTTACTTCGGACGCCAAAAAGAGGATGAGAGGGAAAGGCACCACGCGGTTAAGAAGCTGACAGAGAAGCAACTGAGCATGGACATCCTCACTGTGTTATTCGTCTTCAGAATCCTTGCTGTATCTTCCACCGATGCTATTTCCTATAGCTTGCTGGTATTGGACCTTTCTTCTGAGATTGGGATGAGGAATTGGAGCTGGTAGGGCTTCCTTTCCAAACAGGTCTCAGTCTTCGAAGTGATCCAACAGTTCCATCTCCAGTAAAAGCATAAGAGGTGCATCTGATCGGGTAGCAGTGGGAGAGAGGAAGAAGAGGCACCCACTAGAGAACAAATGATATGGCTCGTTCGTATAGGCAGATCAAAAGTGAATGCCTATGTGCCAAATAGCGTGACTCAAGAGATAATTGCAGCATGTCAATCAAGGTCCGGATCGAATCGCATTGAGAAGGAAGGGAGACAGATCTCAATGTCATGATAAAAGGAGCGGGGACGGGCGTCAGAGAAAGCTGGTAATCGAATAAGTAGTGAGTAGTAAGGCTGACGGTGAGTAAAACGAACAAGCTGGGGGCTATTGAGCTTGTTGAACCAGTGAATCTTTCGGTCCGGCCTTCCAGTTACGAAGCGGATTGTGTTACACCCTTCTGTTCATCTCATCCCAGTTGTAGTTGATCCAATCGATCCAGAACCTGCGGTAGTTTAACTAGTGAAAGCAAGGCCGGGAAAGAGGAAAGCAATTCCCTTCTTTCGGTAAAGAATTTCTTTGAACTTCTCTTCCAATTCTTATTTTAACTTTATCTACCATACTGGCACGGACCTGCACAGGAAATAGCGATCCTACTAAGCCAATTCTATAGATTCGACTACCACCGGGAGAAAAGGCGCTAAGAAAACAAAGCGCTCCTCTCGGAAGTTTCCAGGAAAGGTCGAATGTTAACTAACGACTGAACTCACGGGCAGCTGTGAAAAAGAAAGAGGAGACCTTCAATCAATGCTTTCGGGCGAAGTCCTTGTCACTGTGTAAAACTGGTACTTTCCTATAGTTGATCAAGGCTGCTGCTTTACTTTGCTAGTGAATCAGATCTTTGGCTTTACCGTCTTACTATTCGGAGAATGGACTCTGTTAGGGGTGATATCTCTCTATCTTAAGTCAGTCATTTCTACCGGCTCCGGGTAACTTCCTTTAGGAAGGAAAGCAAGTCCCATCGATTGAGCTGTTGATGGAATGAATGGAATAAGGGCTGCTTTCAAACCTGAAACAGGTCCAGGTCTTGGAATCGGGCTAGGAGCAGCTATTGAATTTGTTTATGGCGGTGTGATAATGCCAGTCGAAAGGGAAAGGCGATGACTATCTGTTCTTACTCTTTTTCCAAAGGCCCTAGAGTAATAAAAATAACTCTTCTTTCAGCTCAGCTCTTGTGAAATGGTCTCTGTGGTTCGCTTGCCCTTGTGACTATGCTTTCAGTTCTGTGGTGAACGTCGACTCTTCACTCTTGCTTTCCTACTTATCTTAATAAGAATTCCGCCGTATTGAACTACGCTCTCAAAATAAGTGCTTTAGTCTACGAGTCTTAGGGGAAGACCAATCCCTAAAAAGGCATGTCTGAGAAGGTCAGTATAAGACAGAGTGGGAAAGATTTATACGCAACAATACCGACAGCAGCTGAAGCTAGCTTTCTTAGCGGATTGACTAATTCAAACATATGACATATGACGATCGTTTAGAGCACCCACCTCCTGTGGGGGTCTCATCCTCGGGCATATCTGTTCCAGAGAGAGATCAAGAAGGAGAGATTTGCTCCTATGGGAAATTATTCCCCTGCTTGATTTTCCCCAAACCCAACTATTTGATTTGTTAGGCTTTCCTATCTATGTAGGGTTCCCTCCCACTGGCTATGCAATCTAGCAGGGTCCATTCACTTCAATATCCTTATATGCAAGCTCGGGGAAAGGTCAACGACAGCAGGCTTCTTTGTCAAAGACATATCGAGTGAAATTTAATTCTTTCGTAACAATTGACTTATGCCATTTACTGATGAAGATTAGGATATTATCCCCACGGGACATCATGACCCACTAGAATGGTGGTCCGCTCGATAGCCTGGAAACGACTCCTCCATTTATTAGTTATTAGCCCGCCACAAGACAGGGAAAGGAAGCTAGCGGATCCACTCGCAGTCATGCTCTTCTCCTCGCTCGTCTAGGAAAATGATCCCGGGTAACCTATTCAATGACTGATGTTTTAAACACTCTCGCCTGCGTATCCTTATCCCTATCCCTTTGTTGATGAATCGCACCTTTCCCTCGTAAACTTGAATTGGAATTCTGCCACTCTCGATAAAATTGGTATCAACCCCTCGAAGACGGACATTTCAAGTGTGCCGGAAAAAAAGCCTCTTTTGGGCCTATTTGCCTAGGTTCTTGTGAATGGGCTCAGGAGATTCATGATCTTAGGTTTGAATGAAAGAGTAGGATCAGGATACGAACGTAGTCGTTGGTACCGTAACTTTAGTTTAGAATGCGAGAAGATATAGACTTTCCCGTTGAGATAGATTATCATGTTCTTGCAGACGTGGACTATAGAGATTTTACCACCCCCCGGATGCTATTATTTCGTTGTCAAGGGAAGTCTCTCTCTTGGTGTCGGGAACACGGCTTCCAATTCCTATACTCTTTGGGAGCCAAGTCGTATAGCTTAGGCCTTTCCATCGTACTCCTCTTGATGCCATCAAGCAAGGCGCTTGGTCTTAATGGTAACTGACCTGGACAATTATCAATATCATCTAAATGAAAATATAGTTAAAATAATAATATATTAATCAACTCTATTTGCTAGAAGAACGTCTCTTTTGGCCCTCCCTATATATTATGCCTTTCCCTTGGCACTTGAAAGAAGGGAATCCAGTGTGAATGCTAGCTCCGCTCCAAGGAATTGCCTGAGGTCTGAGCTTGACTATGGAGAGTTTTTATTTCGTAAGGTACTGGGGATATCTTTTACTATATTTACTATCCTTATAGTAAAGGTTCGATATTTCACTAAAAAGATAGAAAAGGAGGGTGAATCTGGTCCTCAAGGGTATGACCTATCACTCAAGACCTGCCATTCTCTTTACTCCGACAGGCAAATCACTACTAACGTAGACTACCGTACTTTTCAGCCCCTCAGCTTCAATGCTAATAATTCCTTTCCTTCTGCTTCTGCGTGAGAAGATTCCTTACCCTAGCTTCGTAGTCTAGGTGTGTCTATACGGAGTGATTAAGCCTTAAATGCTACGGATTATATTATAAGAGGACCCCCTATCTCCAGCCCAGCACCACAAAGCCTCATAGAGGTTTAAGTTTGGAATGGAAGTCAACTAGCTTTTCTTTTTCTCATTCACCTTCTTTTGGATGAAGTGACTTGGCGCTTTTATGATAACACGAGCTAAGGTTTCACTAAAGAGAATCGAGGTTTGAAACCATCCCAAAGGGTCTTTTGTCTTGGTGTTCCCGTTGCCTTACCACTTCCATTATCCTTTCTCTACGCAAACCCTGGGTAACCTTCACTGCCTTTCCTCTGTCTTTCTACTTCCTCGGAAGTAGAGCATCTTCCGCTCCTGGCGATTCCGCTTACTCCAGCCAAGTTAGCTATTGGACTAAGACTAAGGGATGGCTCATTGATAGTAGCTTGTCGGAATGACTGTACAGGTACTTCGGCGAAGGGACAAGCACTGGATCTTCCATGCCGTCACTATCTGAGAATCATCTTTCCATGGCCGCATGTCTATTGGTATACTGAAATGGAGCAGGTACTTTTTCAGTCACTCTTTCTGAGGAACATAAGAAGAAATAAATGGATGCCCTCTCCGGCTGTTCATAGTCACGAATCACCACTGGCTTTCATTCGTACCTGATCCTCCTCCCCAATCACATATACTTCTCTACTTCTGCTTGCAGTGAGAATATCACATGCGGAAGCGCGCGTACGCTAGAAAGACGTATAAGCAAGCCTTTCTTTATGAGTATGAGTCAACCAAGCCGCTTCAAAGAACAAAGGTCTCTGGAATGCCGGCTGAGGTCACTTTGCAGGTCAAAAAGAAGAGGGTGGTGATCGGATTTGACTGGAGGCAGATTCCGGACAGCAGCTTCCGGGAAAAATTACATTCCATCTTAAACAGAGCTCTATCTAAGCTCTAATACACACGACTGAACCCTGGAGACTTTTGCCTCGCCATGTAAACTGAGAGCCTAGGTACCCAAGATCAATGATTTTGCTTTAAATCTTTAAACTTCCCACATCTGAAGAACTTGCTTCCAGAGCCAGGCTTTCAGACTCTCCATAGGTTTCGCATAGAGAGCAATCAATAAGCACTCGCTCTTCTTCTCCTGAACTACCTTAATATGAACGAACTGAGAGTCATCCTGAAGGACATCCACTGATATATCTTTGCTCTTCCACAGGACAAAAATCCCACCTTGAGGTTCCAACCGATGCGATGACGGTTTTAACCACTTTCTCGGCCTTCTCACCACTGACCCTAGTTTCAAAAAGAAAAGCACAACTCTCTCAGGTGAATTAAGTCCATTCTTACACCATGAAACCTCGGCGGCGATTCCAAACTCGAATCACACAATAAGGAAAAGACTATACCACCCATGTTGCAGTGGGGCTACCCATCATATGACGAGCAATCCGGCTGCATTTGTCTAATATCTCAAAAAATTATATTGGTTGGACACCTTTGCGATGACCGCCAAAGCTATGCCATCTTTATTCCAACTTCCTCTGTGTTGTCAAGGATCTACACACGCATAATGTTATAGCTATAGGGTGCCGCCCGTAGCCGACCCCTATATGCTTTAGACCCTAATTTTCCTCTTATTTATTTGTGGCTTCTTCATAACAAAGAGCTTCCTTATGGCAACTAGGGGCTTTATAGGGGTCCTCTTGTTGTTTGAAAGGTAGGTTTTGTCAGAGATTCAATGGAAAGGAAGGGAAGAGGTAACTCACCAACCAACAGGAGGAGGATATGAAATAGAGCACCAACAACCGTTCTACTCGAGCGGAACTTCTAACTGAAGCTTCTCACGTTTTTCAGCAGGGTCTGGGCTACGGGGTCCTTTTCCAACCCCTCTCTTATGCGTTCGGGGATGGCCCCTTTGAGTTGGCTCATGTCTGCTATCTCTTCTAACTTGTTGGATGCCAACTCGGCCTTTCGACTTAGTGCGTCGGCAACTTTATTGGTCCTCCCGGGCTTGTACTCGAGGACCATGTCGAACCCCACCAGAAAGTCTTGCCACCGTGCCCGCTTGGGGTTGGGCTCTCTTCTGAGTAAGGAAAGAGCTCGTAGCCACGTTATCGGTCTTGATCACGAACCTTGAGCCCAGCGAATAAAACTACACTGCGCTCCAGCAATTCAATGATCTCTGTGACTTGGCTATCAAGGTCACTCGCCACGAGCGCTTGCTGCGAAAAGTCGGACTTGATGCAATGGTGGCGGAGATCAAGATCACTAAGCCAGTTGTTTGCCTTGCTCTACGCAAAGCCCCACCCAATCAGGCTGCCATGCTAAACAAGCCTGGTATGGAGCGGACTGCAGGCAAATTTGGCAATCGGCCACGTGACTTCACGTACGATGTCTCAAAGGCCGATGAGATCTATGATTGCTTGGAAAAAGTCGGGTTAGTAGGGTCCCCAGAGCATCAAGTCCAGTTAGACGCACTAAAGGGACAGAAACCCATATGCTAGTTTCATGCCAGTAATAGTCACGCCACAGCTGACTGCGTAGCCTTCCGCCGCGCAATACAGGACAAGATTGATGTTTCCCGATAAGGGAAAACATATGTTGATTGACAAGCAACCATTTCCCAAGACCGCGTAGGCAGCGCCGGTGTATATTCATGACCACTACTTTGATTTGTCGATATAGTCAGTGTGCCGCGAGTGCTTTCTCTCTTTTGTCCAACTTGACTTCTTTCTTCCACATAGGCCTCGCTTGCATGCCTTGTGGCAAACTAGACTGAAAAATGGTTTATATAAATAAAGAAGAGTCACGCTCTTGAAGCCCTAAGAAATAGGCAACATCGGTTCGAATCCGAATTGGGGTGGGGCTCTTTCTCCGGAATAGGAGAGTAACTTACCCAGAAAAGATGTTGCTAGGCAGGCGGTTATTATAATAGAGGTGCCTTCAAGTAGAAATGTAATTTAGCCGACACATAAAAACTGAATAAAAGCTAAAGGCTTTATCCCTCCATATCATATGCATTACCTATAGCATTCGACCCCTTCCTCTTTGTAGGAATTCATATCTTTCTACTCCTTTCGCCCTACGACTCCTCATGATGAAAGCTACTTCGCACCTTGAGTCTGCTTTCTATATTAAAAAATAGATCTCCCTTGAGCTTGGACAGTTGGGCAAGCCGAACCCTGTACAGTAGAAGTTTCAGCTATTATTGATCCAGTTGCCACCTCTTCACCATGTTTGGATGACACCGGTTCTTTCGAAGCAGATAAGGGCATTGATGGATCGTCTCACTTGCCTGCGAACATAGCGAAAAACTCTTCAAATTGAGCTGACGGTAAAGTAAGCTACGTGAAATAAAGCCTATCTTCTATGGGGCAGCTATTTCCGTACCGGGAAGCAGTTAAGGTGTCAAAGTGCGGCACTAATCAATCTCGTCAGCAACGCTAGTCTGGAGATTTTTTCTCAAAAAAGGATCTGACCATATTGGTCAGAATAATACGTAGGCGGACGGGATTCCTCCCTTTTTTCCTTTATAGAGAAGCGGGGTGACAAGATTTGATAGATGCCAATAATCCACAGTCTTACTGGTCAAGGCATATAACTCTCAAGCTCCCGACCGCAGGCCAAAGAGATCTTCTGACATATTTACAAGCCATCTCAACAGGCGTCCATTTCCCTGATATTAGCCAAGCGAACAAAAAATCTTTCTGCTATCCGGTGATATTAAAAGGTTTCTTATTAATCCACATTCCAGGCTCGGAATGCCTATTTACGTAAGTCTTTCTTAGCCAGCTAACAGCTAACGGGGCCACGAAGCGCCCAAGGAATTGCGACTGCTCGATACCGGCCGATTCCTGCTTGAATTGAGCTCTGATGGCATGATGCTAGGTCTGTTTACAGCATTGACCGCGGTATCCTGCTTGCACGGACGGCGTGTAGGATTGCCGTAACGTAATATGAATGGTTGAATGAATAAATTTTTATTAGTAATGTTCTTTCTTTCATCCTTGTTCGGCGCTTGTTATTTAGTTGGTGTAAAAGAGGGCTAAGCCCAAGACAATAATTCCAATAGTTCGCTTTTTCGTTTTAGCGCTACTTGGATACTTCAAGCCAAGATCAGGACGATGGGTGGGAGAGGAGATAGGGGCATGCATCCAAGAGCTTATTTTCTCGTTGTTGCTTGTAACATTATTAACGAGAAAAAGTGGCAGGCTCTATTTTCATGCTTAATGTTGTCGCCTTCGAAATCGATGCTTAAGTCGATCCACTTGCATTGGTGGTCTCTCTCTTCCCTCATCGCATGCGCTTCGCTTCGACCAGGGTTTAAGCCTTTGATTGTCCGGTAGAGTAGATTTCATCCCTCGATCTGGTCTTCTGTAACAATCTGATCTTTCACTTTATGAAAGCTATTTTATTGGGGATCCTAGGTGGGGAAATAGCAAGTCTCTTTTCTGGCTGACTTACAGCCGGGAGGCCTAGGGAGGCGTTTGGTCTGCTTGTCGCATACTACTAACCTAACCGCGAGTCAATCTATCTATCTATATATTATTGATGGTACGAAGCCTTTTTTCAAAGCCCTGAGGCGGGCCTTATAACTTTTTTTTTTGAAGTTTAGTAACCTAACCCGCCAGATACAAGTTTTGCAAAGTAAAGACATTCTTCAACGAGTGAAATCGAAACTGCCGCACAAGCATACGCATAATCAGGCACGGCATATGCATCATCAGACGCGGAAGGAATTTTATAATTTTTATTTCTTATTATTATTATTTTATTACGTTAAACTGTCACTAGGTTAGGTAAGCCCCCCATTTTATCGACGGTTTTACCGCTTTAGCCGACACTGATGCTGCCATTTAGAAATAAAGTAATATGGTTACGACTTGGTTGGTGTTCGGTGAGCCGATCGGAGAATAAAAAAAGATGTTTTTGGCATTTCTATAAGATCTTTACTTTTACTATTTTAATCTTTGAGCGGATGGATACGCATTCAGTTAGCTTTCTTACAGCATATAGGCTCACAGCGGATACGACAAGACCGCTTATTCACTCAGCAACAACAGCGCATTCAATAGCAGCATTCGATGCTTCTTCCCTATTCTATTTGTAAACAACCGACCGAGGGGAAGTAAGCAGGAAGCCATAACTGCAAGAACCACAGCGGACCGGTAGGATTGGCGAAAGAGTCTTGCAACAGTCTGTACAGGCCCCTTTACAAGCAAGCTAACAAGAACGAGGGAATCTCCAAACCAAAGAGCCGAAAAATAGCACGTAACCCGTGGAGGATAAAAGAACCTTTTAGTTTAAGAAGAATTAGGTCGGGATTAAAACCAATCAAATAAAAAAAGAGATAGGCAGCGAACATAACCGGTGACAGGATAATAAAAGAAATTATTATATTAAGTGGCGAAATGAAGATTTAAGAAAGAAAGACATTCCATGACCTCTAAAATTTCATGACACATTTTCTATTGATGGAGAAAGATATTATTACCTAAGTGCTTGTCTGTTCCTTGACGCGGAAACTTACGGAGAACACATCTCACTGAAACCGAACCCAATCCTCTCATCTGAACTCTGACACCAATCTTCACGAGACGGCTCTTGACCAATTCCTTTTGTATCGTACCTGGTCGAGCTCTACCTTGTACTTCCCGCCCTACTTTCAATCTATTTCTTATAAACCTGATCCACATCCAACAGCAGCAGTCTCTGTTGGTCCTATTTTCCGCGTTAGATCAGAGCAAGACCTGTTAGAATCATCCCCAACATTTCCTTATTGAGTCAGGCCCAGGGTTAACCACAGGAGCAACCTTGGTTTTTATTGACTCTCTAGCCCTACCTGAAACATTGACATTTCAAGTTCAATCTGAACCCTACTAAACGATTCCTCCCGGAATGAAAAGTACGCTTTATCGTTCCACTTATTTCTGAACTCAGACAAGATTTCACTCGAGTTCAAGCTTTCGTCACTTAGTCAGAAGGGATCACCTCGGCATGTCAAAGAACCGGCGCTACCAGACCTTGGTCGTCTCCGCTGGGCGGGGCTCACCGCAAACCTACTTCCTCTTGGATCCTTTCCCACTGCCCTTTTCTTTCCAATTTAAACTCCAGTGGCCTGGTTCTTTTCTATGTAATTCTTTGAGTCGTTTTGTGTCTACCGCCTCATCCTCAGCCTCTTCCTACCTAAATAAGGCCCCCCCTAGTCCTTATTCTCTATTCCTTATAAAATTTAAGATTCATTCTTTAGCCAGATCAACATCCTTCTTCCTATTACCTATCTCCAGATCAAGATCCTAACATGATTAAAGCCATAACTCTACTATTGAAGTACTTAGTAATCCTACTTCCAATTCACTATCTACTTCCTTCGTCAGCCCTCCTCCATAGCTACCTTTGAAGGGAAAGCTGGCTAGACCAAGCCTAGTAATTAATTGAATAAGAGGGAAAAAGGCCACTCAGGTCTATATCTAGAAAGGAGGCTGGATTGGAAGATTTAGAGACCCGGGACTGTGCAGGTTTGCAGAGAGGCTAGAGCATTCCCTTCACTAAAATAGAATAGTAGGTAAGATTCACTAGCTAGAAGTTTACTTAGAAGGGTAGAGTTTGCAGTAATCGATGAGAGAATGGTAATGCTAAAGGTAGGAAGAAAGAAGGCTCATTCTATGCTGACCACTTACTATGGCTCTTCTCTCATTTGATTTGAGAATCTTATTTAAGCCATAGGCTATCGATTGGGGGAAGAAAGCATGCCTTTGTTGGTCACCATCACCACCATCGTTAACATCGGTACACTCCTAAATAAGGCCTACCTCCCTTCCATTCAACCAGAGCAGCGATGAGAACAGAGACTAAATTAGCTAAGCAATGCATCAACGGGAGGATTCTGAAATTATCTTATCATATGACATTCTACTTTGAGCAAGTCACTTATGCCTATTCCTTGATAGGAGAGGGAAAAGCATTAGGCCGGCCAGTACCAGAACGATGATGAAGAAGTCTGAGGTGGGTAGGTGGGAATCCGAGGATGAAACTTCTGTTGATGAATGCATTCATACCATCATCTCTATCCCTTGCTCATTCTAGGCCAAGCTCTTCCCTTCTTAAAGTACTTTGCCTTCGGCATCTCACTTGAATTGGAGAATATATTAAGCATAGGATCATCCAGAGTCTGTAAAGTATACCTCGCTTAGCTCAACCTTATCCATAGACGATCTCTATCTCTTCATTGCTATGGTACTCTTTGTAGTAGGTAACTTTCTATACCTGAGCCACTTTACTAACCCTTAGCTTGTGTTCGATACCTCACGCCTTCACTTAATCCAAAAGCTTGGCTTGCTTCGTGTTCCAACTCAGCGATATGAATACCATCGTTAGCAAGAACTTCCCCTTCGCCTAATCCCTTTATCCCCTCTCCCAATCCCTTCTTTCAGTTGAATGTTTGCAAAGTCCGATAGAGTGGAAGAGAGAGCGGGATTAAGAGACTTAGAGGACAGATGCTACTAAAGTCCTAACATGGGGGCATAGCGTTTTGACTATATCCTTCCTTACTTGTCGGCGTAACGACAGCTAATGATTGAATACCTAGCTTATTGATGAATTCGGCGTAAGAAGTTAATACTTCCACTTATTCCCTAGAATAGAAGACATGGAGGCCTTACAACTTTTCAGGATCTATTACCTGCATGACAGGAATATTAAATAGACATGAAATCAACGGGAAGCCTATTCCTACCCTAGTTTATTGGCTCTTAGGTCGGTTAAACTGTCCCTATAGCTAAAGTCAAGTCAGGAGTTCGCGTTTTAGTTTGAGTTCAGGACAGGAAAGTATGGGACCTAATTAAATGGAGTACTTGCGCCCACTCTCGACGCCTACTTTATTAAACGAAGGACAGGGCAGGCATACTCTTCGACAGACAGAAGGAAGGATTGGACTGGTGCTATAGCTTTCCCTTTTTCCAGCCATGTAGGTTTTCTTGAAGCACAAGCCATTCTAAGAGCGCCATTCAAGCCTTAGCCTGAAAAAGGCTAAAGACTGTTGGGAGAGTCCAGGGCGGTCCGGCGACCATTGCCCCTTTTATTTTGGATGTAGCTATTTCCTTACATATAGAGGAATCGAGGAGATTCGTATACGCCCAGAAGCTCGCAAGACCCACGGCGCCTTGCTACAATAACGAGTGGCTAGTTCGTTCGATATCTAGGGGATACCCGTCTACTTCGCTTCACCAAGCAGACCCCACGTACTTGAATTGTCCGTCTGCTACTACGAACCCGACCCATAGGCCCATACCTTTCTCGACCGAAGCCATAAGTAGTAGTTTAACGCTTGATCGAAGCGGCAGTTACCAGGCCCGGCCCAACTATCCCAGGGCAGAAGGACGCAAAAAGCAAAATGTTACAGGGGCTTGGGATGCCTCACCAGGATGAGGCGGTAGCACTTGGCGTGAGTGCGCTAATAAACCAACCCATTTGATAATAAACCCTATCGAGTGTACGCTTTCGGTTAAGTGAAGGGATAGACCGAACCAGCTCACTAACGAAATTTCAGATCAGGGAATGTTACCCGAAGCATATCTCGTTGGATGGATGTCGTTGCCGCGAAGTGAGCTTTTATGGGACTTTCACAAAGCGGACTACTATCAGTAGTATATGCCTTCCCTGGGAAAAGCGGTAGAACATCCTGATCTCAAAGGAGAGCCTTGCTTTTTCTGTGCTTAGTCTATAAGCAAAGAGGGGGTGCCCAGTACACTTGAGATGCGTCCCAAGGTCGCCAATGACCAGTACTGCAACTGAAAGCCAGGGTATCTTACCCTAAAAGGCAGAGTTGGAATACTTTATTGGTTCAAATCCAATAGTAGCTAGAACCAGTGAAAGGGTAGTTCACCAGACCCGCTCACGATAATGCGAATGAAACGGCAGATAAGCCTATTACTGGTTACGGCGATAAGATCCTAACAAACGGCCGGTTTACATTTACAACAGAAAAAGAAAAGATAAGGCAATTAAGGGATGAAAGATAGCGGCAGACTAAGGAGTAAAGACTGACTCTTTCTCTTCTATTCTATGGAACACATTTAAAGACTGACTGACCTACTGAATAATTACTCCTATTGACCGAAGGCTAAAGGACTCCTATTATTTTTTCACAATCGCCGATCAGATGTTAGGAATCGATTGCAGCGAGAAGCCTCTCTTGGCCAAGAAGCAAGAGTTCCGGTGCGGGAGTAAGATTCTTATCCAATCTGTCTATTAGTGGAATCCCAAAAAATAAATATTAATCTCGTGTAAATGAAGGGAAATTTGATGGCTTAAAGGAGCTTTTAAGCCACTCTTCTAATTCCTCTTGGGTTATTTCCGATCGGGTCTTGCCAGGGGTTGGTGCATTGATGCCGAGAATACGCTGTTTGAAAGGTAACTTGATCTAGATGCGGAGTCTAGTTTGCACTTTATGGTACAACTTTTTATCCTTTAAATAAGAGGAGGTGGTCAAGACCTTAGGCAGCTCGACGCATCTAGTTTCGGTCTTGCTAACGGGCGACAAAAGGATGTTGGCCTTCCCATTTGAAGCGGAGAAGGGGACCCCACAGAGATCTACCTGGCCTCGCCAGCCAGTCTACTGATTGTCCATAAAAAGTATTCTGCAAGCTTCTGGGGCAGGTCGCCTCTTATTTCATCGTATATATATAATGGAATATATAGTTGGGGGTTGATCGCTAGTCTTTTAATCCACAAAAACCTCCTAAATACCTACCTTGGCATCTTTCATTGAAAAATGCGTATGGTAAGTAAGAATAAGAATGAACGGAAGGATGAGTCGATTAGATTCAGAGGAAGGAGGAGTAGGCATCGACCTAGTTAGTCGTTCTGAGTGAAGCTGAGGAGGTTCTTGGACTAGTTTCTCATGTATATAAATAATCAGGCTCCTTCTTTCTAGAAAGGGTAGTTTTTCCTGCCTATCTGTTCCTATGTGTGAAAACGAGTATGTGAACAGAACATCTTTCAAACATCGAGATTGGGTTGGCGGTCAGTAAGGAAAGCCGGGTGTGGCGATCCGATCAACTAAAATAAATCCTGAAATTACATATATAATGATAGAAAGAATCGTTAAGTAGGCTAATCTTTAAAGGTTTCCATTTTCGATTGAGAAAGCGGCAGGCCCAAAGAGCTCTACAGTAGTGCCTCCTTGCTTGGTCTCAACAATTTGGCTTTTACACGGGAACGAAGACTTTCTAGAACAAATATTAAACCTTCACTCTTTGCCAAGATAGTACGAATGAAGTTCTTAGTGCTACCTAGCCCCGTCTAGATGGAGAATCTCTTATATGATATAAGCTGTCGCTTCGCTCGAGTGACTACGTACCTGCCCCTTCGACATAGATGATTGGACTGTCTTTCTTTGGCCTAGAAGAATGGCGCTTGCCTTTTCTTGGTCGGTTCGAATCCGGCCCAGTCCTAGGTACGCACGTAACAGACGTTCGTATGAACTAGAACCTTTCTTTTGATCAATAGAACAGGAAGAGGAGTCAGCCAAAAAGAAAGAAAACAAAAAGTAATGACCACCAAGATAATGCATATATTATTTTATTTAATATATGGCCCATTTTTTCATATAATTGTTTTTTTTCTCTTTCATATCCTTTTTATCTGTAAGTCTGGCTCTTGGTAATATTTTAATCTTAAAAGCAGTATTCGCGTACAATTCCGCTTTAGGGCTGCCAGTTGAATTCCGGGCTTCCTGGAATAAAATTTTTGTGAAGGGACTGTATCCCGGTAACTAGGCCCCCCCCACAAACGGTTCCCGACATATCTTAAACTCTATTATTAAAACAAATCGCGGAGAACTCTTATATCGTTTTATTTATTACTTTTTTTAGAATATTCCTTCTTAGTTGTTCCGTTGTTTTTTTTAGTCAGACTTCTAGAACTAGAATAAATCTGACTAAGGAAGAAGAAGCAAAAATAGGTTTCTTTTTGGGGCAAATTTCTTTTCCCGTGGCCTGCTTCATTTCTCTATTTTTCCTATCTTATAGCGGGTTGGCTCTAAATAATGAGCTGAACATTATTTATTGCTTTTGCCAGAATATTAGCTCCGGGCTTGCTATGACGTTTGAAAGTGGTCATGAGGGGATACACTTAACAGTCTACCCCCCCTCTGACCTAAGAAGGTAGCTTGTCTCGCCCAGGAGGTGGGAACAGTTGAAAACAAAGTGGCGAACGGGTGAGAGGGCCTTCGATTTTGATTCTTTTTCTTGAGGGGGATTCTGTCTGTCAGAAATCACTGTCTGTCTGGTCTGCATTTAAAAAGTGTTAAGT
>C688J18823_10000564_pt1 | contig 21723 bp, 20 predicted proteins | sample HopSoiMetagenom1_FD_18823 | JGI IMG/M metagenome (IMG submission 18823) | reverse complement strand
TCGAGATCAGCACGCACTTCGCGCCCGCGCCTTCGAGCGCCTCGCGCGGACTGGTCATCTCGACCTGCTCGAAGCCATCCGTGACGAGGATGGCGACGCGGCGTCCGTTGAGATCCTGTTGCATGACTCACCTCCGCGGAGGAGGATTGCAAGAGTTGAACACTCAACTATTTAGGGTCGTTTCGCTGCTCCGCGATTTTTACCGCAATGTCCGGCCCGGCATCACCGATCCATTCGAGTTGATCCTGCTCGAGAATGTCGCGTACCTCGTCGAGACGTAGCGAGCGGGGACAAGCTGAGAGCTTGTCCTACACCACACCTGGTGTACGACAAGCTCTCAGCTTGTCGGCGTCAGCGACGGCATCGTTCCGGAGAAGAAGAATTACGCACACGACGCGCATTCCGCTGCGCGATGACTGCGCGTGGTATCAATCCTTGCGCTTCTCCAGCGTGTAAGCCGCCAGCCGCCGCCCCGCCGCCGAGTCCTCGATCAATAGCGCGAGCCGCCGCGCGCGTGTCTCCTCGCGCTTCGCGCCCATCACGTAATAGATCGCGAGGCGCCGATAGCCCGGCGGCTGCGCGTTGAAGTACTCCCACGCTTTTTTGTTCGCGCGGAATGTCTTCTCGTACTCCGGCGCCAGTTCCTTCGGCGCGTTTTCGTACGCGTAGACGCCCGACTTTTTCGCGGTCCGCGCTTCGAACGCGCGCAAGCCCGCAGGCTGCATCAGGCCGAGTTTCTTCAGCTCTGCGACGCGGCCGATGTTGACCGCGCTCCAGATGCTGGTGCGCTTCCGCGGCGTGAAGCGAATGGGCCGGAGTCGGTCGATCAGGCGTTGTGCTTCGGCTGGATCGACGGCGTGATCGACGGCCGTCCGCTCCCTTTTTTGTAGAACCCGACCAGCAGCTCGCTCTCCTTGCCGTGATTCTTTTCGAGCCAGCGGCGAAAATCGTTCGGCGTCGGGAAGAACGTAGGCTTCATTTGACCAGTTTCGCGATCGACTTGAACTCGTCGGTCCCCGAATTCACGGTCAGCTCGAACAGCGCCATCTCGGTCGAGCTGAGATGCGCGCCCTCCGCCAGCATGCGCCGGATCGCTATGTCGCGATTCTCCGCGGCGCGCGACGACATCGCATCGGCGACGATGGTCACGTCGTAGCCCGCGCCGAGGAGATCGGTCACGGTTTGATAGACGCAGACATGCGTCTCGACGCCGGCGACGATGATCTGTTTCTTCTTCAGCAACCGCATCGCCGCAACGAACTCGCCGCACCCCTGCGCCGAAAAGCACGCCTTCTCGACCGGCTGATAGCCCGCGGTCTCTTCGAGCGCGATCCGCAACGGCTCGATGGTCGCGCCGAGGCCTTTGACGTATTGCTCCGTGACGAGGATGGGGATCGCGTCGAGGAGGTGAACGCCGCGAATCAAGCGCTCGATGTTCGCCGCGACTTCGGCGCTGCGATCGATCACCGGCATGAGCTTCTCCTGGACGTCGATAATCAAAAGGAGCGCATCCGATCGCGAGAGTCGCACGAAATTTACGTTACCACGTGCAACGGCTGTTCCCCCCGCAGGAAGCGGCGCACGTCGGTTGCGGCGATGAGGGCCATCGCGGTGCGTGCCTCTTCGGTCGCCGATCCGATGTGTGGTGCGAGCACGACGTTCGGCATCGTCAGCAATCGCGCGCTCACCTCCGGCTCGCGCTCGTAGACGTCGAGCGCGGCGCCGCGGAGGTGTCCCGACTCGAGCGCATCGCACAACGCCGCTTCGTCGACGAGTGCGCCGCGCGAGGTGTTCACGAGATACGCGCCGCGCTTCATCTTCGCCAGCGCGCTTGCATCGATCAGGCGATGCGTGTCGCGCGTGAGCGGGGCGTGGATCGAGATGATGTCGCTCGTGGTCAGCAACGCGTCCATTGATTCGCCGCGACGCACGCCGATCACATCGCAGCCGAATGCATTTGCGCGTTGTGCGACCGCCTGCCCGATGCGTCCCATGCCGATGATGCCGAGCCGCTTGCCCTGCAATCCGGTCCCGAGCAGATGCAACGGCTCCCAGACGCACTGGCCCGTGCGGCGGACTTCGGCGTCGCCTTCGATCAGTCGCCGCGTCACCGCGAGAATCAGTGCGATCGTCAGATCCGCCGTCGCCTCGGTCAGCACGCCGGGCGTGTTCGTGATCGTGATGCGCAGCTCGCGCGCGGCGTCGAGGTCGATGTTGTTGTAGCCGACCGCGTAGTTCGCGACCATCCGCAGATTCGGATTCGCCGCGAGCACACGACGCGTGAGCGGGTCGGAGAGCAATGTGATCGCCGCATCCGCCTCCGCGAGCAGCGTGATCATGTCGTCTTCGCTGCGCACGTGCTCCGTCGGATGCGCGATGACATCGAACTCACCGGCGAGCAGGTCGCGCACGACGGCCGGGTAATCGGCGGTGAGGACGACGGTGTACTTCACGACGCTTTCTGCCGCGCCATCAGCCACCCGGCGAGAAAGAACCCGCCTCCGATGAACAGCATCTTCACCTCGGTCGGCACATCGTCGCGGAACAGGCCGATGTAGAGACCGATCGGCAGAACCACCATGCCGATCAGCTGGAAGAAACGGCCGAAGAGGGCGGACATCGGGGCGGGAGCTTACACGAGACCACGGCGCGGCACCGTGGGGGTAGGGAAAGTCAGTCTTTACGTCCCTCCATACATGAGGGTTCACGTGAACGACGTCAAGAAAGTCCGTGTCTTCGTGGCGTCACCTTCCGACATGTCGCCGGAGCGGGAGCGCGTGCAGAAAGTCGTCAGCAGGCTCAACCAGTCGACGGCGCTCGGGCTCGGGATGTTCCTCGAGTTCACCGACTGGAGCACCTACGTCCGTCCCGAGCCGGCGGCGCGTCCCGAGGATGCGATTCTCGAGCAATTGCCGGTTGAATCGTGGGACGTCTTCATCGGACTTCTCTGGTTGAAATTCGGCTCTCCAACGGGAGCAACCGATCCGACCACGGGGCTGCCGTATGCGTCGGGCACCCAGGAGGAATTCATACTCGCGTACCAGTCGTGGCAGCAGCGGCAACGGCCGATGATCATGATGTATCGCTGTGAGCGGGGGATCTCGACCATCAACGAGATCAAGCCCGAGCAACTGAAGGCGGTGAACGACTTCTTCGCAGAGTTCGCGCCGCTGAAGCGACATCCCGGCCTGTATCAGACCTTCAAGGAAACAGACGAACTGGAGCGCGAAGTGGAGAGCCACTTGGCCGCTCTTCTGTTCAAACAGAAGCAGGTTCCGCCGGTCGTCGAGCCACCGAAGACGACGGGGCGGTTCGTCGCGGGTGAGGGCTACCAGATCACCGCGCTGGCAATCGAGATCGGCAGCTTCCGCGACATCGTGAAAAAACATGGCGACAAGAAAGTGTCGCCGGCGCTCAAAGCCTTCAAGGACATCGTGCAGAAGAACTGTCCGAGCTCCGACTGGGAGCAGGTGTCGTGGATGGCGGGCGGCGGCGTGCTGGCGACATCCGGCGCGGACATGTACGACCAGACTGTGATCGCCGGCATCGGCATCCTGACGGAGCTCAACGTCTACAACCTGAACCCGAAGAACGAGATCAAGTTCCGCGCGCAGCTCGCGGCGGCGGATGGATCGATTGTGTGGGATGGGGAAAGGAGCTCCACCGATGTCGTCCTGCTCGCCGATCAGGTCGTGCAGCATCTAACCGATCCCGGAAGTTTCTCCATCACCGACAAGGTGTACGGCGGCCTGGCGGACTCGCTCAAGAAAGAATTCAACTTCCGGCGCCGCTTCGAGGAGCATCGCATTCTGGGGTATCCGCCGGCAACAGCCGTGCCGCGGCGCGCGATGCCGAATCTCGTTGCCGAGGCGAGCGAGGACCTGCAGCAGCTGGCGGGCCTCTCGATCAGCGACGCCATCACGGGAGTCGATCTCGCTTACGGCCAGCTCGAAGAATTCAGCCAGTACTTCGAGATGCTCGACGATCGCTGGTCGGTCTCATACGTGCGGCAGATCGATGCATGGGCCACGCAGCTGCTCGATGCGGAGAAGGCCTTCTGGGACAGCGTCCAGGCGAACTTCGGCCGCGCCGCCGGCACCGCGGAGCAGGCGCGGTGGAAGGAATTCGCGGACATCGTTCGCGGCAGGCGGGCCGCCGTACTCGTACCGCTGGGACATCTCAAGACGCAAACGCAACTGGCCGGCGCAAGGGCGAACAAGACAGCCGAGATTCCGCTCCCCGAAAAGAGCATCGAAAAGAACATCGAATCGATCACCGCCGCTCACGTCTCTCCCGAGCTGGAGGCGAAGATCCAAAAGCTCATCGACGCGGATGAGATGGAAGAAGAGGTCGCGTTGGCGGATCTGCTGGCGACGGCACGCGACGGACTGATCGCCGGCGTTTCGGCGAACGCATTCGGCGACCTGCGCGAGCCGCTGCTGAACCGGCTCTGGTCGTTGAGCGACCTGATTCTCATCGACGAATTGCGGGACGAGCGCAACGGCCTCTTTGCCGCGCTGCTGAAAAACCCGGTCACCCGGCCTCGCTACGGCGAACTGACCAGGATTCTGAGCGACGGAAAACCGTTGAGCGAAGCCTCCGTCCGCGAGCGATTCGTCACCGCCGGCCTCCCCTTCACGAAAGCGGACCTGGAGGTCATTTGGCGCTCAACCCTCGTCGGCGTGACGAACACGGAGCGGCTCATCCTCGCGCTGATGAAGATCCCGGTCGCGGCGCTGTGGCGGACCATGGCCTCGCCGAACATTCGGGTGAGCGCGCTGTACGCGATGGCACAGCGCTTCAAGCTCGAGCCAAGCGATCAGAAGAAGATCTTTTTCGACTGCATCCACACCCGGCTGATGCGCGAAGTGCAGTCGAACGGCAGTGACCTCGCATTCGTGGGGAGGATGTTGTCGATCTTCTTCGCCGATGAATTGTTCGTGCAGTCTCCCTACTTCGAGCGACTCGACGATTTGCTGCTGAACTTCCGGCGATCGGACCGAAGCGGGGCGGACGTCGAGCTGTTCGAGTCACTGGCCGAGAAACTGAAGAAAGTGCGGATCGACCGCGACAATCCGGAGGCCGGCGTCCCGGCGGGCATCGAGTCGCTTCCGCTGCCGGTACAGCGCCACCTCGCCGCGGAGGGACGCTATACCGAATCGTTCGTGCTGCATCCCGATGGGCGCATCGCCAAAGAAGCGGGGCGGTTCATCACCATGAGCAACGTCGAGCGCGTCATGGGCTATCGCCAGATCAACGAGCAGGTCCTCCACATGCTGCTCCAGCGAAAGGAGTTCTTCATCCGCCGTTCGACGCTGCTGGTTGCGTTGCAGCATCCGAAGTGCACCGTCGAATTCGCGCGGCTGAATCTCGTCAAGGCCGGCGCGCTGGGATGGCAGAAAGTCGCCGACAATCCCGGCGCGAACCCCGCGGTGCGAGCGATCGCCCGGAGCCATCTCCAGTCGCACTGATCACTGGATCGTGACCGTCTCCACCTTGTCCCCGCGCTCCGTCTGATCGACCACCGCGTTCATGCCATCGGTCACGCGGCCGAAGATCGTGTAGCCGCCGTCGAGATGCGGTTGCGGCGAATGGGTGATGAAGAATTGCGAGCCGCCGGTGTCGGGGCCGGAGAGGGCCATGCCGGCGGCGGCTCGCGTGTATTTCTGCAGGTTGATCTCGTCGCGGATGGCGTAGCCGGGGCCGCCGTTCATGTCGTTGCGCGGGTCGCCGCCCTGGATGACGAAGTTCGGGACGACGCGCATGAACGTGGAGTTGTCGAAGTAGTGCGACTTCGCCAGCTGCGCGAAGTTCCAGGTCGTGATCGGCGCGTCGGAGGTCAGCAGCTGCATCTCGATCCTGCCGCGCGTCATGTGGATCGTCGCGGTGTGCGGATGACGCGACCACTCCACGATCTGCGCGTAATCGCTGCGATCGACCGGCAGCGGCGTGTACGACGGACGCGGCTCCTTGAACGTGTTCTCGATCTCGTCCGCGGCCTGACGGCGCACCACCGGATCGTCGTCCGTCAGCGCCCAGCGCACCGCGGTGTGATTGCCGGTCTGCGCGAGCGCGATCAGCGCCGCGAGCCGCGCATCGTTCTGCGAATCGCTGCGCGCGCGCGCATCGGCCTGCGAGAAGAGCTCGGGATCGGGATGCTTCGTGTGCATGTAGCGATCGATCGCATTCGCGCGGACGATCACGTCGCGATCGTCGAGCATCGGACGGATCCACGACACGTTCGCGTCGCAATGATCGTCCGCGATCGTGCTCAGTGCATTCGCGCGCACGTTCGGGTCGTCGTCCTTCGCGAATGCGGCGCGGATCGCGTCTGCATCGGGCGGCAGCGACTGCAGACCGCGCACCTTCTGCCAGCCGGTCAGATTCGGCATCGACAGCAGCATCTGCGGATTGTTACGCACGATTGCACCTGCGGCGATCTCCCGCTCGGAGCGCGAGCCGCCGGTGAAGATCTCCTGCAATCTGGCTTTCGCCGCGTCGTTCTTCGCTGCGTACCAGCCGAGGGTGTCGATTGCGGAGGCGCGGACGCCGGGATCGGGATCGTCGATCAAGGCCATGACGCGCAGGGCATCCTGGGCGAGATCGGGAGTGACGATCGCGTTGTGATCTTTGGTCGCGATGCGTCCGAGGGCGACGACTGCGTTCGTACGGACCCACGGATGGGCGTCGGTAAACATCGCCGTCAGGACGGCAATCGATTGCGGCGCTGCGATCCGTCCGAGGGCGGAGGCGACGTAGGCGCGCGTGAGCACGTCGGCATCGTTCACCAGCAGCTCGAGGCGCTCGCGTGCGGGCGGGAACGCGCGGCGTGCGAGAGCGTATGCGGACGCCTGACGAATCGCCGATGACGGCGAGGCGAGCGCGTTCGCGGCGAACATGCTCGCTTCGTCGCTGTTCCAGCGAAACAGAAAACGAATGGCTCGCGTGCGGACACCTTCCGGCTGCGGCTCCTGAGTGAACGGGACATAGCGCGATAACGCCGTTTTCGGCGCCAGCTTCGACAGCGCCTCGATCGCCTCCGCTGCCACGCTCGCATCCGCATCACCGGCGAGTGTGAAGAGCGGCTCGACCGATTCCAGATCGCCGATCTCGCCGAGGGAGAAGGCGACGGTTTCGCGGACTTCGCGCTCCGGATCGGCGATGATCGCGGCGAGTGCCGTCGCGCCGGCGTGCGATTCACTCTGCGGAGAGATGCGCCCGACGGCGAGCGCCATCCGCTTGCGATGCAACGGGTTGGGGTTCGTCAGCCAGGCCTGCACGATCGCCGGATCGTATTCGCGGCGATCCTCCAGTCGAAGCACGCGCGCCTCTTCCTCGATCGTGAAGCCGAAGACGGGACGAAGAGACGGAGGAGACGGGAGAGACGGAGGAGCAGGAGGAGGGGCCGAGGCGCAGGCGGAAACGAGGAGGACGAGAGGCAAAAACCGGCGCATGAAAATCATCATAAGTGACAACGCTCACACGCTCCTGTGCGCGGAGACGCTTGTCATGGACCGCGGGCTCGCTGAAACTTCGCGTTGCATGCAGGACACGCTCGCAATCGATGCACAGAACCTCGCCCGCCGGTACGGGCGCCGCTGGGCGCTTGCCGACGTCTCCCTTCGCATACCGCAGGGGCGTGTGGTCATGGTCGCTGGGCGCAACGGCTCGGGCAAATCGACGCTCTTCCGCATCCTCAGCACGGCCATTCGTCCCGATCGCGGCTCCGCGAGCATCCTCGGATTCGATCTGGTCAAGCAGCGTTACGACGTTCGCAAAGACGTGGCGCTGCTGAGCCACTACTCGTACCTGTACGAATCGCTGACGGCGGCGGAGAACCTGCGCATCATCACGCCGCGCATCGACGACGTGCTGAAGCGCGTCGGCCTCGAGAAGCGCGCCAACGACGCGGTGCACACCTTCTCCGCGGGCATGCGCAAGCGGCTCTCGTTCGCGCGCGTGCTGCTGCAACGGCCGCGAATCGCGTTGCTCGACGAGCCATATGCGCAGCTCGACCCCGAGGGATTTGGGCTGATCGATCAGGTCGTTCAGGAATTGAAGGAGTCGGGAGTGACGGTGCTGCTCGCCACGCATCAGGTCGAGCGGACGGGACGGTTTGCCGACGATTCGATCACGCTCGAGCAGGGGAGAATCGCGTGATCTGGGCCCTTCGCAAAGAGCTCCTGCTGCAATGGAAAACGCGCACACAGTTCCTGGCTGTGTTCGTCTTCGGCGCGACTTCACTGCTTCTCTTCAGCTTCGCCGTCGGTCCGAACTCCGAAGCGCTGCGGTTGTACTCGGCAGGATTCCTGTGGCTCGGTCTGCTGCTTTCATCGACGCTCACGCTCGCCGAGAGCTATCACGCCGAGATGGAGAATCGCGCGCTCGAAGGACTGCTGCTGTTGCCGAGCGATCCGCGCGCCCTTTACTACGGCAAAGCGGTCGCGAACTGGCTGCAGCTCGCACTCCTCGGAATCGGACTGGTGCCCGTCATGGTGGTGCTTTACGACGCCGGCACGACCGATCTGCTGCGTCTGCTGGCGATCATTCTGCTGGGCACGGCTGGACTCTCCGCGCCCGGTACGCTGTACGCGGCGATGACTTCGCAGGCGCGCGCGAAACAGACTCTCCTCCCTTTGCTGTTGTTCCCCCTGATCGTTCCGGCATTATTGGCTTCCGTCAAAGCGACTTCGCTCGTCATCCTCGGGGATCCGATGCAGCAGTTGCCTTCGTGGATCAGCCTGCTCGCCGCGTTCGACGCGATTTACTGGTCGTTGTGCGGTCTGCTGTTCGGAAGGGTCGTGGAAGATTGAGGAAGAAATGAAAACCACCGCTCCTGCCATCCTGCTCGCCATCGGGGCGTACTTCGGCTTCGTCGTCGCGGTCGCACAGTTTCACGGCATGACGGCCTTCGCGCTCGGGCTTCCATCCGGTGCGATCGCGACCCTCGCCGCGACGTGCGGCGTCGCCGGCGCGATCTGGTTCCTCTTCGCGAACGATCAGGTCGAGTCGCCGCGTCCGGCGCAACTGCTGATCGGCCTGGCGCTGCTCTGCCTCGGCTTCGGCTCGTACTACGGCCTCTTCGTCGCACCGCCCGAGCAGTACATGGGCGAAGTGCAGCGCATCATGTACGTGCACGTGCCGACCGCATGGAACGCGCTGCTGGCGATGACGCTCGCATTCGTGTGCGCCGTCATCTTCCTCTTCAACGGTGACTACAAATGGGACTCGCGCATGGAAGGCTCGATCGAGACCGGCGTCGTGCTCGCGTTCCTCCTCTGCTGCCAGGGCGCGATCTGGGCGAAGCCGACGTGGGGCGTCTGGTGGGACTGGGATCCGCGCCTGACGACCACCGCCGTGCTCCTATTCGCATTTCTCGGCATCCTCGCGCTGCGCAAGTTCGTCGAGGATCCGGCGAAGCGCGCGATCTGGTCGGCGGTCTCGACGATCATCGCGTACGTCGACGTTCCGATCGTCTACTTCTCCGTCCGCTGGTGGAACTCGCTGCATCAGCAGCAGTCGAGCCCCGGAACGGTTTCGAAACAGTTCTGGCTGCCGCTGCGCCTCAACGCGTTCGGCATCCTCTTCCTCATGGTCGCATTCATCATGCTGCGAGCCCGGATCGCGTCGCTGCGCCTCAAACACGAGATGGCGCCGCCGCTTCCGGAGATCGCGGAGCTCGGGGAGGCGGTATGAATCCAGGTACCTTGAGCGGCGGATGGAACTTCGTCATGGCCGCGTATGGGGTCACGTTTTCCGTGCTGTTCATCTACGGAGTGAGCATCGTCAGCCGTCTGCGGCAGGAGAGCAAAAACGATGAATAGCCAACAGATGCGCCGCCGTTCGCGCATGTTCATGATCGGCGCGTTCGCCGTCGCGGCGGTCGCATTCGTGATCATCGCCATGGGCGGCATCAACAAGAATCTCGTCTACTACTGGACTCCCACCGATCTGCACGCGGCCGGCAACAAGGCCTACGGCGCGACGATCCGCCTCGGCGGCATGGTCGCCCCCGGCTCGATCAGGCGAAACGCAGGCGTGACCGCGCTCGAGTTCGACGTCAAAGACCTGGGCGGCATCGTCCACGTGAAATCGACCGGCGTTCCACCGCAGATGTTCCGCGAGAACATCGGCGTCGTCGTCGAAGGGACGATGGACCGCAGCGGCTACTTCAAGTGCAACCGCCTGATGGTCTCGCACAACAACGAGTACCGCGCGCCGAAGAACGGTCATCCCGTCGACAAGAAACAGATGGAGCAGTACATCAAGGACGCACAATGATCCCCAGTCTCGGACGTCTCCTCGTTCTCCTCTCGCTCCTCGTGTCGACCATCGGCGCCGTGCTCGGCTACGCAGCCGGCTGGAAGCAATCGCCTGATGGCCTGAAATGGGCGCGGCGCTTCGCCTTCGCATTCGCGGCGCTGATGGCCGCCGCGACGTTCGTGATGGAGTACGCGCTCATCACGCACGACTTCTCGGTGGGCTACGTCGAGCACGTCGGTTCGCGCGACGTCCCGCTCTGGGTCACGATCGTCAGCCTCTGGTCGTCGCTCGAAGGATCGATCCTCTTCTGGGGCTTCATCCTCGGCATCTACATCGCGGCCGCGACCTGGCTCACGCGCAACGAGCACCTCGACTACATGGCCTACGCGATCGGCACGTGGCTCTTCTCCGGCGCGTTCTTCAGCTACCTGATCGCCGCGCCGGCCTCGCCGTTCCAGACGGTGGCGAATCCGCCGCTGGATGGACCGGGACCGAATCCGCTTCTCCAGAATCACGTCCTGATGGCGATCCATCCTCCCTTCCTCTATCTCGGCTACGTCGGGATGACGATTCCGTTCGGCTTCGCCACTGCGGCGCTGATGCGGGGACGGCTCGGGCAGGCGTTCCTCCGCCCGCTGCGCAACTCGTTGATGGTGCCGTGGATCTTTCTCACCATCGCCATCATGCTCGGCGGCTGGTGGGCGTACGAAGTGCTCGGCTGGGGCGGTTATTGGGCCTGGGATCCGGTGGAGAACGCGTCGCTGCTGCCGTGGCTCACGGCCACGGCCGCGCTGCATTCGGCGCTGGTGATGGAGCGTCGCGGATCGTTGAAGGGGTGGACGGTGACGCTCGTGCAGGCGAGCTTTCTCCTGACCATTCTCGGCACGTTCATGACGCGCTCCGGCGTGTTCAACTCGGTGCACTCGTTCACCCAGAGCCCGATCGGTCCGACGATCCTCGTTTTCCTCACCGTGGTCCTGATCGGCTCCGTCCTGCTGCTCGCATTCCGCATCGACTCGCTCGAATCGGACTCGCGCTTCGAAGGTCCGCTCAGCCGCGAAGGCTTCTTCCTGATCAACAACCTGCTGTTCGTCCTCTTCACGTTCACGGTGCTGATCGGGACGGTGTTCCCTCTCATCGTCGAAGCGCTCAGAGGCAAGCAGATGAGCGTCGGCCGTCCGTACTTTGACTCGATGGTCGTGCCGATCGGTGCGGTGCTCCTGTTCATTCTCGGCGTCGGTCCGGCGCTGCCGTGGGGCCGCGCGACAAAAGAGCAGGCGAAGAAAGCGCTGCTGCCGCCGCTCATCGGCGCCGCGATCGTCGCGGCGATCGGCTTCACGTTCGGCGTGCGCAACGCATGGACGCTCGTCACGCTCGCATTCGGCGGATATGCCGCGCAGGTGACGCTCGGACAGATGTGGCTCCCGGTCATCCAGCGCATCAGGCGCGGTGACAATGCAGGCGCGGCGATCATCGACTCGCAACTGAAGCGCGGACGCCGCCGCTTCGGCTCGTATCTGATCCACGCCGGCGCGGTGATCGTGATCGTCGCCATCGCGGTGTCGAGCACGATGCGCACGCAGCAGGAAGTGCCGCTGCGCAAAGGCGAGAGCGCGACCGTCAACGGCCTCACGTTCAAGTTCCTCGGGACCGAAGAGAGGACCGAGCCGCATCGGACATCGACGCTGGCGCTGTTCGACATCTCGAAAGGCGGCGGACCTCCGTTCGCCCACCTCGCGCCGCGCATGAACCAGTACGCCGCGATGCGCGATCCGCTCGGCACGCCCGATGTCCACACGACGATCGGCGGCGACATCTACCTGTCGATCATGAACCTCCAGGGCGACTCGGTCGTGGTGAACGTCATCCTCACTCCGATGGTCGGCTGGATCTGGTGGGCCGTGCTCCTGATGGGATTCGGCGGCATAGTCGCATTAATCCCCTTCTCCCCGCCGCGCGGGGAGAAGGTGCCCCTTCGACAAGACTCAGGGCAGGCTCCGGCGGATGAGGGGTCTGTGCGAATCGAAGGACGCGAGGCCGTCACTTCATGAACAAAGTCGTCATCCTCGTCGCCGGCGTCGCCATCACACTCGCACTCGTGATCATCCTCGCCACGGGACTCGGCAAAGACCCGCAGCACATCGAGTCGCCGCTGATCGGCAAGCCGGCACCCGACTTCGCACTGCAAGCCGTCGGCACGCACGAAACCGTCGATCTCTCGCGATTCCGCGGCAAGCCGCTGGTGGTGAATTTCTGGGCGACGTGGTGCCGACCCTGCTACGAAGAGCATCCGGTCCTCGTCTCGAACGCGCAGCTGCTGCAGGGCCAGGTGCAATTCCTCGGCGTCGTCTTCCAGGACAAGGAAGAAAAAATTCAGGGATTCCTCAATGAGCGCGGCAGCGCATATCCGACGCTGGTCGATCAGGCGGGCAAGACCGCGATCGCGTACGGCGTCGGCGGCGTGCCGGAGACGTTCTTCCTGAACAAGGACGGCAAAGTCGTGGCGAAGTTCGAAGGTCCGATCGATCCCGACACGCTGCAGCAGAACATTCGAAAGGCGATGACGCAATGAGCACGACGAATGTGTCATTCCGAGTCTCGTCCCTCCGGCAGGGGATTCCTCAACCGTCCTTCGCTTCGCTCCGGCGGCTCGGAATGACACTGGCCGTGATTCTCGCGACGACCGTCATCGCTCAAGACATCAAAGTTCCGGACGCCGAGCAATTAGTCGGCGCGGCGCAGGGACAGCCGGTCAGCGGAGCGCTGCTCGATCAGCGCACGAACGAGACCGCGGGCCTGCTGCGCTGCCCCGTCTGTCAGGGGATGTCGATCGCCGACTCGCCATCCGAGATGGCCGTCAACATGAAGCACCAGGTGCGCGAGCTGATCGCGCGCGGCTACACGCAGGAGCAGATCCTGCGCTACTTCGAGCGCTCGTACGGACAGTTCGTGCTGCTCAAGCCGAAGTTCCAGGGCGTGAACACGCTCGTCTGGATCCTGCCGATCATCGCGCTCGCGGTCGGCATCTGGGCGATCTTCGCGATGATGGGCAGGAGTCCCGCGCCGGCGCCGCCTTCGCTCGCGGACGATGACGATCCGTATCTGGCCGAAGTCCGCAAGCTGACGGGAAAACAATCATGACCGGTTCGACCGACTGGCTCAGCGCCACGGCGATGCTCCTCTCGGGACTCATCGTCGGATTCATGTTCATCTACGCCTCGATGCGGAAGAAGCAGCAGGCCGCCGCGCCGGGCGAAGACCTTGAGATCCGCGATCTGAAAGCACGCCGCGACACGCTCATCCAGCAGCTGCGCGAGCTCGAAGACGTACCGGCGAACGCCGCCGAGCGCACGCGCCTCGAGCGCGAAGCGGCGCAGGTGCTTCGCGCACTCGACGGCCGGGTCTCCGCTGCTCCCGCTGCTCCTCGCACTGCCACTCCGCCTGCTGCGCCCTCGCCCGGCATGAATCCCACGGTCAAAGGCTTCCTCTGGGGCGTCGGCTCGATCGGCATCCTCGGCTTCCTCGGCTGGTTCGTCTACTCGTCGTCGACCGACAAGAACGCGCGGCAACCGAACGCGATGCAGCCCGCATCGACGCAGACGATCGCTCCCGCGCAACAGACCGATCCGGCCGTCGCGCAGCTCGAAGCGCAGGTCGCGAATGCGCCCGACGACGTCAACGCGCGCATCGATCTGGCCAAGGCCTACCTCGAAAAAGAAAACATGATGGGCGTCTTCGAACAGACGCAGGCGGTGCTGGCGAAATCACCCGCCGAGCCGCGCGCACTGACCTACCAGGCGCTCGTCCGCATGTCGATGGGACAGAGCGACGTCGCCGGCGAGATGCTGGAGAAGGCGACGAAGACCGATCCGAAGCTCACCGACGCGTGGGTCGGCCTCGCCTGGCTCGACTTCCAGACCGGCAAACGCGACGCCGGCGAGAAGGCGATCCGCGAGGCGATGAAGCAGCATCCCGAGCAGCAGGCGCGCCTCGAACAGGTCCTCACCGAGATGAAGAATCAGCGGCCGGCCGCGCAGGCGCAGATGCCGTCGAATCATCCGGCGCTGCCGTCACCGGGCGACGCGAACGCCGTAGCCGCGCCGCAGCAGCAGGCCTCGAACGGCGATCCGGGCAACATCCACATCACGATCAACATCGACAACGCGGCGGCCGCGCGCGCGCCGCAGCACGCGATCCTCTACATCATCGCGCGAGCGGCAGGCGTGACCTCCGGCCCTCCGGTCGCGGTGAAACGTCTGTTGTCGAACGGCTTCCCCATCGACGTCGACTTCGGCTCCGCCGATTCGATGATGGGACAGCCGATGCCGCCGAAGATCCACCTCGAGGTTCGCCTCGACACCGACGGCGATGCTGCGACGAAGAGTCCGCAGGATCCGGTTGCCGTGCAGGACGGAGTGAGCGTGGGATCGAAGGTTTCGCTGGTACTGAAATAGTTCCCGATAGAATCGCGGCATGAAGCGTGTGCTGTTGCCGTGGCTCGGGCCGCTCCTCGTTCTCGTCGTCCTCCTGATCCGCTGGCAGGGACCGGCACCGAAAGCAGCGAACGCGCCGCCGCACGAGTTCTCCGCAGCGCGCGCCTTCGGCATCGAGCAGCAGCTCTTCGCCGGCCTCGGCCCGCATCCGATCGGATCCCCCGCCGCCGCAATCGTCCGCACGCGCATCCTCGGCGTGCTGCAGTCGCTCGGCTACGAGACGCACGTCGAGGAGTCGTTCGCGTGCGATGCACACGCGGAATGCGGGACGGTGCGCAACGTAATCGCGCACGAGCCGGGGATGCCGTCGCGTCCCGCGATTCTGCTGCTCGCGCACTACGACTCCGTCCCCGCCGGCCCCGGCGCATCGGATGACGGGACCGGCGTCGCGACGTTGCTCGAGATCGCGCGCGCCGTGCGCGGCGAGTCGTTCCGCAATCCGCTGCTGATCGTCTTCACGGAAGGCGAAGAAGGCGGCCTCCTCGGCGCCGAAGCGTTTGCCGCCGATCCCCATTCGCCCGACGTGGCGACCGTCGTCAACATCGACAACCGCGGCACCTCGCGCGCGAGCCTGCTGTATGAAACGAGCAGCAACGACCGCCTGATCATCGATCGCGTCGTGCACGCGCTGCCGCAGCCGGTCACGTCGTCGCTCTTCTCCACGATCTACGACCTCATGCCGCACGACACCGACTTCACCGTCTTCAAACGGAGCGGCAAGTCGGGCGTGAACTTCGCCGCGATCGGCGACCAGTGGGCCTACCACACGCCGAACGACAACCTCGGGCGTGTCAGCATGCGCACGCTGCAGCATCACGGCGACAACGCGCTCGCCGCGATCCGCGCGCTGAGCACCGGCGATCTCCGTCACGGCACCGACCAGAACGTCGTCTGGTTCGACGTGCTCGCGTTCTTCGTCATCTCCTGGCGCGTGCATTTCACCGTCTGGATCGCATTCCTCGCGCTGCTCGCATCGATCACCGCGGCCGCGCTGCTGATCCGCGAAGAAGAAGCGACGCTGCGCGGCGTGCTGCACGGCGTGCTCGCGCTCATCGGCGCGGTGATCATCGCCGCGCTGCTCGGCTTCGCGCTGGCGTGGCTCGGCAACATCCGCGCGAGCGAGATGTGGATCGCGCATCCGATTCCGATCCAGATCGCGATGTGGCTGGCCGGCATCGCGGCGGCGATCGGCATCCCGTCGACGCTGCGCCACTACACGACCGACAGCGGCATGCTCGCCGGCGAAGCGCTGATCTGGTCGATCGCGGCGATGGCGCTGGCGCTCCTGCTTCCTGGCGCGAGCTATCTCGCGATCGTGCCGGCCGTCGTGCTCGTCGCGCGAGCATTCATCCACGCGTTCACCGGCTTCTCGCACGGGGCCGGAGCGTTCATCGCATCGGCGCTGATGTCGGTCGTGCTGCTTCCCGCCGCGATCGCGCTCTATGACGGGCTAGGAAATCCGGCGCTGCCGGTGATCGCCGCGGTGGTCGCGATGGCCTTCTCGCCCGTTGCCTTCGCGATCGATGAGCGAAGCATCGCGGGGGCCGCGTTCGCGGGGGCGATCGTGTTTACGCTGATCGCGATCGCGCTGCCCGACGCCACGCACGATCGTCCGCACCGCGTGCGCATCGTGCACATGACCGAGGGCACGCTGTCGCGGTGGGTGGTCGGCGCGCCGACGAGCCAGATGCGAAACGTCGCGCACTTCTCGCACTTCATGTGGCCGTGGGCATTCGGGTATGCATGGGAAACGGAGGCACCGGCCATCGCGAACCTGCCGCAGGTCGAGCTCAACGTGCTGAGCGACAGCACGCAACGCGGCAGGCGCATTCGCGTGCTGCAGTTGCACTCGCCGCGCAATGCGGCGCGCGTCACGCTCTTCTTCCACACCAACGCGACGATCGAGTCGATGAAGATCAACGGCATCGCGCCGCCGCCGCGTCCCGCGCACTACTACGAGCTGGTGAGCAACGGCTGGCATCGCGTCGCGCTGTACGGCGGCAGCGATGCGACGATCGAGCTCGTCACGCGCGGCGCGGCGCCTATCAATGCCGTCGCCAGCGATATGACGTACGGCATTCCGGAGACCGGCCGCGCGCTCGCGCAGGCGCGCGATGCGTCGAACGCGATCACCACCGACGACGGCGACACGACGCAGACGCTGGTCCGAAAACGTCTTTGATCACGGCCACTGCGAATTCGAGCAGCCGATGCTGACGCTTCCCGGCGGCCGGTTCATCGTGTGCTTCGCCTCGTGCGGAACGAACGCTTTCGGATGCACCTCGACGAAGACGCGGTAGTGCATCAGGAAATCCATGTCCGTATCGGTTTCGACGATCCCGGTGTGCTCGATGTCGATCCTCGCGTTGTCTTTCAGATGAATCCGCGATTGCTTCTTGTCCCAGATGCGCGTCACGACCAGCGCGGGGTTCGCGACATCGTCGACGGTGAGAATCGTTTTGAGCGCCTTGTGCTCCGTTTCGGCTGAACGGAGCCTGCCTCGTTCGACATCGAAATAGCATGCTACGTCGCCGTTGGTGCGCACTTCGCCGGAGACGGCCGGCATGTCGCTATCGTCGGTCAGTCCGAGGTGCGGGATGTCGTCGATGAACGCAACAAAGTCATCGTTCGCCCCTTCGAGCGTCAGCCTCACTCCGCACAAACGCCACGCACCATCCGCGGTCTTGACCAGGCCATCGATGGTTTCGGGCATGCCGGCGATCATCAGCGGATTGATCCGCAGCATCGGCACATGCGGCGGAATCGGATTTCCGTTGAGATTCGCGCCGAAATCGGCTCGCACCAGGACGACGCGATGGGTTCCTCCGCTCGTGGGCATGTGTGTGCAGATCCCTGTGAAATGGATTTCGAGGCTCATGCGATCAGCTCCTTTTCACGTTCGTGTTGATGCAGCGGGTGAGCGAGGCGATGGAGCGCCAGGCTTCGGAATGGCGGGAAAGCGCCTCCAGCTGCGCGGCGCGCACCGCTTGCGCAGGTGCGTCGCCGGCCGCGAGATGGCGATGGATCGACTGAAAGAGGTCGTGCGCATCGGCGTCTGCGATCGGGGTGAGCGTGCCGATGACGTCGGTCGCACCCGCGGCGAGAAAACCATCGCCCAGCGTCATGGAACGGACGTTCGGCGCGGCATGCACGCGCAGCGTTTCGCACGCGGCGAGCACGACGACCGGCGCGCGCGGGAGATGACGTAACGCGATCGAAGTCCAGGTGACGCGATCGTCTGCGAAGAGAAGTGCGGTGCCGGCGTCGTCGGATTGCTGCCGCGTGTGACCGGCGATGTGGATGACGTTCGCGGCCGGCGCTGCGTCTGTGAATGCGGCGAATGTCGCATGCTCCGGCGCGATCGTCACCGCGCTCGGATACAAGCCGCTCACGTCCGCGATCTCGCGTGCCGACTCCGGCAGTCCCGCGTTCGACGTGCCGGACGGCAGCGCAACCGCGAGGAGCGAGCCGCTCGCGCTGCGCTGTATCGGCTGCAGCGCACTCGCGCTCATTGCCGTCGACACAGCGAGCCGTTCGACGAGATAACGCTTCGTCGCCGTGTCGTACAACGCGGCGAACGGCACCTGCTGCAGCGATGAGTCGGCAACGACGATCAGCTGACGCGAGCTCGCGAGCATCGTGTCGAACGGACGAATCATCGCGTCGTAGAGCGCGGTTTCATCCTCACGCCGGAGCGGACGCATTTCCATCGCCGCATCGCGTCCCGTGACGCAGATCGCGACAATCTTCTCGGGCAGCGCGACGACTTCGAGCACGGCGCTGTCGCTGTTGGCGAGCGATTGCTGCAGCTCGCGCAGACCGATGCGCGGCGCGTTCAGCTGCACGCGCGAGCGTTCCGCATACGCGAACGTGCGCTCGACATCGCCGCGCTCGGCGCTGAGACGGATCGCGTCCTGGAACAGCGCGACGCCTGCGTTCAGCACGCCGGTGCCGACGACCGCGCCGGTGCGGATTCGCGAACGTTCGAGCAATTCGATGCCGCGATCGAGATCGTCGGCTGCCGCGTTCCTGTCGCCGGATCGCAGCTCGGCACGGGCACGCAGGAGGTAACACTCCGGCATGAAGAGCGTGCGATCGGTCGCGCGATAGCCGTCGATCGCGTTTGCGAGCAGCTCCTTCGCGCGCGCCGGATCGGACTTCATCACCACCGCGGCGCCGGCGAGCGCGAGGTGCGTTCGGGCGATCTCGCGTGTTGCGGGATCGGCGATGCGCTCGATCATCGCCGTTGCCTCGCGCAGGGTCCGCGTTGCCTCGGCGCTATCGTCGAGTGCAACATTCACCAGCGCCGAGTGCACGAAAACGTCGAACGCGACGCCGGGATCGTGTGCACTCGTGCCGGTCGCCACGTCGAGCAATGCGCGTGCGACCGCGAGCCGGCCTGCACGAATCTCGAACAGCGCCGCGGCGGTCATGCTCACCGCCATGCGATCGCCTTCGCCGTCATTGCTCAGCAGCGTGAACGCGCGGCTCCGCGCGGCCGATGCTTCGTCGAGGCGGCCGAGGGAGAGCAGCGTGTCGGCAAGCAGCGACTCGATGAAGCCGAGGTGATTGCGCTCGTCGAGCTTGGCGAATGCGGAGCGCGATCGTTCGAGCAGCGGCAGCGCGCCGCTCCAGTCGGCGTCGACCATCATCGGCAGCGCGAGCTCCCAGCGCACCTGCGCGCCGAGGGCGATGTACTGCGGATGCGCATCGGCATCGTGGAGAAGCTGCTGCAGCTCGCTGCGCGCGGCGTCGATGTCATTGCGATCGAAGCGAACACTCGCCGCGTAGTAGCGCGCGACGAGCGACATCGGGCTGTTGCCGAACAACGTCGCGGCACGCGTGAGATCGGCGAGCGCCGGATCGAGCTGCCGCTTGCTGTATGCGATGCGTCCGCGCCGGTAGATCAGATGCGCCTCAGCGAATGTGTCGGCCGACTTGCTCTCGTCGATCGCGCGCACCGCATCGCGCAGGAGTGACTCGCCGCTCGTGCGTGCGAGTGATTCGCCGGCCTCGCGCGCGGTGTCGAGCTCCTGCTTCGCCGCGGCGCTGTCGCCGCGCTTGAATGCCTCCGCCCATTGCGCGAGCGTCATCCCTTCGGTGAAGGTTCGCAATCGCTGCGCGCTTGATGCGGCAGGCGGCGACTCGAGTTTTTTCAATCGCTCGCGCGCTTCGACTGCCCAGGCCGAGGTCGAATCGACTTCGAGATATCGCTGCCACTGCGCGCGCGCTTCCTGCAGCAGTCCGAGGTGCTCGAGGATCAGCGCGCGGTTGAATCGTGCCTGCGCGTTGCGTGCGTCGATGCGCAATACACGATCGGCCGACACGAGCGCCTCGGGCAGCAACGACGGACGCGATGTGCGCAGCGCCGTCGAGTACTGCGCCGCCGCGAGATCGCTCCACGCGGACGCATCGTTCGGCGAGACCTGCACGGCGGCGCGCAAACGTTCGATCGCCGGCAGCGGCTCGTCGATCACCAGCAGCGCGATGCCTGCGGCTTTCTGCGCCTCGGCTGATTTGTCGCGATCCGCGGCGGTGACGATGTCGCCCGCCGCGCCGATCAATTTCATGCGACGCGGATCGGTGCCTCTCTCGTCGGCGCGCATCGGTCCGCGATACGACGCCCACGGAAAATCGACCGACAGGCGCGCCTCGACCGGACGTGCAATCGTCGGAGCGAGCGCGATGAGCTGCGACATCGGCGAACGCTGCTGACGCACGACGAACAGCGCGACGACTGCGATCGCGACGCCCGCCGCAGCGGCGAGCCACCACATGCGGCGTGATCGCATCGGCACGACGTTGCGCGTCGCAATCGTCTCGTTCAGCGCTTCCACAGTCGCCATGCAGTCATCGCATTGATCGAGGTGCGCGATCACTTTCGCGGCCTCCGCTCGCGGCAGACGTCCCTCTGCGAATGCGGCGAGCGTTTCGGCATCGGGACAGTTCGTCACGGGTCCTCCCGATCAATGGACCGCCGAGTGTTTTCGTTTTTCCCGTTCATCAGGCCGAAATCCATTTCTCGTTCATCATCGCGTCCGACCAGCGCCTCCGCCGTCGCCGCATCGATTCCGGCGGCCGTGAGCGCGTCGCGCAACTGCCGGAGCAGCGCTTCGAGCCGGCGATACAGCGGGCGCTGCGGCAGCTGCATCATCCGGGAGATGTCGGCGATGCTCATGTCGGACGCAAAGCGGAGGCGAAGAAGCATGCGGTCGTCGACCGCAAGTTTTTCGAGCAGTTCGCGCACTGCGTTTCCGGCTGCGTCCGAGATCCGCTTGCGATCGAGCGCGAACGCGCGTGCATCGGACGAGTCTTGCGCGACGACGACATGCGCGACGGCTTCGAGATCGACCGCGCGCGGACGTGCATTTCGCTGCGGAAGACGATCGAGAATCGCGATCACCGATTCGCGCGTCAGCTCCGGGTGCGTGGCCTGGATGTGCGGCATCGCTTCATCGAGCGAGCGGCCGTCGCGCAGGATCAGTGTCTCGACCAGCACCGCGGCCGGACCGAGTCGCGAGGCTTCGGTCGATGCGTGCCATCGTCCTTTCGCTTTCGTGCGCGAATCGGCGAGCAGGCGCTGAATCACAACCGTGAGAAACGTGTCGAGCGACGAGCGTCCTTCGTACTTTGCGAGAATCGCATAGTCGTTCTCGATCAGCGCCAGCTTCGCCTCGGACGCGAAATCCTCGGCATCCGGACCGAAGAGACGAGCGCGCCAGCAAACGATCGAGATCACACGCTCGATCGTGCCGAGGTTCGCCTCGAATAGATCCTGAAGCTGCATGGGAAGAGGGGATTTCAGAATAGCGCGAGGCGGCGCATCCCCGTAAAAACAATTCGGCCCGCCGGGTGGCGGGCCGATGTCGATCGATTATTTTTCGGACTTCTTTTTCGCCGGAGCTTTTTTCTTCGGCTCGTCCGAAGCTTCGGCTTTCGCCTCTTTCTTCGGAGCAGCCTTCTTGGC
>C688J18823_10000563_pt1 | contig 21750 bp, 27 predicted proteins | sample HopSoiMetagenom1_FD_18823 | JGI IMG/M metagenome (IMG submission 18823) | reverse complement strand
CCCGCCGTATCGGCGGGGGCTTCTTCATTCTCTCCTAGTGCGCCAGCCTCCAAACAATCACGCCAACTAGGAAGCCAACTACCAGACCAGCCAAGAACTGCATCGGTTTAGTCACTCCGAATCTTCTCCCCACGTGCTCGGGGCCCAGTGGCACAGCTTGCAAATGCCGTAAGGTGTCTTGTGTGTGCGCGGGTGGCTGTCGTGCCACTCCCATTTATTCTGATCGTGCTGGTCTGCTTTGCCCCAACCGTCACGATACTTATGCTGCCTACGAAGGTTCCTCTCCGCAACTACCGCAGCAACAGATTGGTCCATCAATCACCTCCCCCATATGCACCGATCGCCCGCACGGTGTGTGTCTAGTCTTCCAGGTACCAGTCTTTGTCGGAGTCGCGCCAGTCGGCGGACTCATCCCCGCTCAGGTAGCCTTCTGCGCCACTCAGGACGCTCTCCAGGGCCTCCGCGCCCTTGTCTGTGAGGGACCACCCGAACTCGTCATCGTCCTCCTCATCGTCGTCAGGCCACATCGCCTCCCAGCAGGGCGGGCAGGTACCCGAGATCAGCATCTCCCGGTCCTCGGGGGACCAGTCGGGGAAAATGCGCTGGACATGCTCGCCGGAGACGTAGCGGTTGTACTGGTCCTCCGTCACGATGAATGAGGCGGAATCTCCGCAACCGAGACACGGAATGGTGTGTATCTTATACTGCATGATCTCTCCTCTCCACTCGCCAATCTGGCCAGCTTAGCAATGCCCGTGTTTCCACGGGCACCACTAGGGAAGTCAGATCACACTGATATCATAGACCCGGAAGGATCTGTTCACACGCTTGATGAGCAAGCGCACAGTGGGTCCGATGAATTCGTTGTTCTGGAGCTGATAGCCGATGAAGCCGTCAGCCACTGTCTGGTAGCTGTTGCCGTTGTCCAGGGTGATCGAGAAGCGCGGGTTACCGTTGACGCTGTTCTTGAGACGCTCCAGCTTCAGGATCACACCCTCATCGGTGTGTGGTGTTTGTGCCATGTCAGCGCCGCGTGACGGTGACCCGTGTGTGGTCCTTGACGTTGTGGCTGAAGGTGACCATGTCCTGCGTGGTCTTCACGTACTNCGAGACCCGCTCCAGCAGGACAACGCCAGCCATCACGGCGGCGTGAGCCGCCGATCCCGCCGAGATCGTCTCGTAGAAGATGCACTCCGGGGTGTCCCCCAGGATCTCGATCTCCACCAGGTAGGCAGCCGCGTCAACCGCGATGTCACTGCACTCCGGCAGGTCCTGCGTCTTCATGCCGAACATCATTCTCTCCTTATATCGTTGCGTTCGCATAGGGCGTAAGGTATTTCCTTGCGTCCGTTCCCACACAATCATAGATTGTGTTGGTACTCTGAGAACATGGCGGCCTATCTGCCCCGTGACAGATAGACCACTACGAACACAGACTACTCCGGTGTTGCCGCTTCGGGCTGGCAGGCCTCCTTGAACTTATCGACGTCGAACAGTGGATTATCCTGCCTGAACACCAAGGCCAGTCGGCCCGCCAGGGCCTCCATTGCCAAAGGGAACAGCGGATCAGGTGAGCTGTGCACCTGATAGTCCTGGCGGATGCTCTTGATGATGCCAGCCATCTCGCTGTAGTGCTCACGTGTCATGGCCATGCTAGTCCGCCTCAGTCCACGCTTCGTAGACTTCCTTGGGCATGTCATCCTTGAGCGCTTCCGCGATCCTCTCAGCCAGGCTGGCCGAGGGCACATCTGATACGAATATCAGTGCGTTGCCCTGTTCGTAGGTTCGATACCAGACCGTGTACATCATTCTCCCCTTTCTGCTATGCAGACGATTAGCATCGTCTTCAGGGCACAGGGTCCTTTCAGACCCTGTGCCCCAAGCTCACTAGCTAGTCGCTGTCCTCCCCTGAGGCCTTGCTCACCGGACGGTTCGTCCCTCCCGGGTAGTAGCTGTCCGAGAGTTCCACCGCCTGCTGCCAGGGCGTTTCGGAATCCTGCCTCGCCTGGACACTCGTCAGCCACTTCAGCACGTCCAACTCAGCCTCATCCGTGTCCCAGTACTCTCGCCAGGAACGTCCCCCCACCGAGCTGAGTTCCCGGTCATCGTTGCTGCGGTAGTCCCGGGAGCGGTCCCACGCCGGTACGGCGTCTCCCACCTTGGCCAGGGCCACACCGATGATGCAGTCCGGGACTCCGTCCGGGGTGGTGTAGACGCACACCTGCCGGTGGTTGGGGTAGTCACGGCGCTTGTACACGAAGTCAGGCCTTTCAGCCGCCACCTCTCGCACAGCGTCCGCCAGATCGAACAGGGTGTAGCTTCTCGCTGCCATGTGATCACCTCTCCTTTGAATCGATCGCCTGTCTAGGCCATCTCTTCAGTCCATGTCCCGTCGTTGACGGGACACAGACCAAAGGCTAGGTCTAGCTGCCTTCACCCTCCGCGATGTAGATCTCAGCCCACGCCTTGGCGTGGGCCTGCTGCCGCCGCTCGTTGGCGATCTTGGACGCAGCATCCAGTGCCGCTCGGGGGATGGTTATCGCCTGCCGGAACCTCTGTGTAGCAGCCTCCCAGGCGTCATCCTTGTTCTTGCCCCGGACACCGTGGAGTTCCTCGAAGTCGGCTTCCCGGATGCGGTACGCGACGTCCCATGCGTTGCTCAGCAGGTCTTCGTAGGGCCTCAAGGAGCTGTAGTGCTCCTCCTCCGAAGCAGCGAGCTGCTTCTTCCACTGCCGCTCGCCATCACGGGACAGCAGCTGCTCTGCGGCCCAGAACCAATCCCAGTCCGAAGCCTGGGAGACCGCCAGTTCCACGGTCACCTCCACCTTCTCCGGGAAGCGCTCCGTGAAGCGGGCGCGGTAGCCCAGACAAGGACCCTCCGCCATCAGCGTGGCATGAGTCAGGGTACGACTCGTGGGCTTGACCGCCTCATTCTTTTCCATTGCGAATCATCCTCTCCTTGGGGTAGTGAACAGCCATTTGAGCTATTCGGAAGCCCCTAGTACGGTCCCGCAGGACCGCACCAGAAGCAACCATTTGACTCAACTAGCTTCGCAGCGCACGCTTCCACGCGTCGTTCAGGGTGCTGACGGGGAGGTCGTTGCTGATGAACCCGTGCGCCCCGGCCTCCAGCTGGACCTCAGTCCACTCATGGACCGCGTAGTCGTATCCGCTGAAGAACTCAGTGGGGCTGTAGTCCCAACCGTACGTGAAGTCGGGATTCCCCGCGTACTCCGCGAAGATCTGTCCCAGGACGCAGTCCACGACGTTGTTGATGTTCAGCTTGTCCACGTCCACCAGCCGCCGCCAGTACAGCCCGACGTTGGTGTCCAGCCACTTGATACCCTGAGCGACACGGACATCCGCTTCGCGGTCTGCCACGTCCTCCACGTACTGGTTGTCCTCGACCTCTTCCGGGTCATAGGTGATGTTGTCATCACAGCAACCGTACTCACACATGCAGATCACTCTCCTTGATCTTGGTGGTAGATGCCCTACTGAGGCATCTGGAAGGCACACGACGCTAGTTCGTGTGCCAACCGCTCATGTCAGTAGGTGAGGGTGCCGTCTCCCAGCCCCTGCTTGATCTGCTGCTTGTCCTCCTCGGTCAGCTGCTTCCACTCCTCCGTGAAGCCCTTGAGGGTCTCTCCGTCCCGCCGGAAGTACTCCGTCACCCGCTTGAGGGTGGCTTCGGTCTTGGGGGGAGCCGAGGTGTCAGCCATAGTCATGATCCTCTCTCATTGAGATCAATCCAGTCTGATTGATCGCCAACAGTGACCGGCAGGGCTCGCGCCCCGACGATCACCGAAGGAATACCGTCAGGCCTGGTAGTCGAAGAAGTACGCCGCTCCGACCTTCGCCGCCTCTTCGTGCGTGACCGGCATCGGGTTGCCCCGATGCGCGCTCCCGATCAGCTCGTCACCCTCGTACGCCTGGAAGTACCAGCTGGTACCCACCGGGTAGGTGGTGCCGACCACACCGTCTCCGCTCTCGATGGCCACGGACACCGTCCAGGGACCGAACTCGGCGTGCTCACCCTGAAGGGTGAACTCCGGCTTGATGTTCTCCTCGCTGAAGTAGTCGGTCGGAGCAGCGAACAGTATGTTCAGGAGGTCCTGAAACGCCTGGGCGTCCTGCTCCTCGCTCACTCCGACCCCCGGGACCTCGGCTTCGCCACACAGCTCGCACATATCATTCTCTCCTCTGCTGATCCAATCAGATTTTCTGATTGGCCACTCTCGTACCCCGGAGGAATCCGGGGCACAAGCGAAGCCCTTCAGCTGTCAGTGCTCTTCGTAGCCGAGCTGTTGGCGCTCGTATCCTTCCATGTCGTCCACATCGTCGTACCGCCACGCGGAGTTCCCGCGCCAGTCGTCTCGGAGACGCTGACCGAAGGAGTTGTACTCGGCACCGCAGTCACAGGTGACGTCGCCCTGGCTTCGCCAGCGCTCCACAGTTGCACCGCAGGCGGTGCATTCCCATGTGCGTGTCGGAAGCTCGTACTTGTCCATGTCAGTTCGTCTCGATCACAGCGTAGACGTTGGTGATGTTGTCGGTCTCGTCGGCCCAGTTCTGGGCCCCCACCAGCAGGCACGCCATGTTCTCGTTCTTGGCGTCCACCCACTCCGTCAACTTGTCCGTGTAGCGCTGGTTCTCGATGTCTACGTTCATGAACTCGACAGTCACTCGGTAGTTGTTCATGTTGTGATCCTTTCAGGTCACGACCCCGTAGCAGCATAGCTGCTACAGGTTCTCTCCTCTCAACGTCACCAAGCCTGTGCTTGGGGGCGTATGACCGCAAACAGATCAGCCAACGATTACTCACTGGTAGGCCTGCCTACGATCATTCAAGGAGCAGAGCTAGTTTCCTAGCTCTGAGCCTCAAACTGGAGTGTTTCCACTCCTGTTTCAAGGAGAGAGAATGATCATCACGGTTGACATGGGTTTCCGTGTCCCACAAGCCCTAGGCGGTGTTACCCGCGTCGTTCCTCAGCTGTACCAGGCGCCATTACGCAGACCTGTATTCGGGGACGATGTGCTCGCCTTCACAGGAGTGTTCTCACGTGAGTGAGACATGTGCCCCTGATCGATTGTTCACCAGCATCCGTACTAAGCACTGGGCCCTGCTATGTGCTGGCTCCCCACCAATTTCGTGGATCCTCGCTCCAGCTTCCCTGTGCTGTTCGGTTGTGCTTGCAGGGATAACAATGCTGGTCGCAGGGCCAGCCGTCAAGTCACGAGATGATAACGATGGATTGCCCTGGTCACAGGGCCCGCTGTTACCAAGCTGTGATGCACACGTGTACACTCGTTACCATGCCTCACAAAGCATGAACCAGGATTCTGGTGTCCGTCTCCAGGGGCATTAGCGCAGCTCACAGTAAATGTAACCACTGAACACCCCTAAGGGTGTTCTCTGTATCCCCCGGCTCAGACGCTCCCAGAGCGTCCCTCAGCCCCCATCAGCCTCCCTTGCAGGCGTGCCCCACAGGCACGCTCTCCCCGTGTCTCCACGGGCACCACAGAGGCACTCAGGCATGCGTGCGAGCGACTCCAGGAGCGAGCACGTACACACACGCGCGCAGTATTGAGTGCAACCACAATGTTCACGCTGTTCACATCGGCTGGCCAGGCCTTGACCAAGCGCTTGCTTGGTAATGTAGTTCGTGACACGAACAATCACAATGATTAGCATGGCTAAGTAGTTTGGGCAGGCTCGTGGTATCGCGTGGGTACAGCAACACCATCAAACACTTGTCAACTGGTGCATAAGCCCTCAATACGTGTACATACCCATGTCAATGGGTGCACAACGCCCATATATGCGCACGAGAACAAGGTGATGTCAACACATGTAGTAGACTGTGGGCACTCTGTGCCTGTCAACTGCTTGTCATCCAGCTGAGGGGGAGGTAAGGGGCATCGATGCCCTGTGCCTATGACAGGCTCAACGTATTGACAACCCCGGGATGTTAAAGTGTTGGCGTGCTGTGCTGTGCTGCAACCTTCAAACTTTTTCCTAAACAAGCTACAGGCTGTGTACCCGCAGGCTACGGAGGGTGACTTTACTAAATTTTACTAACGGAGGCAGGATGTCCTGTACGGGCAGTATGCCCGTTACCTGAATTGTAACGGTGAGGTCACCAGGTAACCATAGTTTAGCTGGGCAAACCAGGACACACTGACGTGTGTTTCATAACGAGTTGGTAACGGTCTCAAAAACCTGCGTGCGAGGTATCCGTGAAATCGACGGTATTATTAATGAGGGGTTTGCCATAAGAGTATCGAGCGGGCCGAGCGAGATACGACACTCCTCCAAGGGTCGTAAGACCCGCTCGATCCTCACAGTAGGCGGGGCCCTGAAGCCCCGCTATGAAGATGATAGAGGCCGCCCTGAGGCGGCCTTAAGAAGGTAGATGAAGCGGCCTCCAAGGGCCGCTAGTCAAGGGACTCACACCTGACCGGTGTTCGTCTGGAGGGGGCGGGGTTAGAGGAGCCCCCTCCTTAAATGGTTCCCCCAAACGTCCACTGAGACTCCCATAGGATAAATGCATGCCTCCAAAGATTGAATGGACCACTGCGGACAAGCAGAGGATTCTGCTTGAAAAGCTCGCGGCTGGCTGGTCTGTGGAGCGTGCCTGTGACTTTGTTGATATCTCTATCAAGACCTATGAGTATTGGCGTAGCGGGTCCAAGGGACACGCTGGGGCGATGAACGCCCAGCAGTTTCGGGACGCGGCATCGAAGATCCGCGCCAAGCAGTCCGGGGAGCACTTCTCCGAAGTGCCTGACTTCGAGACCTTCTCGAAGGTGTACATGGGTAACCGTCTGTTCGAGCACCACCTACAGTGGCTTGATCTTCTGGAGGGCCGAGACCCTCGATCGCTGCACCCGAACCAGACTTACATCCCCGGACACAAGAACCTTCTCCTCATCAACACGCCGCCTCACCATGCCAAGAGTGAGATGTTCTGTCAGAACTACGTGACGTGGCGTATCGTGCAGGACCCCAACATTCGTGTGCTTCTGGTGTCCGCTTCTGCGGACCGTGCCAAGAAGAACCTGGATGGCATCAAGAACCGCCTCGACAAGGACATGCTTGTCTACAAGCAGCTGAAGGATGACTTCGCCCCGCCGGAAGGCTACAACAGTAGCAACGCCAAGTGGCAGTCAGACATGATCCTTGTCAACCCGGACATTCGTCCGCGCAACGTGTCGGGTCACCCGACCGTTCAGGCCTTGGGTGTCCGCAAGAAGATCTACGGTGCCCGTGCAGACTTGATCATCCTTGACGACTGTGCGGACCTTGACAACGCTCACGAGTTTCCCAAGCAGATCGAATGGATCCAGTCCATCATCGGTTCCCGCCTTGAGCCGGGAACGGGAAAGCTCATCATCGTCGGCACGCGCCTTGCTGCCCAAGATCTATACTCCGAGATCCGCAAGCCTGAGTGGTATGTCACGGGGGAGTCCCCCTACACCTACCTCTCCCAGCCCGCCGTCCTGGAGATGGCGGAGGATCCGAAGGACTGGAAGACCCTGTGGCCCTGGACCAACGTGGAGCCGATGGGGCTGAAGAAGGTTGAGCCCAACGAGAATGGCCTGTACCCGATGTGGCACGGTCCAGCTCTTGCTGAGAAGCGCAACCAGATGTCCGCCGAAACGTGGTCTCGCGTCTATATGCAGGCACAGATCAGTCAGTCCACTACCTTCACTCAGCAGGAGATCGATGGATGCACTAATGGCGGACGACTTCCTGGTGTTATCGTCCCGGGCTTTCCCGGTGTCCGTCCGGAAGGGATGGCTGGGCTTTACGTGGTTGCCGGGCTCGACCCGGCTGCGACCAACTACACTGCGATGGTTGTCGTGGGAGCAGATCTTTCTACAGGGCGTAGATATGTTCTAGACGTATGGAACCAACACGGAGCCCTTCCCGCACAGATCAGTGCGGTCATGAAGGAATGGACACGACGTTACGGAGTCAACGAATGGCGGATCGAGTCCAACGCCTACCAGGCTAGTATCCTCCAGGATGAGGACCTGAGCACCTGGATGGCTGCCCGTGGTGTTCGCATGTCCGCTCACACGACTGGAAAAAACAAGTGGGACACCCAATGGGGAGTCGCTACCATGGCGAACCTGTTCAAGGGTTGGGACCAGGGACGCAACTCCATCGAGTTGCCGAGCCGACGAAACCATGCTGGAATCCAAGCCCTTGTCGAACAGTTGGTTGCCTGGTACCCCACGCCAACCATGAACAAGGCACCTGTCCAAGACTGTGTAATGGCGTTGTGGTTTGCGGAGATCCGCTGTCGTGAGCTTCTCGACTTCCAGGACGGGTCATCGCACTGGGATGCTGGGTGGCTGTCCGAGCGTGAGCGAGAAGAGCAAGTAGTACTCAACATTGACTGGTACCAGGCATCACAGGGCTTCAGCAATCAGCCTGAACTTCCCGAGCCGGTGATCCAGAACTCAGGACGCTGGTGGGAGTCTTAGTGGCTACAACGTATGACATCGCGAAGAAGGTAGCAGCAACGCGCATGCGATACCATGCGCGTGACCTTCGTATGAATGAGGTGCGTGCTGTGCGCGCCTCTGAGCTGGACCGTGTAGCCCCTGGTCTTCTTGCCGACGACTTCCCCAAGCCCATCGTAAGCAACATCATCGATGTTGCCGCTCGGTATAGCTCTGAGCAGATCGGCGTCATGCCGACAGTCTCCTGCACTACGGGTGTGATGGTCAGTGACCGTCAGAAGAAATACGCTCAGCGCCGAACGCTGATCGCCCACAACTACCTTGAGAACAGCCGCATCAAGGTCAACCTGGTGGAAGCATCAGACTGGCTCAACACATACAGCTTCTTGCCCATCATTGTGGAGCCTCACTTCGGTGATGCCTACGCTGACGCGGGTCCTCGGCTTCGCTTCGAGAATCCCCTGGGCTGCTACTACGAGCTAGATGTCTATGCACGCACCCGCTACTTCTTCAAGGTCTACGACTCCGACGTGGATTCGCTCTGTGCGAAGTTCCCCCATCTTGCTAGTGCGCTACGAGCAGATACCCACGCGGATAGTGGTAACCAGCGGCTTGAACTCGTCAACTATATGGATGACACCGACATGGTGTGGTTTGTCCCTTCCCGGGACAACCTGGAACTCCTGCGGGTTGAGAACAAGTTCGGGCGCTGCCCGGTGTTCGTTGCTGAGACGCCTAAGTTCGACGATGAGAATCGCGGAGCCTACGACGATGTGATCTGGCTACAGATTGCCCGTGCGGTGTTTGCCCAGATGGGTATGCGCGCTGCGAAGAAGGCCGTCAACTCTCCGCTGGTCGTCCCTTCCGATGTAGTGAACATCCCCTTTGGTCCTGACCGGGTCATCCGCACCAACAACGGTGAGAAGATCCACTACCCAATTGCCGACATGCCGCCTGCTGCCTGGCAGCAGGGACAGATCCTCAACGAGGATATCACCGTTGGTTCTCGTTTCCCCGAGGGTGCAACGGGCAAGTCGCCTGGGTCCATCGTCACGGGACGGGGTATGGAAGAGTTGATGGGAACCATCGACTCTAAGGTTCGCACGTATCAGCTTATCCTAGGTGATGCACTCCGCCGCGCCATGGGCGCTGCTTTTGAGATGGATGAGAAGTTCTGGCCCAACAAGCGGAGGTTCATCCGTGTCCAAGTCAATGGACAGCAGTTCGAGGAAACTTACGTACCGTCTCGCGACATTGCCGGGGTCTACCAGGTTGACGTTACTTACGGTATGGCAGCCGGGATGGACCCCAACAGGGCTCTCGTGTTCCTATTGCAGGCGCGTGGTGACAAGCTCATCAGCAGGGATTTCGCTCTGCGACAGCTGCCTTTCGACGTCAACGTTGATCAGGTAATGGAGCAGATTGACACCGAGGAAATGACCGATGCTCTGAAGCAGATGCTGGCCCAGACCGCTATGGCGGTCCCGGCTATGGCAGCACAGGGCATGGATCCGACAGACACCCTCACCAAGCTGGCTAAGGTCATGAAGAGTCGAGAGTCTGGCAAGCCGTTGCACGAGGCGATCCTAGAAGCTTTTGCCCCTCCAACGCCTCCAGAGGGCTCTCAGGAGCCACCGCAGGGTCCTCCTGGTATGGGTGGTCCTCCAGCCCCTCCCGGGGCTTCTCCGGGGCCCCCAGGGCAGATGCCGCAGGCACCTCAGCAGACTGACATTATGCAGATGCTGTCCGGCCTCACCGGTGGTGGTGGATCACCAAACCTACAGGCTAACGTGAAGAGGACTATCCCAGCATGACCGATCTAGATCGACTAAAGACCATTATGGTGTCTCAGGACATCAACATCAACGACGAGCGTTTCACTCGATCTTTCCGTATTTTTGAAAACCCTGCCGGTTGCGAACTGTGTGGGGCCCGTACCAAGGTTGGCATCCATGTGCCAGCCAAGGGCAAGATTCCCGCGCATACTAAGACTGCGTGCTGCGACAGTAAGGTTGGTTGATTATGAGTGCAGGTGGACGTCAGTTCAGCCGTCCGGATTTCTCCGACGCAGTTCCCCCAACCCCGCCCAAGCAGGGCGACATGGGGCCGGTTCACTACGTGGACGAACACACATTCGAGTCCGGGACCATCCCGGGGAATGTTGGTGCTATCGAGTCTTCGTGGTCCGAGCTAGTTGATACCTCGGCCCTGGGTGGCCACAGTATGCATCAGGGTGACGTAGCTCAGTCCTGGAGTGGCAGCGGTATTCGTGGTTTCCGTACCACACCGGTAGGCGGGACATACAACCCTGGTCAGGGTTCTTCTCCGGGTAACCCGGGAACTGAGCGCAGCGCAGCTAGCTAAGGATCAAACATGGAAGATGAAGACTTCGATGACCACCTGGACACACTGGTGGTTGCTTACAAAAAGGGAAGCAAGTGGGTAGTCATCGGAGCCTTCTTCGAATTGATCGGTGACTTCTTCCGGTCGTTCGCCAAGTTCTTCGATACTTGTACGGATGCTTCGCTTACCAAGTTCAAGTATGAGCGTCAGCAGCAGGAATTTCAGCAGCAGGCGTCTCGTGAGATCGAGATGCTAACTTCAGGAGCTTATAATGCCACCACCACAGAATCCGGCAGGGGTGTCGGGGCCGGGAGCGCTGAGTAAGCGCACCGATGGTGGTCCTGCCCAGGCACTAAAGGATCTCCCCAATGCCAAATATGGTGAGAATTCTCAGTTCCAGGCGCTTCAGCAGGGTGCTTCGCTTTCTGCTTCCCCTAGTCCGCAGGGACAGGGGCAGCCCTTCGACCCGAATTCCCTCCCACCGAACCCGGCTGCTGGCCAGGTTATCCCGCTATCCTCTCCCACGGCCCGTCCGGATGAGCCAGTAACTTCCGGTGCTGCGGTTGGGGCCGGTCCCGGACCCTCTGCCCTTGGTGGGCAGCCCGCACAGGTCGCGGATCAGGACATGGGGAAGATCAGCCAGTCTCTCCCGCTGTTCGAGATGATGGCCAACATGAATGATGCCACACCATCGACCCGGCTATTCGTAAACCTGTTGAGGGGCGCTCCGTAATGGCTGCTTCACTGGCAACACCGATGAACTTCATGGGCAATGTACTGGACAACATCCAGCAGGATCCTCATGCAGCTCAGTTTCCTGAGCTGGCAATCGGTGTGGCAGTGGACACGCTCCGAAACACCCCCGAAAATCTCTTCTCCAACATCCCGCACTTCCAGACTGAGGTAGGCAACAGTGAGTCTCCAGACCTTCCAGTCTCCAGCTCAGGGAGTTAGTGGCGCCCTTGGCGCTTCTGGTGACCTCAGCCAGTCTGGTGCGCTTGGCAGCTCCACTGCTATCGGCACTCAGCAGATCCAGGACGCGAACAACCTGGCTGCTATCACAGCAGCTCAGGAGCAGACCGCTGCGCAGGATGCTAAGAAGGAGCCTGACAAGTCCAAGGGTTGGTCTTTGACCAACCCTTTCCAGGACATCGGCCAGATCTGGCATGATGTTGAGACGCACACTGTAGCCCCCGTATTTCACGCAACCAACTGGTTGTTTACTAATCTGATCAAGCGCCCTTACACCACAGTCGCCCTATACTCTGCTCATAATGAGTATCAGGCTTCACAGGGTCATCCTAACTGGTCGTGGGCGCAGGGTTCCGTTTGGGCGCAGGCCTGGGACCAGTCTGCTCACATCAGCCCAGGACGGGCAACTGTCCTTGCTGCCAATGATCAGCAGCCTATTGGGCCTATCAAGCCTCAGTGGTCTCCGGGTCACCAGGTGGTTGACCCGCTGAATGTTCAGAAGCGCGATGAGTATCTGAACGACAAGAACAATCCCCTCCATGCAAGCATGCAGATGGCTTCTGGTGGTGAGGATGCGGCTATTGACTGGTTTGCAGACCCGTCCAACCACATCACTAAGGCAGCTGGGGTAGTTCGTGCCATCAAGGATGCTCCGATCTTGTCCACTGACACAGTGGCAGGGAAGCTAGACAGGATCAATTCTAGTAGTGGCAGGGCATTCGATCAGGCTGTGGCTGATGGTCATTACGACTTTCCAGCACTGGCGGAACACCCGATGGTCAAGGGATCTCCCTACAAGCCGAACCCTTTCCGCTACACAACAGCGGCCTTGATGACCTCTGCCAAGTCTCCCGAAGAGGTGAACCTGATTCGTCAGGTTCTCGCGGGCATCCCGCAGTCCTCCGCTAAGGCCTTGGACGACTTGGCCCAGAAGAACAAGGATCTGGCCAATCAGGTCTCCAATGCTCTGATGCCACTTGAGGTGGAGCAGAACTTCGCGCTGACCAGCGCTACTGAGGCTGACCGTGAGGACTGGCTGAAGAAGGTTGCCCAGACTAAGGTCAACGCTGCGCAGGCTCAGATCGACTCCAACGACCAGACGGCAAACCGTCTGGCTCAGATCTTCGGGGCCCAGAAGGCAGTTACCAAGACCTCGGCCGTCACCAACCGCCTGGCTCAGCTAAAGGGTGCTGGCAAGTATGCCAACACGCGTGACACTTCTGTGGTCCACGTCTTCCAGAACGCTCGCTATAACTACCCTGTGCGGGTCTATCAGTCTCTGACTGATCGGGTTCCGGGCCTCATCAACCACAACGATGACAGTGCCGTCGAGTATGCACGGGCATGGCTGAACAAGTCTTCCACGCTGTCTCCGGAGCAGAAGGTTGAATACACCAAGCGCTACGCCGGTGCCACTACCGCTCAGCGTCAGCAGACCTGGACCACCATTGAGAACGATGTCTACCAACACGTCGGAGAGCGCTTCGGCCTCTCCGACAGCCAGATGAACAAGATTCTGACTACCACACGTAAGAAGGGTCAGAGCATCTACCAGGCTGCGAAGTCTCGTGCTTATGGTGAGATCAACGTCCCTGGTATGGATCCTCAGGGTGTACTCCCCACGGCTGATGAGCAGATCATCGCGCATCCCCAGCTGATCACTCAGCTGGAGTCGGGGGCTCAGCCCCTGGCCAACCTAAAGCAGCTTGAGAACGCCCTGGAGCGCATGCAGGACAGTGGGGTACTCGCACCCCTGCGCAATGCCTATGCGGCCTCCAAGGACGCCCTGGGGTACGTTCTAGACTCCGTCTATGGCATGTGGAAGCCCGCCGTTCTCATGACCGGTCACCGTGCCTTCAATCACATCGGTGATGACTATCTCCGTGGTGTTGCCAAGATTGGTGCCCTTGCCTCTATCCGTAATCTGGGCGATGGCGTGGGCAACTTCCTCCGCAACAACGGCAACCGTCTGACCAACAACATGATCGTGAACAACGTCATGGCCAAGCACGATCAGATGGTGGGTATTGCAAAGAACGACTACGAGGGTCTGCTGAACCAGTTCAAGACGCAGAAGACTCTTGGGGTCTCTGTACCGGAGGAAGTCCGCATCAAGGCTTCTGATGTACGCGCCAAGAAGATCTACTATGACCAGTTGCGGAAGATGAAGTTTGACTTCATCTCACCTGCACACCGTCTGGGTGAGCGTACCTTCACTATCGCAGGCTCTTCTGAGCGTTGGGATGAGGCATTCGGTGGGCCCAATGGGGACTACTACCGCTGGGTGTCCAGCTCCCACCCTGCCTTCATGAGCACCATTGATGGTGCTTCCAAGATGACCCACGCGACACAGATGGCTATTCGTGGTCGTGGCTTCGCCACGATCTCCGCTGTTGAACATCCGGATCGACATACCCCCGCGTATGTCCACTACATCCGTAATCAGATGATGCCGGACCCTGTGGCTAAGCAGATTGTGGCGGGTAAGCCTCTTGATGAGGTTGCCGAGTGGATGAAGGGCACTTCTCCGGGGCGTGCGTACATGAAGAGTCTTCATGTGGGTGATCCCGATGTCAAGGTCAATGAAGTCGCATCCATGGTGAAGCAGTATCTGCCATACGACGGAATGCGCGATGCGGCCCTGGCGGGCAAGTTCAATGCCAAGACTATCGAGCAGTTCATGCCCGATGCAACTGAGCGCCCTGACATCAACGCCAATATCGCAGCCCTTGTCCATGGTGGGGATGGCCCCACCAACATCTTGAAGCGCTCCACAGAGTGGCTGATGGAGGTTACGGGAACCATCCCGGATGATATCCTCGTCCGACACCCTCTGTACAACACGATGTACAAGTCCCGTCTGACAGACCATGTCCAGTCGTGGATCAAGGACACCGGGCAGACTGCCCTAGCCAAGAGTGATCGGGACATGCTGGTAGCAGCCGCCCATGCGGGTGCTCGCGCAGACTTGAAGAACCTTGTCTATGATGTGTCCCGATTCAACGACATGGGACACACACTGCGTTTTGTCAGCCCATTCTTTAACGCCTGGTTCAACGCCATGGGCTCTTGGTCCAAGCTCATCATGGAGAATCCCGGACTTCTAGGCCGAGCATATCAGGCCAAGCGCCTACTATGGAACTCACCGTTCACCGTCGACAGCCGCACAGGTCAGAAGGCAGATGTCAACACGCCGTGGGACGAGACATCATTCGTGTTCCACATGCCTAAGGCTCTGGCGGGGCCGCTCGGCGGTCTCAACGACATACCTATCCGTGCGGAGACGCTAGTCTCTCCCACCTACCTGGATGCCATCGGCAACCCTGGATTCGGTCCTCTGGTGACCGTTCCGGCCGACCAGATCGTCAAGGATCACCCGGAGCTGATGAACAACGTAGTTGTTCGATCCATGCTCAACAACATGGTTGACAAGAACAGCCTCCAGGAGCTGCTTCCTTCCGGGGCCAACGACGTTGTGGCCCTGTCCAACCTGCTGGTTGGCACCCCTGACGCGTCTTCGCAGTATGCCAAGAATGTATGGTCCATCTACCAGGAGCAGTATTATGACTACCTGAATGGGCAGCGCACCGCGCCACCCACTTGGGGTGATGTCGAAACACAGGCCAAGTACCTCACAGTGATGGATCTGTTCGTCAACCGTCTGTCTCCGCTGGGGTTCAAGCCCGCTCCACCCCATCAGTACCTTGCGGATGAATACCACCGTATGCAGGAGGCGGACCCCAAGAACGCCCGCCAGAACTTCTACGACAAGTATGGCAAGGCGGGGATGTACTTCACACAGTCGCTCACCACAGATCCTACTGGCATTCCAGCTACGGTAGGTGCGTCGACTGCTGTGAAGCGCTACGGAAGCATTCTGAAGGAGTTCCCTGAACTCGGTGCCGTGATTGTGGGCCCTGAGGGAAATGGAAACTTCGACCAGATGGCGTACGACTGGCAGGTGGCCAAGGGGCTTCGACAGAAGCTGTCTCCTGAAGAGGCTGCTCAGCATGTGCAGGTCAGTACCGGATGGGCTCAGTATGGGCAGCTATCCGCACAGGCACAGGCCTTGGTTCAAGCACGGGGCTTGCTGAGTGTCAACGATCCTCGGGCACGAGATGTCAAGGCGCTCCTTTCCAACTTCGTCTCTGCCACCGGTGATCCCGCTGACCCTCGGTACAACCCTGCATTCTACAATGACTACGGGGCGTATAACCCGAGTGCGTATATGACTCGCATCCAGAGCCTGTTTAAAATTGCCCAGGACCCCACTCTACTGGCAAACCCAACCCGGAGTGATGTGCGGTCTCTGCACAAGTACTCTCAGATTCGTGATGTGGTATACGCCACCTTGCAGCGGCGTCAGGCTAAGACCCTGTCGGCTCAGAGCAACGCGGACCTGGCCCAGGAACACGACAACGCTGTAGCTCAGCTGATGCAGGCAGACAGTAAGTTTGCACAACTCTACGATCGATATCTACGCAAGGATGANTGGAAGGAGCCCATGCACTCGTGACCACGCCTACTCCCTCCCCGAATCCAAGCCCCACTCTCCCGGGCTCTCTNNGTCAGCTGGGGGCCGCCCCAGCTGATCCGGGTAATCCCAACGCACCGGGTAGCAATAGTCCTCTGCTTCCGCAGAGTGGGAACATTCAGACCGATCAGCAGACTGGCTTGCCCACTGCCACCATCACGGTAAACGGTAAGCTGATCCAGCTCACTCTGAACTCCAGCTTGGTTGCTACGCAGACTGCGAGTGCTAGCACTCGTGGAGGTTATGACGAGTCCGACAAGACACTGAAGAAGACCCAGACGCTCCAGGAAGCGCTGAACTCCATCAGTGATTGGTACCAGAACACCTCTCAGCGCCAGAAGTACATCAATGAGATGTATGAGGCTGGACTGATTCCCTCTAAGAAATCTCCTTCCGCTGCTGAAGTGGCCCTAGCGTGGCAGTTGGTCGTGCAGGAGTCTGCACTACAGCTTGCTGACCCCAGTGGAGATTCTAACCTGAACAGCCCCGATGCTGTTCTGGCCAAGGCTGCCCAGCAGGGTTGGAACTCTATAGCTGCCAAGCAGTCGCTTGGCGATGTCGGTGTCAATGGCACAGGCAACCTGAACAACACTGCTGAAACATCTTCACAGTCTGAAACAATCTACAAGTCGTTTGTTGACCCAGCTACTGCTATGGGTACGCTCGCAGACTCGTACTTCCGTCTGATGGGACGAAACCCGACGCAAGGTGAATACCAGGCGTTCCTGAACAGCATCTACAACTATCAGGAGCAGGAGAACACCGGCAAGTTCGAGACTACCAACAAGGGTCCGAACACGGGCAACGTCGATCCTTCTACAGGTCAGCCGGTGGATCAGTCTGGAACGACTGGTGGCACGTCCACTCAAACAAATGTTGTCTCTCAGCGCGGTATTGGCACTCGCGGTGTCCAGTTCCTTGCCGGTCAGCAGGCTCTCGCCAGCCCCGAAGAGGGCGCCTATCAGGGTGCTACAACCTACTTCAACGCATTCATCAAGTCACTTCAGGCGCCTGCCTCCGGAATGGCAGCCTCCGGCCCAACCGTCGCTATCCCGTAGCCTCGAAACCTCTAAGATCTCTGCAAGGTCCAAGGCACGACCTGCGGTCGTCGAACCCAGGCCAGCCGAAAGCGTTGCAGAGTCGCATACGTCATCACAGAATGAGGAGTTCAAGCATATGGGAGTGGTGCACGGGCAGGACCTCCTCGACTTTCTGATGCAGCAGGTGGGGAAGAAGTATGTGTGGGCCGGTCAGGACCCCTCTGTCGGCTTTGACTGCTCTGGCCTGATGTGGTATGGGGCTCAGCATTTCGGCCTTAGCATCCCCCGAACCTCCAACGCTCAGCTTGCTGCACTGCGGCGCATCTCCATCGGAGATGCTCAGGTGGGTGACCTGGTCTTCTTCGACAGTGACCACAACGGCAATAGTGACCATGTGGGTATGTATGCCGGTAATGGTCAGGTTCTGGTGGCTGACAACCCAAGTGTCCCGATTCATGTGGTATCCGTCTCTACTGAAGCACGTATCACAGGCGTGGGCCGCATGCCTGGTGTGGTGAACACGAACATCAGTGATGGTGGGCTGCTCCATGCAAGCACATCCGGTATCACAGGGGTGAACGGGGCTGACTTCAGTGCGATCATTCCTAGCGCACGACCAACCTACGACCTCTTCGGGTCACTGGGCCTCCAGTCCCCCAACTCCAGCCTGCTGAATGAGAACTACGGCCTGGCAGCCAGCTTCATGGAATCCGACCCAGAACTCGCCAACATCTTCAGTCAGGCTGTAGCGGGAACCTGGTCTACCGACAAGTTCCAGGCCGCTCTTCAAGAGACCAACTGGTGGAGCGCCAACAGTGACAGTGCTCGCAAGATGCTTGCGGAGAAGTATTCCGACCCCGCACAGTATCAGCAGGACATTCAGAACAAGACGCAGCAACTTACTGAACTTGCTGCCAAACTGGGTGTTCATCTGTCCGCCACCGGACTTAACTCCCTTGCTGACCTGGCTCTTGTCACGAACATGAGCGATGTCCAGGTCAACGGATATCTATCCAAATACCTGGAACTCTCCCAGCAGGGCCACTTCAGTGGCTACGCGGGTCAGGTGGAACTTGGTGTCCGTGAATATGCCCGTGAGATGGGCGTGCCGCTGACTGATGATTACGTCGAGCGTGCCGTATCCGGCATTGTGGCGGGCACTGATTCTCTTCAGACACGGCGTGCGGAAATTCAGACGATTGCGCAGCAGACATTCCCTGCCTACGCAGACCTGATCAAGGGGGGTGTGACTGTGGGACAGATCGCGGCACCTTACCTCGCCGCACAGGCCAAGCTGTGGGAGGCGGATCCCAACAAGATCGACCTCTTTGATCCCACGCTGCGTGATGCTCTACAGAGCACCACCGTTCAGGGCCAAGACGCAGTACCTTCACAGTTGCCCCTATACGACTTCGAGACCAAGCTGCGCAGCAATTCCAAGTGGCTGTCCACGAACAATGCCCGCGAGAGCATTGCCAACACTGCCAATCAGGTCTTGTCTGATCTAGGACTGACCTCTCAGGGCCTTGGCCCTGCACCGCAGACAACCCCTCAGAGCATCACAGACAACACGCGAGCGGGCTACGGGGGTCTGAGTGGCAGCACAGCCTTCCCAACGCTCCAGGGAGCCTCTAAGACTCCCTCCACGCAGGCTCCCAGCGCCAGCTCTCTAGCCCCTGATACCAGCTTCCAGGAGAAGTAATGGTTAACGTTCCTCCGCAGTATCAGGCGTGGGTTGCAGAAGCTGCAAGGCAGCTTGGAATTCCAGTCGCTGTAGTGGCCGCGCAGATCGACCACGAATCCGGATTCAACAACAACTCTGTTGGCCAGTTCGGTGAACGCGGCATCGTTCAGTTCCTCCCCTCTACCTGGAAGGACTGGAGCAGCGGTGACCCCCTTGACTTGCAGAACGAACTGAGTGCCTACGTCGGCTATATGCGAAAACTGCTAGATCAGCATCATAACAACCTATATCTAGCGCTATCGGCATACAATGGTGATACCTCCGGTAAGGCCGGATACGCGAACACCATTCTGTCTGCGGCCAACCTCCCCCAGCTTGAGAATCAGACTTCAGACAACTCCGGTATCAGTCTGAACAACAGCAACGTGGCCAGCTATATCACCGGGAATCAGCCAACGCTGTCGCTGGACCAGCTTCGCTCCGAGTACCCCACCGTGGCGGCACTGATCACATCAGTGCCGGAGCTTCAGAACATTTTCAACCAGGCAGTGTCGAGTACCTGGTCCACGGACAAGTTCATTGCGGCCATCCAGAATAGCCACTGGTGGGCATCCACCAGTTCCACCGCCCGACAGGCCTTCGCCACTATGAAGGCGGACCCTGCGACCTGGAACCAGAACATCAACGGCCTGCAAGCGAACATGCTTGCCACCGCCGCACAACTGGGTGTCCAACTAACCCCTCAGCAGGCACAGCAGATTGCCATTGATGCGATCACCAACGGCTACGACCAGAACAAGGCTGTGCTTGATCAGAAGATGGCTGAATATCTGAAGCCTGCTTCAGGGAACCACTTCGGTGGTCAGGCTGGGTCCTACGAGGACCAGCTGCGTCAGTCCATGATGGATCTCGGGGTGTTCATGCCGGAGCCACAGCTCCAGAACCAGATCAAGCAAATCATCGGTGGGAAGCAGTCTGTGCAGGGCGTTACCGCCCAGCTCCGAACCCAGGCGGCCTCTATGTACCCTGCCTACGCTAAGCAGCTGAACAGTGGTATGAATCTATCGGACATCGCCTCTCCTTATATGCAGCGTGCACAGCAGCTCCTTGAGATGGGGCCTGGTTCTGTGAACATCCAGACTCCTCTGATCAAGGGGGCCCTTCAGCACACGCAGGATGGACAGCCAACGGCTATGCCCATGTATGACTTTGAGAAGCAGGTTCGCCAGGATCCTCGGTGGCTGTCCACAGACAACGCTCAGGACTCGTTCATGTCCAATGCACATCAGGTGCTGGTCAATTTCGGATTTGACTATTGATCATGGGAAAAGCAGCCACCCACCTTGAGCGATTTGAGTATTAGGAGACCGCATGGCGACTAGCCCCGTTGGAGGTACTCCTGGCACCAATGTTCCGCCACGAGATCTGACTACCCCGAATGTGCAGGCGCCTACCACAGGTACCTATGCTATCAAGCCGGGAGACACTCCCGCACGTATCGCAGCGAAGCTCGGAATCCCTGTAGAGGCTCTGCTCAAGGCTAACCCGACCATTACGCATAATGGTCAGCGTGTTCCGCTGACGGGTACTATGTCTCTGTCCAATGGAACATTGTACTACCCTATCGCTCACAGCCAGTCGGGGACCACCAAGCCCCCCGTAAGCACTGGGGACCCTCTGCTAGACGAGCTTCAGGGACTGCCTGGGCAGGCGCGGGATGCCTACGCCGCGCTGAAAACACTGTTCACCTCCTATGGTCTGGGCTCCCTAGCACCGAAGATTCTGAACTATCTTCAGAATGGTTTTGGCAGCGACACCATTACGGTGCTGCTCCAGCAGACCGCTGAGTACAAGAAGCGTTTCGCCGGAAATGAGCAGCGGACCAAGAACGGTCTCCAGGTGCTTACACCCGCCGAGTACCTGTCCACAGAAGCGTCCTACAAGCAGCTGCTTCGGCAGAGTGGTCTGTCTGACCACTTCGACAATCAGGGAAACTTCTCCGAGTGGATTGGCAAGGATGTCTCTCCCACTGAGCTGCAAGACCGTGTGAATATGGCAGTGCAGGCTACAACACAGGCACCGCCCACGGTGACTCAGTACTTCAACCAGCTGGGCATTGGCACTGGGGATCTCGCAGCCTACTTCCTCAACGACCAGGCTCCGACTCCGGCTCTTCAGCTGAAGTTGAACCAGGCTCAGATTGGTGGAGCTGCGCTCCAGAACAAACTTCAGATCTCTGCCGACGATTCCCTCAAGTATGCACAGCAGGGTGTCACGTACCAACAGGCACAGAGCGCTTATCAGCGCATTGCGGACATTCTGCCGACAGCTCAGAAGCTGTCGCAGATCTACAAGACTCAGGTACCCGTCAGCCAGCAGACTCTTGAAGCTCAGTATCTCGGCCAGTCCGGGGCAGCTCAGCTCGCGGCTGAGCGCCTAAGTCAGCAGGAGACAGCCAGCTTCTCAGGTGAGTCTGGCGTTCAGAAGTCCTCCTTCCAGCAGCAGACTGCTGGCGCGCCTGGATTTTAAATTTGTGGTATCGCAAGGTTAGTTTCCTGCGACTAAGTAGCGCCTCAGGCGAAGGCGGAGCCACAGCAAGGGCCTTTAGTGATAACGGAAGCACATCCGGCTTGCACCCGGAGGGTCGGGGTTCGATTCCCCGTTGGTCCACACCGATACGCCTAACTCAGCAGCGTGTTCGT
>C688J18823_10000562_pt1 | contig 21758 bp, 27 predicted proteins | sample HopSoiMetagenom1_FD_18823 | JGI IMG/M metagenome (IMG submission 18823) | reverse complement strand
ACCGTCCTACGCGCCAGGCGCGTGAGGAGGATCGGGAGCGGCGGGTCGGTCCATACGACGAGCTCGGCGCGGTCGAGGATCACCGAGCCGAGCCGCGTGCGATAGTTGCCGTCCGCGACCCACCCTTCGTCGTCGTCGAGCACCGCCTCGACGCGTCGTCGGAACTCCTCCGCCGGTGTCTCGACCCAGCCCGAGTTCCAGAACAGCGCGTCGAGCTCGACGTGCGGCACGCCGAGTCGTCGCGCGAGGGCGCGCGCAAGCGTCGTCTTGCCCGACCCCGCGTTTCCGATGACGGCGACCCTGCGCGTCAGGCGCCGGGCTTCAAGTTGTCGATCTGCGCCTTCTGCAGCCTGCCGCTGTAGTCGACGTAGATCGACTTCCACTCAGTGAACACGTCCAGCGCCGCCTGGCCGGCCTCGCGGTGCCCGTTCCCCGTGTCCTTCGTCCCGCCGAAGGGAAGGTGAACTTCTGCGCCGATCGTGCCTGCGTTGATGTACGTGATCCCGGCGGCGAGATCGCGCATCGCACGAAATGCCTTGTTCACGTCGCGCGTGTAGATCGACGACGACAACCCGTACTTGATCCCGTTCGCGACACGGACCGCCTCGTCGAAGTCGCGCACGCGAATCAATGCCGTCGTCGGCCCGAAGATCTCCTCCTGCGCGATGCGCATCTGTGGGTCGACTTCGCCGAACACGGTGGGCCGGTAGAAGTGGCCCTTGTCGAAGCCGTTCCCGGACACAACCTCGCCGCCGGTGAGAAGCTTGGCGCCCTCGTCCTTGCCGATCTGCGTGTACGAGTGGATCTTGTCGAGCGCCGCCTTGTTGATCACCGGCCCGACGTCCGTGTCGTCCTCCCACCCGTACCCGAGACGCAGCCGCTCGGCCGCAGCGACGAGCTTCGACTGGAGCTGCTCGTACGCGCCGTCCTGGACGATCACGCGCGACGCGGCCGTGCAGCGCTGGCCGGACGTGCCGAATGCCGACCAGACGATCCCCTCGACCGCGAGGTCGAGATCGGCGTCGTCGAGCACGACGATGCCGTTCTTGCCCCCGAGCTCGAGGTGCACGATCTTCAGCTGGTCCGCGGCCGCGTGCGTGACGCGCACCCCAGTCTCACGCGAGCCCGTGAAGGTGATCACGGGCACGTCGGGGTGCCGCACGAGCGCCTCACCCGCGTCCTCGCCGTAGCCGTGCACGATGTTGACGACGCCGTTCGGGAGCCCGGCCTCGTGAAGCAGCTCGACGAACCGCTCGGCGAGGAGCGGCGTGTCCTCCGCGGGCTTGAGGACGATCGTGTTGCCACAGACGAGCGCTGGCGCGAGCTTCCACGAAGGGATCGCGATCGGGAAGTTCCACGGCGTAATCGCGCCGACGACGCCGATCGGCATGCGGACGCTCATCATGAACTTGTCGCGCAATTCCGACGGGGTCGTCTGGCCGAACATGCGCCGCCCTTCGCCGGCCATGTACAGCGACATGTCGATCGCCTCCTGCACGTCGCCGCCGGCTTCCGCCTTCACCTTCCCCATCTCGCGCGTCATCAGGTCGGTGAGGTCGTCCTTATGGTCGATCAGGAGGTTGGCGAAGCGGTACAGGATCGTCCCGCGCTCGGGCGCCGGCACCAGCCGCCAGTCCTCCCAGGCGGCGCGCGCAGCGGCCACCGCCCGATTGACGTCGTCGACCGACGAGCGCGGGAACTCACCGAGCACGTCGCCCGTTGCCGGGCTGAGGGACTCGAACGTCTCGCCGTCCGCGGCGTCCACCCACTCGCCGCCGATGAAGTTCTTGAAGCTCTTCGTCCGGATCAGCGCCACGGCGCCGATCTTAGTGACTAGGCGTCTTCCGGCGTCTCGGGGAACGTGCCGGGGATACGCGCCCGACGGCGGTCACGGACCTCACGCCGGTTCTTGATCTCCTCGGGCGGCTTCCCCTTCCGCCGCTCGGATTTCCGGCGGTCGATGATCACGGTGACGTTCGGGTTGTCCTTGTAGTAGTCGACCATCTTGTCGTAGAGGTCGTCGGCGAGCTCGGGCGGGATGACGCAATAGATCACCGCCTCAGTCTAAGCCGGTTTCGCGTCGGCGCCAGAGGCGTGTCAGACGCGCGAGATATCCGGGACGAGCCGGCCGTCGTTCTCGACGCGAGCGTTCCAGCGCGCGAACGACCGGTCGAGATCGGACAGCTCGTGCCCGCGCTCGGCGAGACGGACCGGCTGGGCCGACTCAGGCGTGACGCGGTACTGGTACCACGAGATGTCCCACGCGACCGTGACGATCAGCTCGCCGGTCACGCCCGAGAGCGGGAGGATCGAGGCGCGCGGCTCGCCGAGACTCTTTGCGATCCCACCAACCGTGCGCCGGTAGTCGCTTGCGTTGAAGATGTCGGCGGCTTCGACCATCTGCTGCTCGGGGACAGAAAGGCGGCGGAGGATCGGCTCGGCGACGACCGGCTCGGGCGACGGCGGGCGGCGCTTCAGGTCGAAGAGCGAGCCGAACCCGCGGCGGCGGCGGCGCTCGTTCGGAACGGTGGGCGTCGTGGGGCTGCCCTCCTTGATCCAGCCGTGCTCGAGCGCCGTCTCCTGGCACAGGGGACAGACGTCGACGAAGTCTTCGCCGTTCGGTGCGAAGCGCACCGCGCGCTCTCCCATCAGGAGCGTCCGCTCGCAGATCGCGCACGTGCGCTGCACGGTTTGCCGAGCAAGCTGCCGCACGGCAATCGACTGTACCCGACGCAGGTCGCCTCACCGCTGCTACGGTTGATGACATGTGTGTTTTACATGTAGGTACGGCGTGAGACATCGCGGTGGGCGAGGCGCACGCTGCCGGCACCGGCTCGGGACCGGCCACTGGGGGGTCCGCGCGCGCGTCGAGCGTTTTGGCGAGGCCGCCGTCCTCCTCCTGTTGCGCGAGCGCCGCGCGCACGGGTACGAGCTCCTCGACGCACTGCCGCAGGTGACCGGGGAAGCACGGGTCGACATGGGGAACCTGTACCGCGTCCTGCGCGGGCTCGAAGAAGACGGGCTCGTGCAGTCCGAATGGCACGCAGACGAGCCCGGTCCGGCGAAGCGCACCTACGAGCTGACACCCGAGGGCCGGCGGTTGCTCGACGAGTGGGCCGCCGCGTTGCGGCGCTCGCGCGAGCGGATCGACGGCTTCCTCGATCGCTACGAAGGGAGGTGACGATGCACCACGGACGACAGCGACATCACCGCGGCCTCGGCCGCAGGTGGTACGACCGCGAGAACGTTCTCGAGCGGCTCGAGCGCTACCAGCGCGATCTGGAGCAGGAGCTCGCCGACGTCTCCGACTTGATCACGCGGCTTCGCGCAGGCGAGCCGCTGCAGCAGACGCAGAGCGTGTGACGCACGCCACTCGACGAGGGTCAGGCCTGCGGGCCTGACCCTTTCGGGTTAGGCCTTAACCTCTTCCTTCTCCTTCTTCGTCTGCTCGATCACCTTCTGGGCGATGTGTGCGGGCACTTCCTCGTAGCGGAGGAACTGCATGTGGTAGTCGCCGCGGCCGCCGGTCATCGACGTCAGCGCCTGCGAGTACGTGAGGATCTCCGACATCGGCACCTCGGCCTTGATCGTCGTCATCCCGCCGCGCGGTTCCATGCCGTGCAGCCGGCCGCGACGCGAGTTGAGATCGCCGTTGACAGCGCCGACCGCATCCTCGGGAGTCGTCACCTCGAGCTCCATGATCGGTTCGAGCAGCACCGGGTCGGCTTTCTCGTACGCGGACTTGAACGCCATCGAGCCGGCGATCTTGAACGCCATCTCCGACGAGTCGACCGTGTGGTACGACCCGTCGACGAGCAANACACGCACGCCTTGCACGGGCGCGCCGGCGAGCTCACCGTGCTGCATCGCCTCCTGGATCCCCTTGTCGACCGCCGGGCGGAAGCTCTGCGGAATGACACCGCCGACGATCTTGTCGACGAATTCGTACCCGGTGCGACCATCCATCGGCTCGAGCACGACATGGCAATCGCCGAACTGGCCGCGGCCGCCGGTCTGCTTCTTGTAGCGACCCTGCGCGCGCGCCTCCCGCCGGATCGTCTCGAGGTACGGCACGCGCGGCTGATGGAGCTCGACCTCGACGTTGAACCGCGACTTGAGTCGTTGTACGGCGACCTCGACGTGCATCTGCGACAGGCCCGACAGGAGCTGCTCGCCCGTCTGCGGATCGCGTCGAAGCTGGATCGTCGGGTCTTCCTCAGCGAGCCGGCGGAGGCCTGCGCCCATCTTCTCCTCGTCGCCCTTCGCCTTCGGCGTGATCGCGAAGCTCATAACCGGTTCGGGGAAGTCGATCTTCGGCAGCTCGATCGGCTCCTCGTGGTCGAGCAGCAGATCGCCGGTCGCGACGTCCTTCAGCTTCGCAACGGCGCCGATGTCCCCGGTCGCGAGCTCGGTCGCCTGCGTGTGCTCCTTGCCCTGCAGGACGAGCACCTGCCCGATGCGTTCCTTGCCGTGCGTGCGCGGATTCACGAGGTTCGCATCGCCGCCGACCGTTCCGTGCAGGACGCGGAAGACGTTGATCCGTCCCGCGAACGGATCGGCGATCGTCTTGAACACGAACGCGGCTGTCTTCGTGTTCGGAATCTCCATCGGCTCGCCCTTCTTCGCCGGAGAGGGGACGCCCTCGACGAGCAGGTCGAGGAGCGCCGTCGTGCCGAGGTTCTTGGACGCGACACCGCACGCAACCGGGAAGACCTCGCCTCGGGTGACCGCGTCCTTCAGCGCGTGCGCGACCTCTTCGACGCTGAGCTCCTGCCCCTCGAGATAGCGCTCCATCAGGTCCTCGTCGGTCTCGACGACGGCGTCGAGCAGCTTCTCGCGGTACTCCTGCACTTGGTCCTGCAACTCGGCCGGGATCTCCGTCGGCCCGGATTCACGCGCGCCGCCGGGATCCATGTACGCGCACATGTGCAGCAGGTCGACGACGCCGGTGAGCTCGTGCTCGGCCCCGATCGGCAGGTGGACGGCGACGCACTTGTCCGACAACTGCTCGCGCAGCGCGCCGAGCACGCGGAAGAAGTCCGCGCGTTCTCGATCGAGCATGTTCACGAAGATCACGCGCGAGAGGTTCCCCTCGTCGGCGCGCGCCCACTGGCGTGTCGTCTGCACCTCGACGCCCATCACGGCGCTGACCGCGAACAGCGCGCCTTCGACGACGCGCAGCGCGGCGATCGCGTCACCCTGGAAACCGGCGTCGCCGGGCGCGTCGATCACATTGATCTTGCGCTCCTGCCAGTCGACATGGCAGACGGCGGCGGCGAGAGACATCTGCCGCTTCTGCTCGTCCTCGTCCCAGTCGCTGACCGTGGAGCCGGCTTCGACCGTGCCGAGCCGGTTCGTCGCACCCGCCTGGAAGAGCATCGCCTCGACGAGCGACGTCTTGCCCGTGCCGCGATGTCCCACGACGGCAACGTTGCGGATCTTCCCGGGCTCGACAGACACCGGCGCTGATCCTAACGATCAGGTTTCGAGTGAAGCGCGCGTTCCGGCACCGGAGAGGCGAGCCTTCAGCCGGAGAATCGCCTTCGTGTGCAGCTGCGACACCCGTGACTCCGTCACGCCGAGCACCTCGCCGATCTCACGCAGCGTAAGCTCCTCGTAGTAATAGAGCGTGACCACGAGCTTCTCGCGGTCGGGAAGTCGCGCGATCGCCTCGCCTACCGCCTCCTTCATCTCGGTCTGCGAAAGCGAGCCCTGGGGGTCGGGCGCCTCCGTGTCCTCGATCGTGTCGATCAACGCGACCTGGTCGCCGCCCCCGCCGCCGGTGTTCACGGTCCACAACTCATCGAGCGCGGCGATCGACGACCGCGAGATGTCGGTGAGGCTGTCCTCGAGCTCGGCCTCGGTCAGCCCGAGCTTCTCGGCGATCTCCTCGTCCGTAGGCGCACGGTGGAGCTTCCGCTCGAGCTCGGCGATCGCACGCTCGATGTCGCGCGCGCGAGCGCGGACGGACCGTGGCACCCAGTCCATGGCGCGAAGCTCGTCGATGATCGAGCCCTTGATCCGCGCGATCGCATACGTCTCGAACTTGACGTCGCGGTCGGGGTCGTAGCGCTCGATCGCGCCGATCAGTCCAAGGAGGCCGTAGGAGATGAGGTCGTCGTCGTCGACGTGCGCCGGCAGGCCCGAGCCGAGACGCCCGGCCACGTACTTCACGAGCGGCGCGTAGGTCAGGATCAGCCGGTCGCGGAGCGCCTTCGAGTCGGGCGCCGCGCGGTACTGGCGCCAAAGGGTCTTGGTGTCCTCGGCCTGCGCCACGGTGGAGAGGATACGGCGTCCCTCGGCCTACCTCAGCGTCCGGGCCGCGAGCGACAGGAGCCAGACCGCGAGCGCGGCCGCCGCGAGGGCGACGACAAGGCGCCGAGCGGCCCCCGCATCGCTCGTCAATGCGGCATACGCGATGCCCGCAAAGCCGACGCCGAGGAGCGCGAAGAGCGCGCCGAGAGCGCGCCGGTGACCGCTAGCCCTCGCCGCGCGACTGCTCCCGTTTGCCCTGCTGCTCCGTCACGAGAGCGAAGAATGTCCGAAATCGCACGGCTACAATCGCCGCACCAGTAGGGGCGTAGCTCAGTTGGTAGAGCGGCGGTCTCCAAAACCGTAGGTCGCAGGTTCGAGTCCTGCCGCCCCTGTACCGATGGCTGACCGGAAAGCCCCGCCTATGCGGGGCTTTCTGCTTCTTGCGACTGTCTTGCGGTTATCCGTTCAAAACCGCCCAAATACGCCGGACGCGGTGCGCGACTGGTACGCAACTGGTACGCGCTACCCCCCTTTTGTACCCGCGCGTGGAGTGCTCCTCGCCGGTCGCGACTTTCTGCACTTAGCCACCTCCGCCCGTTGCGAAAAATCGTGTCGCCGCGATACGGCCAAGCCGGTTCTGTGCCGGGTGAACTACAGCCGTCACCTGCCACGTCTGAGCATCCACCGTGATGATGTCTCCGATTCGCGGCTGAAGCTCATGCCGGTACGGACGTTCCGTAACTGACCCGTCGGAGCGAGTCAATTGCGCGACGTATTCCCACTCCATTCGCGGAGCGGAGTCTAAGCGTCCGGACGCTCGGCTCGCGGCTCCACCCAATAGGATCAGGCCGCTGCGGTGGCGTTTTCCGGCCTCCATGAACCTATGCTCGCCCGCTCCGGCAAGTTGCCGACGAGTGGCGACTACTCGTATGAAGTGAAGTGGGATGGGTTTCGAGCCATCGTCTCGACCGAAGGCACGCTCCGCGTCCGCAGCCGGCGCGGCTGGAACATGACCGAGCACGTTCTGTTTCTCGAACACCTGCCGGCGCGCGGCGTTTTTGATGGCGAACTCGTCGCGCTCGATGAGGACGGGAAGCCGGACTTCCCGGTCATCTGCGAGTGCGTTCTACAGAGACAGAACCATGTCGCGCTAACGCTGATGATCTTCGACGTGCTCAGCGTCGGCGGCGACGACTGCACGCGTCTCCCCTACTCCAAGCGCCGCACGATCCTCGAAGAACTCAACCTCAACAGCGAGCGATGGCGAACGCCACAGACGTTCGATGACGGCGAAGCGCTCTGGCACGCCGTCTGCACGCACGAGCTAGAAGACGTCGTCGCCAAGAAACGGAGCAGTCGCTACGTCGCTGGCGAGCGTGGCTGGATCAAGACAAAGAACCGCGCTTACTGGCGGTGGGAAATGGAGCGCGAGGGGGCACTCAAGGCGAGGCGTCCGCACCAGTTCGTCTAGCTGCCCGAACGATTCGGATATGGGTCGTTCGCGTTGCGCCAGCGTGCGGGAATGTCACCCGAGCGACGCCGAAGGTTCGAGGCGAGCTGGGCTCGATTTACGTCACTTGATGCGGATGGCGAGCTTACCCCGCGTGTGTGCGGTCGCGAGTGCGGTGAGCGCGTCGGGGGCCTTCGCAAGCTCGTACGTCTCTTGGACGGGCACGCGCAGAGTGCCGTCTGCCAGCAGACGGGCGAGGCGCTGGAGGTTCTCGGGCGTCGGTGTAGCCATGACCATCGTCCGGCCCGGACCTTCACCCGCGGCTCCGGTGGGTGAGGCAACGCGGCCGCCATCCTTCACGAGGGCTGCGGGGACGTCGGGTGCGTAGTTCACCAGGTCAAGGACCGCATCGAAGCCATCGCGGTAGCGCTCACGCACGGCCGCGGCGAGATCATCGTCGCGCGGCAGCACTTCGCTGACGCCGAGCTCGCGCAGGTACGCCTCGTCTTCGGCAAGTGCGGGGGCGACGACGGTCGCGCCGGCGCGGGCGGCGAGCTGAACCGCGAGGCTGCCGACGCCACCCGACGCACCTACGATCAGCACGGTGTCGCCTTCGGACAGGTCGAGCGCGTCGATTGCCATCATCGCCGCGATACCGGCGAGCGGCGCGGCGCCTACGGTGCCGAGGTCCACACCCTGGGGAGCGCCGCTGATGTACATGTCCTGGGGGACGGCGATCAACTCCGCCCAGCTTCCATCGTGGACAGTTGGGTTGGCGTGCAGGAGGAAGCCGAAGACCTCGTCGCCGACGGCATAGCGGGTGACTTCGGCGCCGACCTGCTCGACCACGCCGGCGTAGTCGCGGCCCAGGATGGCGGGGAACTCGTACTCAACGCCCATCTGCCTAAGCATCCCGGCGGCGATCCCGTTGTCGACCGGGTTGACCGACGATCCGTGCACGCGGACGAGGACTTCGTTCGGCCCAAGTGTCGGCGCGGGAAGGTCTTCCCGCAGCACGGGAGGCGTGTCGAATGCGGTAATCGTGACAGCTTTCATTGAGCGACCTCCGGGCCGGCGACGGTGAGTGGTTGGTGAGCCTAGCGGTGTGCCTGAGGCTCGACTCCGCGAGGGGACTTACGCCAGCCACCGGGTTTATCCCGGCCTACGCGGCGCGATTCCCGTCCGGCACCTTAAAATGGACGGCTGCCGTCCCCCAAGGCTTCGTTATGACGAGCCAAGGGAGCGCACACGGCCGGTTCACCCGCGCGATTCAGCGGCGGAACCTGTTTCAGGTTGAGCTAGCGATGCGTGAGCTTGGGACGCTCTCCCTGCTCGACGCGCTCGCGTATCTCGAACTACTGCACGCGGCTAGCTCCCCGAAGCTTGAGCGGGCGGCGATCCGCTGGCACGGGCGGCTAGAGACGGAGGCGCAGAAATTGACGCTGGCTGAGTCTCAGCTCGCGCTTGCAGCCGTAGCGAGCCTCCATTGCCGGTGAGCGGGATGCACTCAAGATCCTGCGGGGCGTTCTTCGGGGGGCGAAGCCAACGCTGCTCCCGCGCGTCTCTTAGCCGCAGTGCCAGCTACCCGTAAACCGGCGGTTATCGGTCTTGCCGGCGCCGAGGTGGCCGGAGAGAGTGAAGGTTCCGCGTCTCAGTTCGGCCGTGATCGCGTGAGCCTTCCCCAGTATCGCGCCATGGACGCCTGAAGCGAGGCCAAGTCCGCCATCAATTACGTCCACTGCCCCGACGCGGTTCGGCTCGACTACGAGCATCAGGCCGTTTTTCCCCTTATATCCGCCGTCGGGCTGGGGGCCGAAGTAGAGCCGACCACCTTTAGCGCCGACATAGCACCTGCTGCCCTTCATTCGGTACGTGATCCCCTTGAACGTCACGAGCGCTGATCCGCGACGGCACATCAGTTTCTGGACGTGTCCGGCGCAGGTTGGCACAGCGTCCGACTCAGATGTCCAGGCACCGAGCACGAGCGACGTCGCGGCGAATACCACGATGAGCAAGAGGACACGCACGTTCGACCACAATGACACCCGGCCGATACGAAAACAATCAACGCAAACCCGGCTCGTGGTGGCCTTCGCGGACGCATTGATGATTTGCCGCGCCTGGCTGCGAGCGGCACTCGAATTGCTCTTGCACTGCCGCAAACGGTTGACGCGACCCCCATAGCCGCGAGCGGCCCGTGCGAATAGAATCGCGCCATCATCGGCGGGGCCGCGAATGCGCCAAGACCCAGCCCGCGGCCCCCACCGGCTCTGCCGGAAGCGAGGCGGATTAGCGAGCCGGGCGAGGGGAAGGCCCCACCTTGAGGCGCCCTGCGGCCAAGAGCCTCAACGGCGGGCGACCGGCCCGCCCTGTTCACGGTACGCCTCTCCTTTTTCGCCCACGAAATCGCGGGGCGCTTCCCGGTCGAATCCGCCGCTGTTTGCGTCGAAAGCTTCCGCAGTTTGCAGCGGTCGCGGCATTCCTCTGGCACGGTGACCCAAGCGCCTAGACCTCTGCGCAGTGGTGCGGCTCCCGTCTTAGACCGGAACGCCCTTCTGAGTTTGGCCTTTGCGTTAGCCGGGCTTGAGAGTGGTTCGGTCCAGGGCCGTCTGGGGAGGGCCATGGATCTTTGACGGCAACCACTCTCGCCCGGCCTTTTGATTGCAGCGGGCGGCGCGTACAACCGGATCTCCCACAGACGGCCGCGCCTAGTTCGCGGGACCCCGCCGGACGTTGTCAAGTCCGATCTCCGGGCTTTTGGGTCTTCCCTGGGGTCTAGTTTCTTTACCTACTCACGCGGCTACGCGATTCGCGCTCGCATGGCTGTGCGGAATTGGCACAGCACGAGGCTCTAAACAACTCTGGCGCAGCCGAAAACGGTGCTTAGGTCTCCGCAATGACCGCGAGCGACCGAGCCGAAGCAGCGCTGAACGCGTGGATCGCAGACGCGTCGAGCGAGAACCATCAACGCCTACTGTCGGCGCTCGATCATCTCGGGCGGCGACAGCTTCACGCGCTCGCAGAAAGCTTCCAAGTCTCGGCGGCGGCGACGCAGCCGGGAGGCAACCACCCAGCTCCCTAGGCAACCACCAACCAACCCGCCGAGCGGCCCTTTGGGGCCGCTTTGCGTTTCAGCGACCAGCCAGCGGGTGCGGCCGATTCATGCGTTCTCGCTCGCGCTGCGAAAGATGGTGGTTCGCAGCGTGAGCGTGCTCGTGCTCCCTGCGATGCGCCGCGCTCAACTCCGCAAAATACGCGCGCTGGGCGTGCGCCGTCGCCGGGTGCTTGTGCGTTTTCGGCAATGACGGCCCGTGCACCAATGGATGCGGCTGCTGCATGCGCCTTTGCTCCTTCGCGCTGATCTTCGGCGCAGGCTTCTGCTTCGTCGGCTTGCGCGGCGGCGGCACGTTCAGCCACGAAGGCGGAACGTACTTTCCATCTTTGAAATGAGCGGCTATGTCGATCCTCCATTCCAAGTTGGGCCGAGCCCGCTGAACGTTCCTGGCGCACCTGCGCCGGTCGTGAACTGGTACGCGGAGTGGTACGCAGGAGGCGCAAACCCTCATGGCTGCTGAAGGAGCCTGAGTCTCCAAAACCGTAGGCCGGGGGTTCGAGTCCCTCCGCCCCTGTCCTGTTGGTTGAGCGAAAGCCTCGCGCGTGCGGGGCCCATGCTCCCCGTCTCGATTAGTCCGTCCGCCTCGGTCGCGCGGAAGGACCGGCGACCCCGCGCCGTCTAGTCGATATGTCAACGATCACGTACGACACGCTTTCCCACCCGCGAGGGCGGTGGCAGTCCAACTCGTTCGTCGCGTTTGCGGCGGTCATTTGCGCCGCGGTGGCGCTGCTCTCTTGCGGCGTCGTTTTCGGGCTCGCGCTCCATCAGGGGGACGCGGAGCGGACGCAGTCTCTTACACCAGCCGCGACTTCGCCAACGCCGTAGGGGCTGGGGCCGTCCGCTTCGGCGGACGAAGCCGACCGTTGCCGTCGTCGCCTACTTCCCGCTGCGGGCGATCCGCCGAGCCAGGCGGCGTCAGACTCCTGCCGCCTGATCCCGTCGCGTACTCCGATGAGTTGTCGCGCTCGCCGCGGTCTACGATTTTGCCGGCAACGCAAGGGAGACCAATGGACACGACGAGCGGCCACGACCGGACCCTCCGGGGCGGGTGCGAATGCGGCGCCGTCCGCTACGAGGTTGCCGACGCGTTCCTGTACGCCGCGAACTGCCACTGCTCGCGCTGCCGCGCCGCGACCGGCAGCGCGTTCAAGCCGTTCGGGGGAATCGAGCGCCGGAAGCTCGCACTCCTCGACGGCGCCGATCGGCTGCTGGTCGTGGGCGAGGCCGCGTCGAACGACACGCGCTGCGGCGCGTGCGGCTCACTCCTCTTCTCGGTCGTGCGCGATGGCGCGTACGTCCACGTCGCCCTGGGGTCGCTGACCGACGCACCGACACTCCGGCCGACGGCCCACATCTTCGTCGGCTCCAAGGCGCCGTGGTTCGAGATCACGGACGGCCTGCCGCAGTACGACGAGTACGCGACCTAGTACGAGCCCGCGGACGCTTGCCCCTCCGACATACCTGAGAACGGCCGCGGGCTCGTCCCAGCAGATGCCGGCAGGGAGCCGAACCTGCGCGCTGCTGCCCCAACACGTGGTTGAGGCAGGACCCGCCGCCCGGGTCCCGCCTTCCACTCTTCCGGCGCCGAGGCCCCGCCGCATCGGGCCCCACACTCGCCGCACACACATCGTCGGCGTGGCGGCCAGGTTGATTTCTCCCTCGGACGCGGTTGATCGGGGTACTTCACTTTCCCCCGTCTGGGTCAGGCGCGGCCGGAGAAACGGTGTCAAGGTGACCTCGGATCGCACGAGCCGCTGTGTTCGCCGCAGACACAAGCGTCTCGTCTCCTTGAAGGGGCGGAGCCGCAGCCGCCCCTTCTTCATTTCTGGATCAGCCCATGGTCTCGAGGTCGGGAGCCGCACCCACCTCGGGCCGGCTGAACGCCGCGTACGCGCGGCGCCCGTCCGGCGTCTCCTCGGTCACGCCGGCGCCGTGGCGGACGGCCGCTTCGTCGACGGGGTAGTTCAGGCCGCTCTTGCCGCGCCCACCGACGGCGAGCACGAGCGCGGGCGACGACCCGGCCCCGACGATCACGTGCTTCGTCCAAGGCGGGCAGAAGACGAAGTCCCAATGCCGGAGCGGCCGTTCCTCGCCCTCGACGATCAACAGGCACTCGCCGCGAACGACGAGGAACGCCTCTTCTGCATCCTCCTCGTGGTACATCGCCATCGGCTTTCCCGGCGGCAGGACATTGAGGTTGATGCCGATCTCCGCGAAGCGGGCGTCCGGCCCCTCGAAGCCGCAATAGGCGCCGAGCTCGTTGTGCTTCCACTGGGCGTCGCGCGCGTTGACGACGAACCATCCGCTGGACTGTGGAACACCGTCCCTGACGGTCGCCTCGGGGACCACGGCCTCAGCGGCTCCGGCGCGCAGCGCCGGTCGTCTTCCGGCGGCGGGACGGAGCGGTCGCGGTCTCGGCCCGCACGCCTCCCGCCTTCGACGCGCCACCGGACAGGTGGCGGTCGAGCTGGCCCATCAACTCGTGGAGCTGCTTCCGGGCAGTTGTCAGGTCCTCGAGCTGCTGCTTCAGCGTCGCCTCACGCTGGTCGACGAGCTGAAGCGACGCGAGGTATTGCGCCTTGAGGTAGTGGAGCTGCGAGGGGTCGAGGCTCGCGAAGACGGATTGGTCGGCCATCCCCCTACCTCCCGAAACCGAAGAGGGAGCCGAGCGCGCTCGACACCGGGTCGGTCGGCCCATGGACGCCGAACAGCCCGAGGATCGATCCGAGCGGATCGAACGGGTTGAAGCCGGGCGTCCCGCGCCCGCCGCCCGGTTGCCCTGTCGGAGGGACGCCGGTCGGGACGCCGCTGGGGGGCATCGCGGTGCCGGGACCCGTGGGCCCGACGCTTGTCGGTACCCCGGGGATCGGTGTCGCACCGTGCCCCTGGCCCTGGGAGCCACCGCAGCCACAGCCGTTGCAGCAGTGGATCACGACCGGCGGGTACGGCGGGTACGGCGGGAACGGAGGGAACGGCGCGTACGGCGGGTACGGTGGGAGTGTCGGGCTCGGGGGGTACGACGCGGCGCGTTCGGACATCGGACCAACCTCCTGCTAGGTGTGACGGCCGGCCGAGTCTACGCCGGTCGCCACGCAGAACCTAGGGCGGCGGAGCGGTGGCGCCCGCCCGGAATTCATCGCACAATGAGTCGGTGACAGACGGCGAGCGCCGGCCGCTGAGGCTTCCCGAGCTCCTGCTCGGCCTCGTCGCCGTCGGCGTTGCGCTCGTGATCACCGGCCTCGTCATCGCGAGCGCTGTGCGGGACGTGAAGCGCGCGCGCGACACGATCCGCGTCACGGGCTCCGCGCGCGTGCCGATCAGCGCCGACCTCGTGCACTGGAGCATCGCCGTCGACGCGGATGCTGTCCGGCCACAGGACGCAGTCCGCCTCCTGAAGACGCGGACAGATGCGGTGCGAGCGTTCCTGCGGCGCCGCGGTCTTCCGGACTCGGCCGTCTCGCTTCCGCCGGTCCAGACGATCGGGATCACCATGCTGACGTCGCCGAAGCACCGCGTCCCTGCCTTTCGACTCGTGCAACGGTTCCGGATCAGCTCGACGAAGATCGACGACGTAGAGCAGGTGGCAGCGTCGACGACCGATCTGCTCGCGCAGGGGATCCCCGTGTCGACCGCGTCGCTGTCGTACCTGACCACGAACCTCGCGGATGCGCGCCTGCGCGCGCTCACGAAGGCGATCGCCGACGCACACCGACGGGGCGAGACGATCGTCAAGGGAATCGGCGGCCACCTTGGGTCGGTGCGAAGCGCGGACCTCGGCGTGTACCAGGTGGTGCCACGCAACTCGACCGAGATCAGTGACTACGGCATCAACGACACGACGTCACGCGACAAGGACGTCTACGCGGTCGTCAGCGTCACGTTCCGTGTGCACTGACGGACGCGTCAACTCGTCTCGACGAGCTGCTTGAGGCGCTCGAAGTCCGACCGCAGCTCGCGCTCGGCGGCCTTCAGCGGCGCCTGCGCCACGAGCCGCATCATCGCGCCGACCTGGACGTCGACGTCCACGCGGAGCCGGGTACCCGTCCCGTCCGGCTCGAGCACGTGATGGATCTCGTACGCGACAGGCCCGCCGCGTGACTTGACGTCGAACCGGCGGGGTGGCTCGTAGGCGGTGACCTCGTCGGTCGTCTTGATGTCGCGGCCCATGAACCGCCGCTGCTCGCCGATCACGGTTCCGACGCCGAGCTCGCCGTCGGCGGACGCGGTGATCGCGCTCTCCTGCCATTCGGGAAGCCGTTCGATGTCGGTGAGCAGCGCGAAGACATCGTCGGGCGGGCGCGCGATGTCGAGTGTCAGATCGAACCTGGGCATCGGTGTCGAGGGTTAGGCTCCCCCGTCGATGCGGGTTTCATTCCTCATTCCTGCATACAACGAAGCGGCGACGATCGTCGCGTTGCTCGACGCGGTCTGGGCGCTCGACATGGACAAGCAGATCGTCGTGGTCGACGACGGGTCGACCGACGAGACGGGCACGCTGGTCGAGCGCTGGCGTGCAGGCAAGCGCGACGTCGTGCTCGTGCGGCAGGACAACCGGGGCAAGGGCTCGGCCGTTCGCGCCGCCGTCCCACACGCCGACGGCGATATCAGCGTCATCCAGGACGCCGATCTGGAGTACGACCCGGCCGACGTTCCCGCGCTCATCCAGCCGATCGAGCGCGGCGCTGCGGATGTCGTCTACGGGTCACGCCTGTCCGGCGGCCGCCCCCAGCGCGCGTACCTCTTCTGGCACCTCGTCGGCAACCGCTTCCTCTCGTTGCTGACGAACGTCCTCTACAACACGACGCTCTCCGACATGGAGACCGGCTACAAGGCGTTCCGCACCGAGGTCCTCCGCTCGCTCGACCTCAGACAGGACGATTTCGGGATCGAGCCCGAGATCACGGCAAAGATCTGCAAGCGCAAGCTGCGGATCTACGAGCTGCCGATCGCCTACTACGGCCGCACGTACGCAGAGGGCAAGAAGATCACCTGGAGAGACGGCGTGAAGGCCGTCCGCGTGCTGCTCGCCGTCCGGGTCTCCGGGGGTTAGCGCCGCGGCGTCAGGCCGGCTTCCGAGCGCCGCCGGACGACGTCCTTGATCTCCTCGAGGAAGCGCGTGCAGTCGGACTGGAGCTCGTCAGAGACGAACTGCCCCGGCGGCTGCTCGTCCGCGCGCCGCTCGGGGTCCGGCTGCGCCTCGCCTGCGGAATTCACAAGCACATCTCTCCACCCCTCCGTGGACCAGCTTCGGTTGTCGGAGAGCGCCCGCGGCGGTCGTGAGGGCTAGGTCCGCGCGGACCGCGATGCGCCTCCGGCGCGCGAGTCTACAGCGCTCGCCCTCGCGATCGATCCCTCCGACGGGGGATGCCCGGCCGCGTCGCCGGAAACTGCGGGAAACGCGAGCTGCCGGAAGTCCGACAGGCCCGACACGCCCACGCCGACGAGACGAAGTGCGCCGGGACGGTCCTGCAGCGCGCGGTCGAGGAGGGCGCACGCGAGCTCGCCGATCTCGGCCGAATCGTCGATGCCGATGCGCAGCGACGTCGAGCGGCTGCGGATCGAGAAGTCGGTGTAGCGCAGCTTGGTCGTGACGGTTCGCGCCGTGCGGCCCGACTCGCTCAGGTGCTCGGCGACGCGCGCCGCCATCCGGCGCAGCTCGTCGTGCAGCAGGTCACGGTCGAGGAGGTCTCGCTCGAACGTGTTCTCGACGCTGATCGAGATCCTCTCGGACGACAGCTCGAGCTCACGCGGGTCGACCCCGCGCGCGCGGTCGCGCAGGAGCGTGCCGACGCTCCCGGGGATGAGGCGGCGGAGGTCCGAGTCGTCGAGCGCCGCGAGCCCACCGACCGTCGTGACGCCGGCGGCAATCAGACGTTCTTCCGCCTTCGGCCCGACCCCCGGCAGCCGGCGAACGTCGAACGGCGCAAGAAACGCCGCCTCGGTCCCTGCGGGGACGACCGTGAGGCCCCGCGGCTTGCGCAGGTCGCTCGCGACCTTCGCGACCACCTTCGACGTCGAGACGCCGAGCGAGCAGGTCAGCCGCGTCGCCGCAAGGACCGCGGTCTGTACCGCCTCGGCGACGCCGCGCGCCTGCAAGAAACCCGACGCGACCTCGCCGACGTCGAGGTAGCCCTCGTCGATTCCGGTCCGCTCGATCGTTGGCACGACGCCGCGGATCGTCTCCCACACCGCCTGCGAGTACTCGCGGTAGAGCGAGTGCCGCGAGCGGACGAACACAGCATGCGGGCAGCGCCGTAGCGCTTCCGCACAGCTCATCGCAGAGTGGATCCCGAACTTGCGCGCCTCGTAATTGGCCGTGGCGACGACGCCGCGCCCATGCGGGTCGCCGCCGACGACGAGCGGCTTCGTTCGCAGCTCGGGGTTCTCCAGCTCCTCGACGGCAGCGAAGAAGGCGTCGAGATCGACGTGCGCAACGATCACGGCACAAGGCTAGAGCGTCGACGTGACGAGGCGATGCTCGCGGGAAGCTCTCGACAGCCGGTCGCGGTAGGCTCGCGCCCGTGGCCCTCCTCGAGTCAACGGTCGACCGCGACGACGTCTTCGAGCACCGGCGCGAGCTGATGGAAGGGCTCGTCGCGGAGCTGCGGGACCGCACCGCGCAGGTCGCGCGCGGCGGCGGCGAGAAGGCGACCGAGCGCCATCGGTCGCGCGGGAAGCTGACAGCGCGCGAACGGATCGACCGACTCGTCGACCCGGGAGGCGCGTTCCTCGAGCTGAATGCGCTCGCCGCGCTCGACCTCTACGACGGTCAAGCGCCGTCAGCGGGGATCGTCACCGGGATCGGCGTCGTCGAGGGTCGGGAATGCGTGATCGTCGCCAACGACGCGACGGTGAAGGGCGGCTCGTACTTCCCGCTGACGGTCAAGAAGCACCTTCGCGCGCAGGCCGTCGCGGCGCAGAACCGCCTGCCCTGTCTCTACCTGGTCGACTCCGGGGGCGCCTTCCTCCCGCTCCAGGACGAGGTGTTCCCGGACCGCGAGCATTTCGGGCGGATCTTCTTCAACCAGGCGCAGCTGTCGGCGCGCGGCATCGCCCAGATCGCAGCGGTGATGGGATCGTGTACCGCCGGCGGCGCGTACGTCCCGGCGATGTCGGACGAGACGGTGATCGTCCGCGGGACGGGAACGATCTTCATCGGCGGCCCACCGCTCGTGAAGGCGGCGACCGGCCAGGACGTGACCGCCGAGGAGCTCGGCGGCGCTGACGTCCACACCCGTCGGTCGGGCGTCGCGGATTACTACGCGCTGAGCGACGAGCACGCGCTTGCGCTCGTCCGTCAGATCGTCGCCAACCTCCAGTCGCGGAAGCAGCCTCCGTGGGACCTCGCCGAGCCGGAGCCGCCGGCCGCCGACCCCGGCGAGCTCTACGGCCTCGTCCCCGAGGACTTCCGCCACCAGACCGATGCGCGTGAGGTGATCGCGAGGATCGTCGACGGTTCGCGCTTCGACGAGTTCAAAGCGAATTACGGCGAGACGCTCGTCACCGGGTTCGCGCGCATCGAAGGGTTTCCCGTCGGGATCCTCGCGAACAACGGCGTGCTCTTCGCAGAGTCGTCGCAGAAGGGCGCGCACTTCATCGAGCTCGCCTGCAAGCGTCGCGTCCCGCTCGTGTTTCTCCAGAACATCACCGGCTTCATGGTCGGCAAGGAGTACGAGCAGGGCGGCATCGCGCGTGACGGCGCGAAGCTCGTTATGGCGGTCGCGAATGCCGCCGTGCCGAAGTTCACCGTGATCACCGGCGGCTCGTTCGGCGCCGGCAACTACGCGATGTGCGGGCGGGCATACGAGCCGCGCCAGCTCTGGATGTGGCCGAACGCCCGGATCTCCGTCATGGGCGGCGAGCAGGCGGCGACGGTCTTGACGATGGTCGGCGCCGCCGACGCGGACGAGATCCGTGCGAAGTACGAGCGCGAGGGCAACCCCTACTACTCCACGGCGCGGTTGTGGGACGACGGAATCATCGACCCGCTCGACACGCGGCGCGTGCTGGGTCTCGGTATCTCCGCGGCGTTGAACGCGCCGATTCCGCAGACGACGTTCGGCATCTTTCGAATGTAGGAGGTGACCAATGCCCGCAGTGGAGCTGACTGAAGAAGAGATGCGGTTGCTGCGCGCCGCACTGCACTCATACCTGGACGACTTCGGCCACGACGAGGCCGATGTCCTGCGATCGCTGAAGGCGCTGATCGCGAAGTTGGACCCGGACCGCTCGACGTGATCGTGCGGTTCGTGCTCTGGAACCTCGCCGACTCGCAGACGACGATCGGCGAGCTCCGGCGCTACGTCCGCGACGAGGCGGTCGACGCATTCGCCGACGTCCAGGGGCTCCGGTTCAAGGCATGGATCTCGGACGAGATCACGGAACGCTGGGGAGCCGTCTATCTCTGGGAGAGCGCCGAAGCCGCAGAGCAGGAACTCCCGAGCCGCGCACGCGAGCTGATCGGCCGGGACCCCGACATCGGCGAGACGTTCGACCTCGAGGCGAGTGTCGAGGGACGGTTCGAGATCTGGGAGCTTTCGCGCCTCGGCCTCGCGTTCGAGACGTAGTCTTGCCTGATCAGTACCGTTCCGTTTAATGCCGCTGACACGGGAAGGCCGGGGAACCGGGCTCGCCGTCGCGATCGACCTCGTGAACACGTGGGACGAGCTCGAGGACGAGCCCGATCTCATCGAGGGCGTTGCCGACGTGCGGACGTGGCTCGATTGGCACGGCCTGCATCGCGCGGCCAAGGTCGTGCGCTCGGCGGACGTCGCGCGGGTGCGCGAGCTCCGGGAGGAGCTCGACGGCGTCTTCGACGCAGACGGCGAGGACGAGGCTGCACGCTTGCTGAACGCGCTCGCCGCGAAGTACACGACGACACCCCGGCTCGAACGCGTCGCGGACGGATGGCGCCTGCGGACGTGGCCGGACGAGGGCGAGGGCCTGCACGCCGTGGCGGCGTACGCGACGGCGGGGCTGCTCGAGGCCGTCCGGGATCTCGGCTGGGACCGGTTCGGGCGCTGCGACGCCTCGCCGTGCCGGTGTGCCTACGTCGACCGCAGCAAGAACCGCACGCGCAGGTACTGCTGCAACCTCTGCGCCGACCGCATCGCGCAGGCGCACTACCGGGCGCGAAAGAGGGCGCGTCCCGCCCGGTAAGGGCGGGACGCTGGAGGAGACCTCTACGCGATCGCGTTGCAGGTCGCGGGGAACTGGCTCGCGTCCTGTCGCCCCGTCGACTTCAGGATCTCGAGTGGCGTGAACGGATCGCTCGCGTCCGCGAGATAGACGAGCTTGCCGACGTCCGCGAAGACCGTGCCTTCGCCCGGCGCCGTCAGGTGCCCATCGTTGCCGTTGATCGTGACCGTGACTGTTCCGTCGCCGTTCGGCCGGATGATGAGCGGGCCGGCGAGTGTCGTGCTCGTGCTCTTGCCGTTCGCGGGGTTCGTGTAAGTGATGTGGAACGACACCGTGTGCGCGACATCGCGCCCATCCGAGAAGATGGTCTCGCGCCTCGTCCCCTCGGTATGGACGACGAACGGGAACGGGCACGTATCCGGACCGGCGGGGATCGTGCGTGTCCGGTCGAAGTGGATCTCCGTCGTGACCGGCTGATCGGCTGCCGCGGTCGACGCCAATGCGAGCACGGCCGCCGCCGCCGCGGCGAGCACGCCGAACGACTTCTTCCTCATCCTCGCTCCTCTCGTCAGGACTGAAGCTGGTATTGGGACTGATGAATCTTCGTCAGATCCTAAGACGTTTTCGCACATGACGAGTTAGGGCCGTTCTCGAATCCGCGCGCCTTGGCCCTTGAAAGGGCCTGGACTTAGAGCACGAGCGTCTCGGGGAAGACCTCGTCGCCGCCGAAGCGCTCCAGGCGATACGGCGAGAGGTCGAGCTCCGAGTTGCCGCGCACGAGCTCCTCGGCGACTGCGCGGCCGACGGCCGGCGACTGCATGAAGCCGTGTCCGGAGAACCCACACGCCGCGTAGACGCCGTCGCCGATCCACCCGATGATCGGGTGGGCGTCCGGCGTCATGTCGTACAGGCCCGCCCACGCCCGAACCACAGGTGCGCCCGCGGCAGGCGGGTAGCGGTGCGCGAGGCGTCGGCGCCAATCCTCCACGAGTGCGCGGTCGACCTCCTCGCGGTCGTGCCAGCGCGCGGACGGTTCCGTCATCGCGAGACGCAGGGCGTCGCCGCGCCGCCGGAAGTGGAAACCGGTCTCCTCCTCGATCGTCATCGGCAGCTCAGCAGGAAGCGCGGCAACGGGCCCGACGTCGACGAGCTGGCGGACGAGCGGCCGGATCGGCAGCTCGGGCAGCAGCTGCGGTGACGCGGCGCCACACGCGACGACGAGGACGTCATGCGGGACCATGCGCGCATCGGTGTGCTCGCGCACGGTGACTCCGCGTTCCGCCGCGCGACGGACGAGCTCGCGCGTGACCTCTCCCGGCTCGGCGACGCCATCCTCCCAGCAGGCGACGGCACCGAGCACGTCGTCGGTGCGAAGACCGCGCACACGCGACGCGTCGACGTCCTCGACGGGAACGCCGAGGTCGCGCTGCATCGCGGCGCGCTCGCGCAATCGGGCGAGACCGCGCTCCGTCGTCGCGACGAACATGTAGCCGACTTGCTCGAAGAGCGGCCGGCCGAGCTCCCGGAACAGCGTCGCACTGTCGCGCGCGAGGCGAACCTCGGCCGCCGAAGAAAACTGCTGGCGGAATCCACCCATCGCCTTGCCGGTGGCGCCGCCCGCGATCTCGCCGATGTCGGCGAGCACGACGTCGCGCGCGTCGAACAACGCGAGGTGGTACGCGATCGACGCCCCTACGGCGCCGGCGCCGGCAATGACGATTCGAGCCACGCCTCGAGCTCCTTCGTCTCGTCAGCCGCCAGCGTCCGAAGTGGCCGGCGCACATCGGGGCGCACCGGCAG
>C688J18823_10000560_pt1:2500-21765 | contig 21765 bp, 16 predicted proteins | sample HopSoiMetagenom1_FD_18823 | JGI IMG/M metagenome (IMG submission 18823) | reverse complement strand
GAAAAATGAAAAAACTTATTTCTGGTTTGAAAAACCTATTGTAACTTTTCTTTTTGATTATAAACGATGGAATCGCCCGTTGAGATATATAAAAAATGATCGATTTGAAAATGCTGTCCGAAATGAAATGTCACAATATTTTTTTTCTACATGCCAAAGTGATGGAAAAAAAATAATATCTTTTACATATCCACCCAGTTTATCAACTTTTTCAGAAATGATAGAACATAAAATTTCTTTGTACAAGACAGAAAAACTATCACATGACAATCTGTATAATTATTGGGTTTATACCAATGAACAAAAAAAATACAACTTGAACAATGAATTGATAAGTCGAACAAAAATTCTGGAAAAAGAGAAGGGATCTCTTGCTTTAGATATGCTAGAAAAAAGGACCAGACTATGCAATGATGAGAATGAACAAGAATACTTACCCCAAATATATGATCCTTTTTTGAATGGATCCTATCGAGGAACAACCAAAAAATTCGATTTACGTACAATCACGAATGCTTTAATAACTTCGACAGCAAATTCCGTAGAAATTTTTTGGATAAATAAGATTCACGGTCTATTTCATAATGATTCTCGAGAATTTGAACATAAAAAGAACACATTCGACTCTTTTGGCAAGGAATTATTATTGAATTCGATTGAGAATCCCCTAAATCCAATGGATGAATTTTCTTTTGAACGCGCACGAGGAATTGATGCAGAAAGTAAAGCAAAATCTTTGAAATTTGTATTCAATGTAATTACAACTGATCCAAATGATCTAACAACAATTAGAAAGAAATCTATTGGAATGGAAGAAATCGGTAAAAGGGTTTCTCGGTGGTCATACAAATTGACAGACGATTTGGAAGAAGAGGAAGAAGAAAATGAAGAAGAATCGACGGAAGATCCTGAAATTCGTTCAAGAAAAGGCAAACGCGTGGTAATTTATACTGATAACGATCAGAGTACTAATTCCAATGCTAGTAATAATAATACTAGTAATACTAGCACTAGTGATGAAGAAGAGGAAGTGGCTTTGATACGTTACTCACAACAATCAGATTTTCGCCGAGGTATAATCAAAGGATCCATGCGTGCTCAAAGACGTAAAATAGTTACTTGGGAAATGTTTCAAGCAAATGTGCACTCTCCACTTTTTTTGGATCGAATAGACAAAACACTTTTTTTTCCATTTTTTGATATCTCTGAAATGATTAATCTCATTTTTCGAAATTGGGTAGGGGGAAGTCCGGAATTTCAAATTTCTTATTTTGAGGAGGAAGAGACGAAAGAAAAGGAGAAAACAAACGAAGAGAAAGAAGAGGAAAACGAGCGCATAGCAATATCAGAAGCTTGGGATACCTTTATATTTACTCAAGCAATAAGAGGTTTAATGTTAGTAACCCAATCTTTTCTTAGAAAGTACGTTATATTACCCTTATTGATAATAGCTAAAAATACGGGCCGTATGCTATTATTGCAATTCCCCGAGTGGTACGAGGATTTGAAGGAATGGAATAGAGAAATGCATATTAAATGTACTTATAATGGTGTTCAATTATCAGAAACAGAATTTCCCCAAAATTGGTTAACAGACGGTATTCAGATAAAGATTTTATTTCCTTTTTGTCTGAAACCTTGGCGAAGATCCAAAATACGATCTCATCATAGGGATCATAAAATGAGGAAAAAAGACAATTTTTGTTTTTTAACAGTCTGGGGAAGGGAAGCAGAACTCCCTTTCGGATCCCCCCGAAAACGACCTTCTTTTTTTGAACCCATTTTTAAAGAACTCGAAAAAAAAATGAAAAAAGTGAAAAAGAAATTTTTTCAAGTTATAAGGGTTTTCAAAGAACGAAAAAAATGGTTTCTAAAAGTCTCAAAAGAAAAAACAAAAAAATGGGTTATCAAAAAAGTTCTAGCTATAAACCTAATAATGAAAGAACTTCAAAAAGTAAACCCTATTTTCTTATTAAAATTGAAGGGGGTAAAAGTATATGAACCGAATGAAAAGGGAAAAAATTCTAATATAAATAATAATATTATCCGCGAATCAACTATTCGAATTCGATCCATGAATTATGGAAATGCAAATTATTCACTCATAGAAACAAAAATGAAAGATCTTGCTAATAAGACAATCACGATTAAGGCTCAAATGGAAGGAATTACAAAAGACAAGAAAAAAATTGTTTTAACTTGTGATGATAAAAATAAAAAATCGGAATCGCAGAAGGGTATTTGGCAAAGTTTCAAAAGAAAAAATATACGATTAATACGTAAATCGCATTATTTTATGAAATCTTTCATTGGAAAAATATACATGGATATATTAATATATACTATTAAGATTCCAAGGACCAATGCAAAATTTTTCTTTGAATCAACAAAAAAAATTGTCAAAAAATCCATTTCCAAGGATGAAACAAGTCAAGACGGAGTTGAGAAAACAAATCAAAATACAATGAACTTTATTTCGACTATAAAAAAGTTCTTTTCTAACACTAATATTAGTAATAAAAATTCTAATATTTATTGTGACTTATCTTCTTTGTCTCAAGCATATGTATTTTACAAATTATCACAAAATCAATTACTTAACAAGTACCATTTGAGATCTGTACTTCAATATCACGGTACCTATCCTTCTCTTAGGGATATAATCAAGAATTGTTGTATGACACGAGAAATATTTGATTCCAAACCAAGGCATAAGAAAATACATAAGTCTGGAATGAATAAATGGAAAAATTGGTTAAAGGGTCATTATCAATACAATTTATCTCAGACCGAGGGGTCCTACTTAATACCCCAAAAATGGCGAAATAGAGTCAATCAATGTCGTACAATTCAAAAGAAAAACTCAATGAAATTGGATTTATATAAAAAAGAAAAAGACCAATCAATTCATTACATGAAACAAAATGACTATGCAGTGGATTCGTTGATGAGTCAAAAAGAAAAATTGAAAAAACGTTACGGGTATGATCTTTTATCATATAAATATATAAATTATGGGAATAGTAAGTCATGTATTTATGGATCAACGTTACAAGTGGGGAACAAAAAAATTCCATATAATTTCAATACATTAGAACCCGAATCGCTTTATGAATTGATAAATATAGCTATTAGTGATTATCTAGAAAAAAGATCTATTATTGATACGGATACGGACAAAAATCTGGATAGAAAATTTTTTGATTGTAGAATTCTTCATTTTTGTCTTAGAAACAATATTGATATTGAGACCTGGACCAATACGCATATCGACACCAAGATTCATAAAAATGCTAAAACAGAAACGAAAAATTTGCAAAATTGTGAAAAAAAAGATCTTTTTTCTTTTACGATTCATGACAAAATCAACTTATACAATCAAAAACCATCCAATCAAAAAAAAGACTTTTTTGATTGGATGGGAATGAATCAAGAAAAGTTATATTGTACTATATCAAATTTAGAACCTTGGTTTTTCCCAGAATTCTTGTTACTTTTTGATGCGTATAAGATTAAACCGTGGATCATACCAATCAAATTACTTATTTTTCATTTTCATAGAAATGAAAATTTTAGTCAAAGTGAAGTAAATCAAAAAAAAAATCTTCCTATATTAGCTAATAAAAAAGAATATCTTGAATTAGCAAATTCCAACAAAAAAAAAAATGAAGAACAAGGCCAAGGAGATCTTGTATCAGATCTGCAAAAACAAAACAAAAAGAAAGATGTTGAAGAAGATTACACAGAAACAGACATTAAAAAGGGTAGAAAAAAAAAACAAACCAAGAGCAAGAAGGAAGCAGAACTCGATTTCTTTCTGAAAAAATATTTTCTTTTTCAATTAAGATGGGATGAGCCTTTGAATCAAAGAATGATCAATAATATCAAGGTATATTGTCTTCTACTTAGACTGATAGATCCAAGAGAAATTGCTATATCCTCAATTCAAAGAGGAGAGATGCGTCTGGATGCAATGTTGATTCAGAAAGACCTACCTCTTACAGAATTGATAAAAAGGGGAATATTTATTATCGAACCAATTCGTTTATCTATAAAAAGGGATGGAAAATATATTATATATCAAACCATAGGTATTTCATTGGTTAATAAGAATAAACACCAAACTAATGGAAAATACATAATAAAAAATGGATATGTCGATAAAAAAAATGTTGATGTATTCGTTGCACAATACAACAACATGCTTGTGAATAGAAACAAAAATCATTATGATTTCTTTGTTCCTGAAAATATTCTATCTCCCAGACGTCGTAGAGAATTGAGAATTCTAATCTGTTTCAATTACCGGAATTGGGGTGCTGTGGATAGAAATCCACTATTTTGCAACCAAAACAACATAAAAAACTGTGGACAATTTTTGAACGGGGTTAATACAGATGCAAATAAATTCATTAAATTCAAATTGTTTCTTTGGCCCAATTATCGATTAGAAGATTTAGCTTGTATGAATCGTTATTGGTTTAATACCAATAACGGCAGCCATTTCAGTATGTCAAGAATACATATGTATCCACGATTCAGAGTTAGTTAATAGTATATATTTCCTATATATCTATCTATCGCATGATATATTTGGTAGATAAAAACCAAAATATATACACGTTACATTGTGGTACATGATACCTATTTAATTACGTATCAATTGGATCTAGGACGAAATTGACAGAATCTTATTCTTAGGTAAAAAAAGCATTCTCTTTCGTGAATGCATAAATGTATCACCTTTTCTTTTATTCTATCCAAATCAAATTTGCAATTTGATTTGGATAGAATAAAAAAAGTAATGTAAATCAAAAATTTTTGTGTACTAGATTCAAATAACTGGTATAATAATAATTATTATTTTTCTTGATCGGTAAAATCCACGGAAAAAATATAGAAAAATTTGTTTTTATGGTCAAAAATGCATTCATATCGGCTATTCGACAAGAAAAAGAAAAAAACTGCGGATCTGTTGAATTTCAAGTATTGAGTTTCACCGATAAGATACATAGACTTTCTTCACATTTGGAATTACATAAAAGAGATTTTTTATCGCAAAGGGGTCTACGAAAAATTCTGGGAAAACGTCAACGTCTGCTGGATTATTTGTCAAAGAAAAATAGAGTACGTTATAAGAAATTAATTGGCCAATTGGGTATTCGGGAGTCAAAAACTCGTTAATTTTTAGATTGGTTTGAATTTTTTTTTTAGTTATTTAGTTACTAGTAGTTATTCTATTTTTCACTTTGATTGATGAATCTCATTTTGATAAATTCATGAAATAATGAATTAAGGAAGAAAAGATATGACTCTACCGGCTACAAGAAAAGATCTCATGATAGTTAATATGGGTCCTCACCACCCATCAATGCATGGTGTTCTTCGACTGATCGTTACTCTCGACGGTGAAGATGTTATTGACTGTGAACCCATATTAGGTTATTTACACAGAGGGATGGAAAAAATAGCGGAAAATCGAACAATTATACAATATTTGCCTTATGTAACACGATGGGATTATTTAGCTACTATGTTCACAGAAGCAATAACAGTAAATGCACCAGAACGATTGGAAAGTGTTCAAGTACCTAAAAGAGCCAGTTACATTAGAGTAATTATGCTGGAGCTGAGTCGTATAGCTTCTCATTTGTTATGGCTTGGACCTTTTATGGCGGATATCGGCGCACAGACCCCCTTTTTCTATATATTCAGAGAAAGGGAATTGGTATATGATCTATTCGAAGCTGCCACGGGTATGCGAATGATGCATAATTATTTTCGTATTGGGGGAGTCGCTGCGGATCTACCTTATGGCTGGATGGATAAATGTTTGGATTTCTGCGATTATTTTTTAACGGGAATTGTTGAATATCAAAAACTTATTACGCGGAATCCCATTTTTTTGGAACGAGTTGAAGGAGTCGGCATTATTGGTGGAGAGGAAGCAATAAATTGGGGTTTATCAGGACCGATGTTACGAGCTTCTGGAATCCAATGGGATCTTCGTAAAGTTGATCATTATGAGTGTTACAATAAATTCGATTGGGAAGCCCAATGGCAAAAAGAAGGAGATTCACTAGCTCGCTATTTAGTACGAATCGGTGAAATGAAGGAATCTATAAAAATTATTCAACAGGCTCTAGAAGGAATTCCCGGGGGACCCTATGAAAATTTAGAAGTCCGACGCTTTGATAGAGAAAAAAAGTCCGAATGGACTAATTTTGAATATAGATTCATTTCTAAAAAACTTTCACCCAATTTTGAATTGTCGAAACAGGAACTTTATGTGAGAGTAGAAGCCCCAAAAGGAGAATTAGGAATTTATTTGATAGGGGATAGTAGTGTTTTCCCCTGGAGATGGAAAATCCGTCCACCCGGTTTTATCAATTTGCAAATTCTCCCTCAACTAGTTAAAAGAATGAAATTGGCCGATATCATGACGATACTAGGTAGTATAGATATCATTATGGGAGAAGTTGATCGTTGAAATGATAATTGATACGAGAGAAGTAGAAGTACAAGTTATCAATTCTTTTTCTAAATCGGAATCCTTAAAAGAAGTCGATGGACTCATATGGATCTTTGTTACTATTTTCATCCTTGTTTTGGGAATCACAATAGGGGTACTAGTAATTGTGTGGTTAGAAAGAGAAATATCCGCAGCGATACAACAACGTATTGGGCCTGAATATGCCGGCCCTCTGGGAATTCTTCAAGCTCTAGCGGATGGGACAAAATTACTTTTTAAAGAGGACCTCCTCCCATCTAGAGGAGATATTCGTTTGTTCAGCGCGGGACCGTCTATAGCGGTCATATCAGTTCTACTAAGTTATTTAGTAATTCCTTTTGGGTCTCGCCTTGTTTTAGTCGATCTCAGTATAGGTGTTTTTTTATGGATCTCCATTTCAAGTATTGTTCCTGTTGGACTTCTTATGTCAGGATATGGATCGAACAATAAATATTCCTTTTCAGGTGGTCTACGGGCTGCTGCTCAATCTATTAGTTATGAAATACCATTAACTCTATGTGTGTTATCAATATCTCTACGTGTGATTCGTTGGAACATGATTATTTTCCCTTCTCATTAGAAATTAGAAGTAAAGTAAAGACGTTGAATATATTGAATGGATATTTTCATTTTTTATTCATCATTAGGGTCGATAAGTTAAACTAGATAGTTATATGAGTAAAATCAAACTGCTTAAAAATTTGCAGTAAAAAGGTAAAATCTTATTCCCTATGTACAAGAATATAAAAACAAGCAGTGTATAAATTGTTTACCCCAAGATTAAGATTCTTTGGCTAATTATCATATCTTGAAGCGGGTACAGAAGATCAACCATATGGGGTTTCTATTACTGTCTTATATGTATTACCATACTGGGGATCAATCAAAAATCAGTGGACAGTTAGGAATACCAAGGTACACAAAAGATTAGTAATAGAGAAAATGTAATGTATAAAAAAAGTTATTTTTGCATAAAACTTTGGATAAAACGAATCATAATGAGGACTTTAAGTTGGTAGAAATGACCAAGCAGTACTTCCCCACGATTCCGATCTAGAGTACGCTTCTATTCACTGATTAAAGAAATAACTATCAAAAACGAATTAATCCTTTTTTTTTTCCAGAGTACTTCTTCCTCTGAGAAAGAAGAACAGGAACAAAAGAAATGGAGGGCAAAAAAAAAAATAGAATGAGAAAAATAAATTAATAAAAAAAAAAAAGATCTTTGTTATTTCCTTTCTCTACCCATATCCATAATCTATACATATAGAATTCTTATCATTAATTTGGAATTTATGTCCAATTTCATTCTTTCTTTATAGTTCTTGATAGAACATATTTATTGATAAAACGAGTATTTTATTCAAAGATTAAGTTATTACCAAATAAAGAGAAATTGAAATTCTAATGGATAAGATCAATTCAGAAGCGCTTTTTATTCTAGCAGACAGAATTTCATTGGTCTAATTTTGGACCCCGGCGTATATTTCCTATCCAAATAAAATAAAGATGGCGATAATACCAAACAAACAAGTCCTTACATTTATTTGTGACCATAGAGGAGCCGTATGAAGCTGAGGTCTCATGTACGGTTTTGAAATAGCGATGCGAACGGTGATGTTATTATCGACTATGATTATCTAACAGCTCAAGTACAGTTGATATAGTTGAGGCACAGTCAAAATATGGTTTTTGGGGGTGGAATCTGTGGCGTCAGCCTATAGGATTTTTAGTTTTCCTAATCTCTTCTCTAGCAGAATGTGAAAGATTACCCTTTGATTTACCAGAAGCAGAGGAGGAATTAGTAGCAGGTTATCAAACAGAATATTCAGGTATCAAATACGCTTTATTTTACCTTGCTTCTTATCTAAATTTATTAGTTTCTTCGCTATTTATAACAGTTCTTTACTTAGGTGGATGGAATTTTTCTATTCCGTACATATACATTCCTGAACTTTTCGGAATAAATAAAATGCCTGGAGTCTTTGGAATGACAATTGATATATTTATTACATTAGCTAAAGCTTATTTGTTTCTGTTCATTCCTATCACATCAAGATGGACTTTACCTAGGATGAGAATGGACCAGCTATTAAATCTTGGATGGAAATTTCTTTTACCTATTTCTCTGGGTAATCTATTATTGACAACTTCTTCCCAACTTGTTTCATTATAAATAACAGAATAGAATAATGATATTCTAGATTCATAATCGATCTTAAACAAGAGAAAGAAACATCAATTTATTCACGGAGATCCGCAATATGTTCCCTATGGTGACCGGGTTCATAAATTATGGTCAACAAACAATACGAGCTGCAAGGTACATTGGTCAAAGCTTCATAATTACCTTATCTCATACAAATCGTTTACCTGTAACTGTTCAATATCCTTATGAAAAATTGATCGCATCAGAGCGTTTTCGCGGTCGGATCCACTTTGAATTTGATAAATGTATTGCTTGTGAAGTATGTGTTCGTGTATGTCCCATAGATCTACCCGTCGTTGATTGGAGATTTGAAAAAGATATTAAAAAGAAACAATTGCTTAATTATAGTATTGATTTTGGGGTCTGTATATTTTGTGGTAACTGCGTCGAGTATTGTCCAACAAACTGTTTATCGATGACTGAAGAGTATGAACTTTCTACTTATGATCGTCACGAATTGAATTATAATCAAATTGCATTGGGTCGGTTACCAATGTCAGTAATTGGAGATTACACAATTCAAACAGTTATGAATTCGAACCAAATCAAAATAAACAAAGATAAACCCCTTGATTCAAGAACGATTACCGATTACTAAGATTTTCTTTTGATATAAAGGATCAAATTTTGGTCGGAAATAACAAATAATAACTAATAACTATTGATTGTTGAGAATCCCTCTTTGATTTAAACCGAGAATATGGTTTCGTGATTATTTCGAAATAGAAAATTCCAACTATTCTTTTCTTTTTTCTTTCGGATAAAAAAAAGGAAAAGGAGGATTGGTCAATTACTTTATCTATATCTACCTACATTAATCCATATTACGATTTAATCAACCCAATTAGGAACCCATTATATTATATACAAAGAAAAAAAAAAAAATAAGGGCAACACCGCTCTCTTTCCTGGACTATTTTGTAAGGTCATGAAATATTTCGACTTATTTATCTCTTATACATAATGGATTTACCTGGACCAATACACGATATACTTGTAGTATTTCTGGGATCATTTCTTATACTAGGAGGTCTAGGAGTAGTATTATTTACCAACCCAATCTATTCTGCCTTTTCGTTGGGATTGGTTCTCGTTTGTATATCCTTATTCTATATTCTATCAAACTCCTATTTTGTAGCTGCCGCACAACTCCTTATTTATGTAGGAGCCATAAATGTCTTAATCATATTTGCTGTTATGTTCATGAACGGTTCAGAATATTCCAACGATTCCCATCTTTGGACTGTTGGAGATGGGGTCACTTCGCTGGTTTGTACAAGTATTCTTTTTTCATTAATTACTACTATTCCAGACACGTCGTGGTACGGAATTATTTGGACTACAAGATCAAGCCAGATTATAGAACAGGACCTTATAAGTAAGGTTCAACAAATTGGAATTCATTTATCAACAGATTTTTATCTTCCATTTGAACTCATTTCTATAATTCTTTTAGTTTCTTTGATAGGTGCAATTGCTATGGCTCGTCAATAATAAAAGAAATACTTAGAATTAACAAAATTCTTAGAAATTCTAAATAAGACGAAAAGGGGAAATTTGAAGTTTAATCTACTGTCCTTCCTTTTTTCTGTAATTACTCGATTCTAGCCAATCAAATTGGTTGAATTATTGTTCATATTGAAATGAATCGAGATTGATGAGGAGTTAGTCAATGATGTTCGAACATGTACTTTTTTTGAGCGTCTATTTATTTTCTATTGGTATCTATGGATTGATCACAAGTCGAAACATGGTTAGAGCACTTATGTGCCTTGAGCTTATATTAAATTCGGTTAATATTAATCTCGTAACATTTTCGGATATATTTGATAGTCGCCAATTAAAAGGAGACATTTTTGCAATCTTTGTTATAGCCATTGCCGCCGCGGAAGCGGCTATTGGGCTAGCTATTGTTTCGTCAATTTATCGTAACAGAAAATCAACTCGTATCAATCAATCAAATTTGTTGAATAATTAGTCATAATTATGATGTAAATAAAGACATAATATATATATAAATGTAAATAGAAAATTATATAATCATTTTTTTTCTATTTTCTATATGATTATATAATATATATTTTCTATATAAGAATAATATATATATAGCATAGGAATATTTACACATTACTATTGAGACTATTGAGATATTGATTGGCGATCCATTAGCCAACGCGAGGAAGTCGCATGCGTGATTCATATGATCATGATTGTTAAAACGGGAATCAAAGTATCTTGGCCCTTTCTCATGAACACATTTAGAAATATATTGATTATTAAGATTTTTTGATAAACCATTGATTCGTCTGGTGTCTACAATATAAATATATAATTCATTTACTAATTATTTTACTTTACCAGATCGAAAATTTTTTATGTTCAAAACTGGAATTTATAGACCCAATGTCACATTCAGTAAAAATTTATGATACATGCATAGGGTGTACTCAATGTGTACGAGCCTGCCCCACAGATGTATTGGAAATGATACCTTGGGACGGGTGTAAAGCTAAGCAAATTGCTTCCGCACCAAGAACCGAGGACTGTGTAGGTTGTAAGAGATGTGAATCCGCCTGTCCAACAGATTTTTTGAGTGTCCGTGTTTATTTATGGCATGAAACAACTCGCAGCATGGGTCTAGCTTATTGATACGTTACGTCATAAAAAACTCCACTTGAATCATTTGATTCCTTTTTACCGACAAAAGCCCGTACTCGAGAAAATAAATTATTCCGAGTACGGGCTTTTTTTTGGTCAAAACGCGCATCTTGTCTTTATCACGAATTATTTCCCTTGGCTAACAATACTTGTAGTTTTTCCGATATTCACAGGTTCTTCAATTTTCTTTCTCCCTCATAGGGGAAATAAGGTATTTCGATGGTATACTATATGTATATGTATATTGGAACTCCTTCTAACAACCTATGTGTTCTGTTATCATTTCCAATTGGACGATCCATTAATTCAATTGGAAGAGGATTCAAAATGGATAAATATTTTTGATTTTCGCTGGAGGTTGGGAATCGACGGACTTTCCATAGGACCCATTTTATTGACAGGATTTATCACTACTTTAGCTACTTTAGCAGCTTGGCCTGTTACTCGAAATTCTCGATTATTCCATTTCCTGATGTTAGCAATGTACAGCGGGCAAATAGGATTATTTTCTTCTCGAGACCTTTTACTTTTTTTTATTATGTGGGAGTTAGAATTAATTCCTGTTTACTTACTTTTATCCATGTGGGGAGGAAAGAAACGTCTGTACTCGGCTACAAAGTTTATTTTATACACTGCAGGCGGTTCCATTTTTCTCTTAATAGGAGTTCTAGGTATGGCTTTGTATGGTTCCAATGAACCGACATTAGATTTTGGAAGATTAGCTAATCAGTCATATCCTGTGATATTAGAAATAATATTATATTTGGGCTTCCTTATTGCTTATGCTGTCAAATCACCAATTATACCCCTGCATACGTGGCTACCGGATACCCACGGAGAAGCACATTACAGTACATGTATGCTTCTAGCCGGAATTTTATTAAAAATGGGAGCATATGGATTGATTCGTATCAATATGGAATTATTACCGCACGCCCATTCCATATTTTCTCCCTGGTTGGTGATAATAGGAACAATGCAAATAATTTATGCAGCTTCAACCTCTCTTGGCCAACGCAATTTAAAAAAGAGAATCGCCTATTCTTCTGTATCTCACATGGGTTTCATAATTATAGGAATTGGCTCTATAACCGGCACGGGACTCAACGGAGCCCTTTTACAAATACTCTCTCATGGCTTTATTGGTGCTGCACTTTTTTTCTTGGTAGGAACGAGTTGTGATAGAATACGTCTTGTTTATCTCGACGAAATGGGGGGGATATCCGTCCCAATGCCAAAAGTATTTACTATATTTAGTAGTTTCTCGATGGCTTCTCTTGCATTGCCGGGAATGAGCGGTTTTGTTGCGGAATTAATAGTATTTTTTGGAATAATTACCAGCCCGAAATATCTTTTAATGCCCAAAATACTAATTATCTTTGTAATGGCAATTGGAATGATATTAACCCCCATTTATTTATTATCTATGTTACGTCAGATGTTCTATGGATACAAACTATTCAATGTTCCAAACTCCAATTTTGTGGATTCTGGACCACGAGAACTATTTGTTTCGATCTGTATCTTTTTACCCGTGATAGGGATTGGTATTTATCCGGATTTCGTTCTCTCGCTATCAGTTGATAAGGTACAAGCTATCCTATCTAATTATTTTCATTAATGGGACAAAAAGCAAAGTCTTATAGACTTTAAATAAAATTTGAAGATTTTTGAAATCATTTGATTGTACAAGGCAAAAAAAAGTAAAGTAAATTAGAATTGTAAGAAGATGTATTCCGAGTTTTTGAAAACCGTTTGAATCAAGGAATGATTCAAACGGTTTTCAAAAACTCGCACAAATTTTCGTTATATATTAAACGATGTTCTTATGTATTTCTCAATTGAATTTATTCAATTAGATGTGAATGAACCATAACTATGTAGACCTATTCCTAATAAATTGATTCCAAAATAGCATATCCAAATTGTAAGAAATCCTATAGAAGCTACAAGTGCCGAATTTGTGCCTTGCAAACTTTGATTTGTTCTAGTATGTAAGTAAATTGCAAATATGGTCCAAGTAATAAATGCCCAAGTTTCTTTTGGGTCCCAATTCCAATAAGACCCCCATGCCTCGTTAGCCCATACTGCTCCAGAAAGAATACCTATGGTTAAAAAGGTAAACCCTAAACTAATGACACGATAACTCCAATAATCCAAACGTTGAGTTAATTGATATTTATAATAATTTGGAAATGAAAGAAAAGGGGTGTGTTTAAAAACACTTTTTTTTTCCTTCAAGTATTCGATCTTGCCAAAGAGAAATGACTTAATTAAGAAAATTTTGCTTTTACAAAAAATATTGATGTTTTTTCGAAATGTAATGACTAGAAAAGCAACTGATAATAACGACCCGCATAAAAGAGCTGCATAGCTCAATAACATCATACTTACGTGCATCATTAACCACTGAGATTGTAGAGCAGGTACTAATATTGACGATTGATGCATTTCATTTGAAAGACCCGATGTGGCGAAGCCTTGGGTAAAAATAGCACTTGGGGCAGTCATTGCGCTTAAATCATTTTTATGATTCCGGATCTTTGAAATAATATGAATAATGGAAAAACTCCACGAAAGGAAGATTAATGACTCGTATAAATTACTTAATGGAAAATGTCTCGACGAAATCCAACGAGTAACTAATAATCCTGTTATAAAGAAAAAAGTAGCTATCATTCCCTTTTCCGACGAATCACGTAATCCTATAATTTCGTGAACTAATAGGGTTATCAAATGAATCGTAATCGCAATTGAAATGATCGAAAAAGAGAGATGAGTTAATATATGTTCTAAAGTTGAAAATATCATACATAAAAAGGTCCCATTACAGAATTGAAATCGGGAATTAAATACATTATAGGATCCGTTGTATCTCTTTTATTTTAGAGTATGCCGCCACTCGGACTCGAACCGAGATGCTCTAGCACTGCTTCCTAAGAGCAGCGTGTCTACCGATTTCACCATAGCGGCTTACCTTGAAATAATAATAGTCAATTCATGTCGAATCGTCTAGACCTAGATTCAAGAATTCAATATAGTTTAGGAAACATTAGAGTTGATGAGTAAGAGTTCCTTAAAATTCAAAGACGAATTTTCCAAAATTCTTAGTTAGTATCATTGGTTCAGTTTTAACAATCAACTTTTATGTACTATCTATGTACTAAACTATATACTAAGCTCCTCCGAAACACTTGGGGCTTGAAAGGTTTGTTTCCAGTCGAGATAGAAACTAAGAATTGTCCCCCTTTTTTTTTTATTATTTTTAATCCGTGAAATCAAATAAATACCAGATAAATAAAAAAACCAATAAAATAAATAAGATTTCATATGTATTCCAATAATTAAGGAATTTTTCTAACAATTTGATACCTTTCCTAGTATAATTAAGTAAAGTATTAATTAATAAATAATATGAATATTCTTTGTTCTTTGTTTGTTGTGTACATAATTTCTAATTTATAATTTATGATAACATCTATCAACCCAATTTGATCTTGAGTTAGGTATATAATAAAACAAAAGGATTTCAATACCATCACACACAATTTCCTATTAATTTTCTTTTCACAATAGAAAATTAATAGGAAAAATACATCTCACGAATTAAAAAAGATAAAATAGATTCTAATAAAATAAAAACGAGAATGAAAAAATAATAATAATACTTAGAACTAGAATCAACAGACAGAAAAATTCTTATTCTACATATCATAGCGACTAGTTCTAATTAATCTTGTCTTGAGAAGTTCAATACATCAATGCATTAATTAAATCAATACATTAAATTAATTAAATAAAGTTAATATGTTAATATAAAGTTAATGGGAATTATTCATATTCAAAAATTGGAAGTTCTTCTAGCCATGGAAATTCAGATTATTCGCAAATTATTCCAAGATTTTCTTACCTGTTTGTCGCACAAAAAAACTTTTTGAATCTCCGGTAGAAACTGACTTTGCTAAAGAAAAGGCTTTTATTGCGGCGAAATATCCCTTTTTCTTCCAAATATTTCTACGAATACGTTTTTTTGATATAGAAGTACGTTTTTTTGGAACTGCCATTAAAAAAAAAGAGTTACTCGTTATTTATTGTTGTATGTGAAAGACATGTATTGCTTAAAACAGATCGTTCTTTTTAGTCATTTGCTATACTTAATTCTAAGGAATTTTTATGACTATTAGTTGTAATAGAAGAAGCTCATAGTGACGTGTCTATAATTTGAATCCAAACTTCAACTATTAATATGTTAAACAAAACATTCCGTTACCTAATAAGGGGAACTTCCATTTTTAGTTATTTTAATTTGAGTTCTATACGAAAGAATAAATAACTAGGTCTTTTTTTTTGAGTCGATTTATTGATGCATACTACGATCCATATTTATTTTACTGTTTTGGTATAATTGTTTTCTCTTACTATACTATAATGATATGGTTACATATTGCCAGAATATAATAGTAGTATATCCGTAGAATGGTTCAAAATCTCATATTTCCCATTTTTTATTGAGTAAATATCTTTCTTTAGCTTTAGTTAAATTTTAGTTAATTTAATAAAATTAATTAATAAAATTAATAATTAAGCAATTATTCTTATCTAACTATTTGATCGTATCATTCAATTGACCAACCAATTGCAGCTTTTTGAATATTTACAATATCTGAGAAAAGTAAAAATAATTAAAAATTCAAAAATATTTGAGGTTTTTCATATTTTTTTTGTTAATTTTTTTATTGTTCCTTTCGAAAGTGATAAGAATTGGTGAATTGGAAACAATTATAAGAAAAAAAAAAAAAATGAAAATTTGTTTTTTTATGGAACATACATATAAATACGCATGGATAATACCTTTTCTTCCATTTCCAGTTACTATGTTAATAGGATTTGGGCTTCTGCTTATTCCGACAGCAACAAAAAATATTCGTCGTATGTGGGCTTTTCCGAGTGTTTTGATGCTAAGTATAGCTATGGCGTTTTCGGCCAATCTTTCTATTCAGCAAATAAATGGAAATTTTATCTATCAATATCTATGGTCTTGGACCCTCAATAATGATTTTTCTTTAGAGTTCGGACACTTGATCGATCCGCTTACTTCTATTATGTCAATATTAATTACTACTGTTGGAATCATGGTTCTTATTTATAGTGACAATTATATGTCTCACGATCAAGGATATTTGAGATTTTTTGCTTATATGAGTTTTTTCAATGCTTCTATGTTGGGATTAGTTACTAGTTCCAATTTGATACAAATTTATATTTTTTGGGAACTTGTAGGAATGTGTTCGTATTTATTAATAGGTTTTTGGTTCACACGACCAACTGCGGCAAGTGCTTGTCAAAAAGCTTTTGTAACCAATCGCATAGGGGATTTTGGTTTATTATTAGGAATTTTAGGACTTTATTGGATAACAGGTAGTTTGGAATTTCGGGATTTGTTCGAAATAGTTAATAACTTGGTTACCAATAACGGAGTAGATTCTTTATTTACTACTCTGTGTGCTTCTTTTTTATTTGTCGGTGCAGTTGCTAAATCTGCGCAATTCCCCCTTCACATATGGTTACCTGATGCTATGGAAGGACCTACTCCCATTTCGGCTCTTATACATGCTGCTACTATGGTAGCAGCGGGAATTTTTCTTGTAGCTCGACTTCTTCCTCTTTTCATAGTTATACCTTACATAATGAATCTCATTTCTTTAATAGGCATAATAACAGTACTATTAGGAGCCACTTTGGCTCTTGCTCAAAGAGACATTAAAAGGGGTTTAGCTTATTCTACAATGTCTCAATTGGGTTATATTATGTTAGCTCTGGGTATAGGCTCCTATCGAGCCGCTTTATTCCATTTGATCACTCATGCCTATTCAAAAGCCTTATTATTTTTGGGATCTGGATCTATTATTCATTCAATGGAACCCATTGTTGGATATTCACCGGATAAAAGTCAAAATATGGCTCTTATGGGCGGTTTAACAAAATATATCCCAATTACAAGAATTACTTTTTTATTAGGTACACTCTCTCTTTGTGGCATTCCACCGCTTGCTTGTTTTTGGTCCAAAGATGAAATTCTTAATGATAGTTGGTTGTATTCAACAATTTTCGCAATAATAGCTTCCTTCACAGCGGGATTAACCGCATTTTATATGTTTCGGATGTATTTACTTACCTTTGATGGACATTTGCGCATTCATTTTCAAAATTACAGTAGCACTAAAAATAGTTCTTTCTATTCAATATCTTTATGGGGAAAAGAAGCACCTAAAACAGCCAATAGAGATTTACTTTTATCAACAATGCACAATAAGGTCTCCTTTTTTTCAAAAGGTACATATCAAATTGATGATAATGTAAGAAAAATAATACGAAACTTTAGTACTTACTTTGGAAATAAATACACTTACAGCTATCCTCACGAGTCGGACAATACTATGTTATTCCCTCTGCTTGTATTGGTATTATTTACTTTATTCGTCGGATCAATCGGGATTAACTTTAACCCGGGAGTAATGAATTTTGATCTATTATCAAAATGGTTAACTCCGTCCACAAATTTTTTTCATCTAAATTCGGATGATTCCTCGGATTGGTATGCTTTTTTGAAAAATGCAGTTTTTTCGGTAAGTATAGCCTTTTTTGGATTATTTATAGCATCTATTTTATATGGATCCGCTTATTCATCTCTCCAGAATTTGGATTTAGTCAATTCATTTGTAAAGAAGGGTCCCAAGAGAATTCTCTTGGACCGAGTAAAAAATGTGATATACAAGTGGTCATATAATCGTGGTTATATAGATATTTTGTATACTAGGATTTTTTCTGTGGGTGTAAGAAGATTAGCTGAACTAATTCAGTTTTTTGATAGACATATAATTGATGCAATTACAAATGGAGTCGGCGTTGCTAGTTTCTTTATAGCAGAAGGGATCAAATATATGGGAGGCGGACGAGTCTCGTCTTATCTATTCTTGTATTTATCTTATGTATCAATCTTTTTATTCATTTATTTAAATTATTTTATAATATAAAATAATATAAATAAATATAATATTATATTTATTATTTATCGATCATTTTTTATATATCTCAACGGGCGATTCCATCGTTTATAATCAAAAAGAAAAGTTACAATAGGTTTTTCAAACCAGAAATAAGTTTTTTCATTTTTCTCTTCTTTAAGTTTTCCCAATTCCCAATTATCTTGATGGGTATCAAGATAAGAATCTTCGTAAACTGGGCTATCTTTGTCTTCTTCGGCAGATCCCTCTTGTTCCTGTTTAGTCTTCTTCGTTTCGTAAGTTGTTTCTACATCGCTTTCTTCCTTTCTTTCTCCCCTTTCTTCCGTTTCTGAGGTTTCTTTCAGTTTCTTAGTGAAAATAGGCGACGGCATTCTGCCTAAATAGTAGACACAGGTGATAAATAAGAGAATACTAAAGATTCGAGCCATAGAATTTCTCAATTCTGACACAAGGTACTTATTAGATCGAATCGAATGATTTTGCCGTATCCAGAATAATACCAATCCAACCCATTTCATGAATAAAATGTGACCAATTAACCAACCAACAAAACTACTTGTTACAAATAACATCTTGTTGTTGCATCGAAACATATAAATGTTGACTAATCTGGCTAACGTTGAACTTGGTAAAATGAAATGGTTGAATAATTGAAAAATTAGATTATTCAGGAATACACATTGAATGCTGAGATTACGCATTGAATTTCTGGTAGTAGATCCATAATAAAAAAAGTTTTTGTGATTGCTCCAGAAGAAATGAAACAAAAGATACGGTAGAACTAGGACAGTTATTGTATGAGGTCTACCCAATGCTAGATGCAGAGGCGCATAATAGATCGATATGAACATCATGAGCTGCC
>C688J18823_10000558_pt1:15000-21832 | contig 21832 bp, 12 predicted proteins | sample HopSoiMetagenom1_FD_18823 | JGI IMG/M metagenome (IMG submission 18823) | reverse complement strand
CACTCGAAGCATATTGGAAAGTTTCCAGTAGAGCGGGAAGGAGGCTTAGTCAAAGACTTTCAAGAGCTTGTTGGAGGCAATTTTTAAAAGGAAAGGGAAGAGCCCGGAGATATTGGTTCAAATCCAATTCGTGAGATGGCAGTGATCTATAATAGGAAGAATTCTTCTGCAGCTGATCCAGCGGTAAAAGATTATCTTTCAACCGAGGGGCATTAGTCAATCAATGAAAAGGAAGAAGTTGTTTAGTTCAAGAAGTAGTTTGGCTTCCCTTCCCGAATGTTGGTTTGGAGTTGACCCAGTAGCAGGAGTTGAACACAGCGGATAAATATCCGCTGCTACATCCGCTGAAAGATCTGTTGCCAGTTCTGATCGATGGGGATAGGCATGAAGGCCAATCATTCCGGTTATCTGAGTTTCCCTCGACAATGCCGGAGATGTTCTCAGATGCTCTTAGATCGGGGGTTGAGGTGGCATATCATAAGGAGTAGCCAGTTTCGAGAAAACCGAAGCTAAGGAGAAAGAGAACTACTCGACTAAGAAGTCAGTGTTGGAGGGGGACTAATCCCTCTCTTCTAGCCAATACCAGGGAAAGACTTTCTAACCAATTCAATTAATAAGCTAAAGATAAGTTACAGAAGTACGGAAGTGACAGAGAAGTCAACCTTCTTTGCCAAGGGACTAAACTATAAGCTCTATCTGATACTGAACTAGATGCCGCAAAAGCCCCAACTCTGGCTCAAGAAAAGAAGGGGTATCCATGAGATGAGTGCCCGTAAGTCGTAACGTTGAGTTACGGATGTGCTCCCATCTCTTTCTTTAGGGGCGGTGGAAGCTCGACTAGGAAGGTTTGGAGGGAAAGATAATAATAGATCGACTTAGAGCGGTCAGCTTATTCTCTGGTTTCAAGATCAAGAGTGTTACGCAAACAAAGAAGGGATATACACTTGGGTACGAGACCGACTAAACGGATTGGAAATGCAGCTCAGTCAAGAAAGAGATTCGGGTTAGGCGGAAATGGCATATCCAGGGCACGGCGCAGAGGATGTTCCGGTATTGTAAAAAGAAGATAGGAACGGGAGTGAAAGAATGCATTGGAGTAAGTTACAATTGACATTGAAGAAGAACTTGAAGACTAGGCGCCAAAGACAAGGGCTCTTTCTCTAGTAGTGGACTAATCTTGATATTCCTAAAGCAGTAAGCGAAAGAAGAGGTTAGAACCAGCTCCACCGGCTAAAGGGACATGGACTCTTCAGAAGGCTCAGGTTTCATAACAGAATCTGAATCAGTAGCTTTAGGTATAGTATAGGGATTCCGGTTCTAACTAAACAATAAGGTAATGGGGTAGACCAATTCAACAAGATTCGAAGATGCTCTAGGTAGAGGTTCGAAGAGACTGAGCCAAGTAAAGATAAATTGTCCGGGCCAAGAAAGCAAGCCGGGAAGGCATAGAGTCGCCCCCAAGATGAAAGGGGATTGGTGGCATCGGTGCCCTTCATTCATTGGATATAACCCTCGAGCTCTAACCCTAAGTTCTGCCCTCGACCTTTAACGACGGGACAACAAACAAAGGACATTTAACCGAATAGCACTAGACCAATAGACCCAAGCAGAGCTAAAGAGCTGGCTAAATACAGATCGGTACAAGTCCTACAAGTAGCCCTTTCTAGCTCCAATGCGGATAACGAAAAGAGAACAAGGACTAATAGACCAGTAGACCAATAGGCCAAGTTACACGGCTAAAAGGAAAGCGCTCGGCTCGCTCCAAGCATTCCGCTCTATAGTTATCTTGAATACTTCCACCTATCAGCCTGTGACCCTCCTCTCGTATTAAGAATAAGAAGTAGAGCTCAATCCCATCTTCTAAGTCGAGTGACTCCGCTCCGTTCCAGTGATGTTTAGCCGCGATAGATATGTAGCTCGGGGCCTTCTTGCAGGTCTTATCGTACCACTAGCTCTCAATCCCGTAATGCCCTTGTTATAGAAGCCTTTTAATTTCAAGTGCGGGCTAGCCTATTCCCATTGGCTTTCAAGCGTTTTATTTTAGTACCCTAACGATAAGCTAGGACCAAACTAAACTGACCCACGCACGCCCCTGAGTCTGAGGCCCTTTCATTAGAAAGAAAGCCTGTAAGGGAAAGGCCCAGCCCACAAAAGCTAAGTTTAAATTGAGTCTAAGTGAATACGCCATATAGTTCGGGATAAGAAAGCGTCTTACCAGCGTTAGGAGGAAAGAGTTGTGAAAGAAGAAAGCTGTACATGAAGGTACGGTATCCGCAGTTGGTGTTATAGAAGTGGCGGTCTTGAATAAGCAAGCGGTGCTATTTCTGTTACAGTAAGAGCTGTTGAGTAAAGCTCTGGTCCTATCCTGTTGATGACGAATAAGAGTTTTTGCTATAGCCTTCATGTGCTGATACCAACTAGTATCATATAGTTGAGTGAAAGCTAGATATGCCTTGCATTCCGGAAGTTCTCGCTTACCGAGCCACGCGAAGAGTACCAGACCGGTGCTTGTACGTCTGCCCATTCCAGGGTCGATAGAGTCTACGAACGGAGTGAACCAAGTCAAATGAATTGTTTTTCGAGACCAAGAGTGAGTCGTAGATAGAAAGACCTCTCCTATCCGCTTTGTCGGGTGCGCTCTCTCTTCTGTCTCTTATTGGCTGGCGGCGGATCGAGGGGAGTGATAAGACATACAAGCATACCGAGGTCTTAGCAACTCTATCAAGTAAGAAGATCCTTACAGGTGATAAGATAAGATAACCTCAACATCAACAGGCTAATCTAGACTGAAAGGAGAAGCGGAGAGAACTGGGCACTCTCTAATGTCAGGGAGTTTCAAGTTCAAGAAGCGGAGCTTTAGCGAGGCCTCGCCGATTGATAAGAAAAAGACTGTTAAACAAACCTGCCTGGCCTTTATTCCAATCCCTTCTAGGGACCTTTCAAAGAAGTTTCAGTTAAAGATACAGTAAGCGTTGCAGTAAGCCAAGAAGTCAGTCCCAGTAGATAGAGTCAGGGAAGGGTATGGGTAAGGCAAGTTAAAACCATTGAGTCATTCCCCCGCCTTGTATCTGTAAGCCATTGAGTCTAGCTCCTAGAGAACGGGTCAGAAGGAAAAAAAAGTAAGAAGTAGTGTCAATCGGCGGCTTTCCCTCCGGCGTGAAAGACGAAGCGCAGAAATTATTTGATTCGTTCGAGCGACGACCGCTAACGAAGAGCCGCTTTCAGTTAGTAACCGGGGTAAATCACATCACATTTAAGGCTTATTACACGTATTGTATGTGCCGCTATTAAAGAAGAAGCCTGTCTACTACGAGATTAGGATTAGGAAGAAAAACCTTGCTTTTGGCAGATTGCTTACTACTAGACTAGGTTGGATCTACTTCTCAGTCTCATCTATAGAGAATAGGAGAAGCATTCGAGTTCTCGCTTTTCTGCCCTAGCAATCTCGCGTGAGTGAAGAAATCGTAACCTATATATACTACCGATATCTCTCGTCAAACTTCAACGGGAATCGATTCTATGATTGACTTAGATTTAGATTCCCTGACCCGCTCTGAAAGAACTCTCCTTTTTGGATGTATACTATAGGTTTCGACTTGGCAACTATCGGAAATCCGCTCCAGATTCTTCTATCGAACAAGGGCAAGGATCGTCTTTAGGGCCCGCGATAAAGAAGAAAGAGGTTTAAAAGTTAATTGCTACTTGATTACCACCTCGTCTATGAAATATAATTTTTTATCTGTGTGGCTACAGTAAGAAAGAATTCCTATGCGTCCGCAGCTAATGAATCTGATGGATGCCATTTATTCTGTTCTGTTGTAATGCTAGCGAAAGGCTTTAAACGAATCCCTGACTTAAAGGGAATGGGAATAAACAACTGGCTTTCTTCTCCTAGTGCAATCAGTTCTGCCACAAGACAATCCTGATTCAATTCCCGAAAACCTGACACCAGCTGTTTCTTCTGGGCATGTCCCTGAGACTGAGATGAGTGCCAGACTTCCTTCCTGAACTAGATTAAAGACGCGTTCTAGTGGCCTAAGCTCCAACCAAGTTAGGGACCCCTACCACCGGCTGAAAGTGCCCCGGGCTAGGTGTGTATGATAAGTAAGTAATGCCGAGTTTCAAGTGGATACAGCTCTTTGCCATTAGAGCACTCTTGTGGAAGAGATTGTTGGAAGAATGTCAGGTCGTAGAAGATACAACTGATCTTATATTGATATTGATCTTTTACGAATGGATCCCGGTTGTTCTAGTAGGTGCGTACTTTTTGTTTTTTTTTATTGTTCTTGTTCCTTTAATTTTTATTATCGGGTGTCTTGAACAGTTCACACTCCTTCAATGGAAGAAGAAGGCGATGCAGCGCGCTTAGCTACTGCCTATAAGCAACCATAAGCTTTGACTTAGATAATTTTAAGCTATAATTAATATCTTTTCGGGAAGGGGATCGAGCAGCTTCTAGAAACTATACGAGAAAGCAAAGTGAAATCTCTACTATTACTTGGAAACCACTTTCTATAAGATTTCTCTTCTCTTCTTTAATAAGGCAGATTTCCGCATCTATCCTAGCAGCAACAGAAAGGAAGTGAAGAAAGAAAAACTGACTGGACCATCGGGAAAGGGTGATCGATCATAAGGAAGGCCTACGTCTTCATCTCTTGCTTCCAAGTGAGAGTCAGGAGGAAGAAAAAGACCAAGCAAGGGTTAAGATTCGTTCTCACGGAGAATTAGGGAGAAGAAAGAAGACCGTAGGACTCTGAAGTCAGGGATATGAGGCTCGGTCTACAGGCCTTACGTCAAAGCCCGGGAACAGATGGGAAGTGCACCAACGCTCGGATATGAATTGGAACCCCCTCCGAAATTAGGTTAATACTAAAATCTATTCCCAATCCCATTCAAAAATCTACGCTACGGGTCAGGGAGGCTAACCATATGAGGAGCCCTACTACTAGGACTTGTTCAAGCAACAAGTTGGTATGGCCCATTTCATACCTAATCCCATGGACATATCTGATCATTGAATGGGGGCCCTCCACAGGGATAGATACCCGAGTTAGGTATCAGTCCCACCTACCGATCATTAGTACAACGACCTGTCATATAATATACCCCAGACGGCCTGATCAGATGTTTCGGTACCAATGCAGTCAGTCTAATGCATTCTGGACTGGATATGGCCCACCTATCTTTCGAGGTCACTAGTTTACACTTTCACCAACCTTTCCCATATCCGTTTTTTATGAGCAAGGGATAAAGGCCAGACAGTAATCAAGCTACTTACAATTGGATAGTACCCCTTCCATCGGAGGATATACTGGGTGGAGAGTGACAAATATGAGAAAAGCCTACTTACTAGCCTCCGTGATAGGATACCACTTAGGTAGATGCTAGGGATTGGTGAGTTAGGGCAGCGAGGGATGGTGTGACATGTCTGGTCATCGATGAGAACGATGGCCGATGATATCCGAGGAGATTAGGCACCGTCGGCTTTTTTACCTCAAAGTAAACTCGTGCTTTTCGTCGTCCTTCCCTATCTAGAGCTGGAACTTGACTAGAAAAATACTTTTTTTTTCCCATACTGACTGACTTGTCTTCCTGTTGGTGGTTGTGAAAGTTCAGATTTCGAGCTTAAACAGCGGATCACCTTATCTTTATGGGGGAGTCTTTAAGGATCGATTCAAAGGGCCAGTGAAAGTACGCGGACGGAGAAATCCAACAAAACCACACCGTACCGGGCCAGTAGACCTTCTTTATCTTAAAGGCTGTCTCCTGCCCCCAACTAGCGAGCGGCTATAACCGATGGGCGCATGGCGACCACTACTCTACCCGAAAACTCGGGTTAAGTGGGGAACCTTCTCATCGTGTTAAGCTTGCGAGCCTGTCTGTAATAGGCCCAAGCGTCTCTTGTGCTTAATATCGAGTCTATTCCAGTGAGAAGCTTCGCAATACCCTAACACTCCATAGGCGAAAGAAATCAATAAGGATAGATATATAGATTACGCACATAGTTGTCTGGGCATTGATTTCATGTAGTGCGTACCACTGGCGGAAAGTGATTCGCTTAACACACTTGTTCGCTTGAATACAGTAGGTAGGGAAGGACAGGATATTACCCGTCGGTTCTATTCGGTGGTGGTGGCTTTGCTTTGAATTTATTTCCACTCATTTTGGCTTTTTCCTTTTATTATTCATGCTTGCTCCACTAGCCTCAAACTCCATTCCCATTTCGAATCGACCCGTTAGATTAGAGAAGGCTTTTCTGCTTAGCAGAACCCGATTCTCCGCTCAAAACATCTGATCTTCCGACTTAAACAACCGATTCCATTTCTATCCTTTTTTTCTATGATCAATTCAATAAAGACTTCCTTCTCAACTGACAACCCCTGGGCCTGTTCATAAGCGATATTCTTTGTAGGGCTTTCGGCTCGGCTGCCTTCCTTTATTTTTGGGCTAAGGCTAGCTTTCCTAAGTCAGTTCCAAAGTGCATGAGTGAATCTTGATCTGTATTCAAGGTATGCCCTTTCCAGTTCTGTTATAATATTGACTTCGGTTAAGCTGAGGTTAGCGAAGTCAATCCTTTGCTTGGGTCCTTGGAGGTCGGAGATCAGAGCGCTGTGTTTAAGTCGTCTGGCCGTAAGAAAGACTTTATCTGCGCCAGTAAGAGTAAGAGCTTGAGAAGAAGGGAAAGAGGAAGAAGTATTCAAATAATTAACTCCTTTCCCTTTAGGAAAGCTTTACTTTATTCTTTCTTTATATACTTACCTTACTATATAAGACAATACTCTAAAAGACTTGGACGAGAAAAGTAAGATTGAGAACTATTAATAGTAGGAAT
>C688J18823_10000558_pt1:0-10000 | contig 21832 bp, 12 predicted proteins | sample HopSoiMetagenom1_FD_18823 | JGI IMG/M metagenome (IMG submission 18823) | reverse complement strand
AGGCCTGAAAAACGCCAAACCTTTTGGTCCACCTTCCATGTCATAGATATCCTCACTTCATTCAACTTACTACTTGGAAAGCCTTGGTTGCGTGAGGCCAGATCCTCCACATACCATCAATGTTTAAAGTTTCCGTTCTGAGGTTCTATTGTTAAGGTCTCTGCCGAAGTTCAACCGGCATTGACCGCAGATTGCGAGAACGTGAGCTTCATGCCTTCTATAGAATTGGGAGGTCAGTTCGTGCCACTAGAGAGTATGGAGATGGCTCCTTCCACCCGGTCCTAGACATCAATACTCCTGGGTCTCGCCCTTTTGGTCATACCGTTATCATCCGAAGAAAAGAATACCCGAAGGCTCTTGCCTTGTGTATAAAGCTTATAAGGATATAACTTTGGGAGGAAAAGAGAAAGCGAGATAAACCCCACCCCTCTCTTTCCATAGGATTCGCGGCATGTCAAGCCGGTTCTTCGCTTTGGCTAAGATTATTCTGCCAAGCGAGTTTCGGCAAGTACATTGACCCCACACAAATCACGTTCACGAAACAAAAACTACTTGCTATATTTATATACGCAATTCATTTCGCCTCACTCGACTCTATATCTAGCCAAAGGTAAAGACTTGCATTCTGTTACTCTGAGAAAGATCCGGTTATCTTATGGTTAGGATTCTTCTTTATCTTTTATCTTCCTTACTTTACTTTTAGTTGAATAAGAATAAGGAAGGAGGGAGGGAGTCCCTTTTTCGGGATAGGCAGGATATCTTGGTTGGGGAAAACAGGTTAAAAAGACGAATGCTCCTCCATCTGTGGTTATTGCTTTGGGATCCTAGAAGCTACTAACTATTCTAGTTAGCCTGGGCTAAGAAGACCGTGTCAAGCCTTGGATTCGACTTTGGGCAATGCCACTTCGAAAGAAAGGGAATCGGGGAGATCTTTGAACAGCAGAAAAGACGGATCTGAGAACATAGCCATAGTTACGGTTTCAGGGCTTAGAGAGACTGGACGCGTACCGAACGAAGATCGTGTCTATTTACGCTAAAACAATCCATATAGGTGGAAAGCTGGAAGCTTCAATAGTTCCCCGCTGAACCTTAGAGTGCTATGATGGGGTATTTCAGTTCGTCCCTACAAAAGAAAATCCGGCTTAGGTGCCGCCACGGATAGGGCATCAAGGTTGAAATCCTTCGAAGAGAGCCCAATTAACCACTCTTATCATTGGATTGGCTTTCCGCATCCTCACGGGGCCACTCGGACTTTGAACCTGAAAATCGATAATCTAGTATGGAATTAGAGCTCGAGTGGGGCCATCAACCACAGCACAGGTTGGATAATACTAATGAGACAGACCTCCGAATCCGCTTAAAGATGCTTCTTAAGCCTTAGTTCCAGGCAAGATAAAGACCAGGATAAATGGCAAAAAATTCTGCTGGCACAGTTCGTAGCATGTCCTAGGTTCTCCATGAATCCAATGATCCATTCTCCATTCTAATTTCTAATGAGTCCCCCATTGCAGGTCCTGGATTATTCTTGGCGCAACCATCAACATTGACTTTAACAAAAGGATGGGAGGGAGCTTCCCATTTGAGAAACTCTACCTCTCGATGATTAAGATCAAGAGCTTTCACTAAACACTTATGGATTTCCTTGGCTTTAGCAATGATGAGATCACTAGGATTATGAGGAAAATGAAAAGAATCATTATGTTGCACCTTCTTTCGCCATGCCCAGAGTTGGTGAATTGCTACTTAAAAAATGAAATGAGAGGCCATTCAAGCTCCGACACTGTATGCATACCAGCACCATGGATATTTTAATAAATCTATTGAGGAAGAAGGAGAGGCTAATTTCTTTGGCGACGTTGGGTGCCTACCGTCGAGAAAGCGTCAGAAAGCTGGGTGGTCAGCCAAACTCCCTAACTAGTTAGATAAACCTTTCTCTACAATGTAAGTCATCTGTTAAGGATGGTAAATAATATTAATAAAATATGTACCAGAGGCTAGGCAGATAGCTACCATCATCATCATATATGTCATTCCATAATAAGTGGCTGCCTTCCAAGCCAAAGGAAAGTACTATATTAAGCGGGGGGAGGAACACAGGGGAAGGAAAGAGGCCCCGGAGCTTACCAGCCCAAGCTCAGTAGGCGAAAGCTGTGGGGAGTACTGTGAGTGTCGGAATTCGCCCGTGTAGGGAACTGCCCTAGCCAATTGCAAATGTCTTTCTTCTCATTCTATGTCTTAAGCATAGTGCACGAAAGAAGAGTATGGCATCTCTGCTTTATGCTTGATAGTTCCAGTAGGTAAGCCAGTCAGCAAGCCTATTCATTCCATGCAAGCAAGCGGGCCAAAGAGTAGTAGGCTTTCAAAGAATCCCCTTCCCTGCTGTCTGTCCTTTCTTTTCCTTCTTAGCGCGTAGTGGGAAGAGATGGTGCTATTGTATACTTTATCATGCGTGCTTTTATTTTAGGATTTTATCTTGAATTCCCTCAAACTATAAATTTTATAATCGAAGACAGATGGTAGCGTAGGAGATAGGGCCTGATTGAGTACTTTGCAATCACCGAACTGCTTTCGCGAACCTTCAAGCTTTAAGGTGTAAAGGAAAGCATACAATCTTCATAGCCTTTTTGTACCGCTCTTACAGAATCCGAAATAACCATTGCAAGGATGAATCTGCGTTTATCCCATCCCACTGTGAGGGAAGGTTGGATTCATAGATGCACTGATAACACTGATGCCAACTATTATTTTATATAAAAAAACTCCCCCTGAGAATGCAAGCTCCTATCGAATAGGCAAGAAGGAAGGGAAGGCACTTGCGAGAGCTTAGATCCGTATGAGGAAAAAGAAGTTGTGATAGAAAGAGTTGTGAAAGAAAAAGCTGCAAGAGTAAGCGCTCCTCTTGGAATTGAAGCAGTTCCCGAATCAGCTCTTAGGACAACTAGGCTTATTTGCGCAATTGAATCAATAGTTAACCCACGCACAAAATAGGCAGCTTGAGAAGAAGCTCTAAGCCTTGACGCTCTGAGAATTATCCTTTCCGGTGTGATTGAATCACTAACCGCTGCGAGAGTCAGCTTCTTCAATCCTTTGAAACTTAGGAAAGTAAAGTGATAGCCGAGACCCAAAGATCTCCTATTTTGATGCTTAAAGAGAGGCAGGGGGCCTAGCGAGCAGTCTAGCTAGATCCGAGCTACTCATACGCTGTCTTAGTTCCCGCTCTTGGTGCAATAAAAGCTGTTCGGGCTCTTTCACTCCTAAATTCAGGCAGTGAGCTTGCTTTGCCAAATAATATGTATTAAGCGGTTACTCCGATTAAACCACGGGGAAAGGAAGGTGCGAAGCCCGATTGACCTAATAAAGATTGCCATATTGCCCTTTCTCAAGATGAGACAGTTGGGATGGAACTTGAACGGGGTTCATTTGCCAAAGTTGGAGAATCCAACCAGCTGCTGTGGGAATAGTGCCTCACGTTCCACTGAACGCTGGGGAAGGAAGTGACATAGTTTTTTTACGAGTAGTAGGGGTATGCTTTATCTATCTTATTGGCTTAAGCATCCTATTATTCTTGATTTTTATCCAATTATAATCATATTTTCAACATTAGCACAAGAGCAGATAGGATGGAGACGAGTCTCAACAAGCAGGGCAGGAGAGATTACCTGCTCCGATAACAACTGAAACTTTTCCTATTCGTGTAGCCAGGAGGAATGCAAAGATGCCCCGTTCACTTGAATAGGAACTGGAAAGACTTAAGATACGAATTAGAAGAAGCAGTACTTTCTATCCTTCGGACCCTTGCTTTGGGGGATATCACTGCCCGAGAAGATCATCTGCAATGACATTTTAATAATCCAAGGGCAACTACTGGCTCTAAGCCTATCTGCTGTTGAATAACCAACCGGTGCCAGTCTTTTCTGTTACAGTAAGAGCTGTTGAGTAAAGCTCTGGTCCTATCCGCTGCTGGTGGTGAAGTCAGTGAATCAGTCCCCAAGCTTTCTTCCTTCAAAGAATAAATTTTGTCATTACGAACTAAGACCGAAGGCAGGTGCAGTTAATAGAGCAATGTGCAGGTTGGGCTTTTTCAAGGATTGCAAGCTCCAAGCATAGCTAGAATATGAGAATAGGGCCTTTGTTGCCACGCCAGCATATGCTAGGCAGGATTAGATTGAGCAGTATAAAGGTGACTTTCTTGGCACCGGGGATTGCCATTTACATTTGACTCCTTTTGGTAAGGCAAGGCAACCCTTTATTAGAATTAGATTAGGACCGCTTCTCCGATGAGATGATAGATGCCTTTGGCCGATTCCCTTGTCATCTCGCCCTCCCCGCTCAAACTCAAAGTCTGTCTTAAAATAGAGGGAGAGGGAGCTCCAGAGCTCTTCCCTTTGGGACACGTGAACTCCACTCTTGGCAACTGCCCTCTGCTGTAGCAAAAGTACCTTAAAGATAAGAAAGAGGGTCGGGCCAAGATCGCCATTCCGAATGTTGAAGAATGGGACTATACTTAGTCATTGCCGTAAAAAATCCAGATGGAAGATTTTTCTACCTCAGAAGCGAAAGTTATAAAAAAATGTGAAAGCCGAATCTCAGGTTCCTAGATAACAGATAGGCGCACAGTAAATAGGCGCGTTGACTCAGTCTAAGAAGCATGGCGACGGTCGAGCGCTCTCTCCAAGACCAACAACAGGCCTCCCCGAAGGACTGAAGGACAAATGTCGGTTAGAGAGGCATAGGTTTTTATAGTCCAGGTAGGCTATATGAAAGAAGGGGATAAATTGCTCTAAATTTAATACGGTAATATCCCTTCACGCTGCTGCCGCGAAAGCAAACCAATTCTACGAGGACCTGCGCCCTATATAAATCAGTACTTCTCTCTCCGACTTCCTGCACCTACCCGGACCCTGCAAAAATTAGACTGAAGTTCGGTACGGCTTGGGGTAAGGCTAAGCCAAGCTACCACCTACCCCTCGCTTGAGGTATCTTGCGATAGGTAGTTGCCCTTCTTGGCCGAGAGCATACATAAATGATGTGGTCCCCGGATGTTGTTACGAATACTTATTATATAGGATATTTTTCTTTTGTATTGTGATGAGGAAGTAAACTATAGAGATCGAGGTTAAGATCAAAACAGACTCTTTGACTAAGGCTTGTCGCTTCGACCTAGTAAGCCAGTCCCTCTACCTCTTCCGCATGCTGGTATGTCTTCCCGTCTGCAAGACCCAGCTAAAGCGAATCTCATCTTCATGAAGTTTTCTGGGGACTCTATCTTTACTTGTAGTTCGTCACTTGTTGGCAAGGGCAAGGGCTTCGGTGTAAGCACCAGTTCGAACTCTGACTTAGAATCAGACCTTATCTCTCTCTCAATAATTGGAAGTTTGATCCAATCAACCACTAATGACCAAAAAATGTTCCAACCACGCATAAGTGTGAAGGATTGAATCCTGTAATAGATTTTATATAGAAGAGTGTCTTAGAAAAGGGCACTGGTTCACGCATTTCGGGTTGATTCCTCTTACCTCTAGAAAGATAAATAAATGTAAGGGGGTACTTCACCGAATGGAGCGATAGGTCAAGTATGGGACGTTCAGTAAACAATCCCTTAGCTCAAGTCCTCGGAGATACCCAACAGGGAGCGGAGAAGGCTGAGGCGGAGACGGAGCCGCCCGCTTTGGAATGGAAGCGTCAACGCAAGAAAAAGAAAAGCCAAAAACGTGAAGTAGAGGGATGGGATCCCATCCTGACGGATGAGCCGCTCCCTCCCCCGGTTAACTACCACTACCCGGTCTGACCTTTTAATTGATAGCTTCCGCTGGAGCACTTGCCTTCGTGATGAATCCCTTGAGCTTTTACTATCTTTTTGCTTCTTCTTGCTAGCCTTCGATTGTATGGTTTCCTGTATCGCTCTTGTCAAGCTCCAGCCCGATCCCTGTGATCTCATCTCGTACTTGGCCTTCCCCCTCTCTTTCTCTTCGTCCCGGGATAGAGCCTTTCACTAAAGGGAAGGTTCCCGAGCTTGGCCGAAAAAAATCCTGGAAGTAGCACTGCTTTGGCGAAAAATAGGCAAGACATATCTGAGTAGCGCTGCCTGAACGAAGCGTGGGCGTAAAGCATCAAGTGGAGGCGCCGAATCCTTGCAAGAGGGGGGCAGACCGGTCAAAGCCAAGTCCAGACGAGCTGGCCAAAAGGCATAGGGCCAAGGCTGAGCTGGCAGGCTCATCTCACTTATTGTGTGCTTTGTTGGAATAGAGTGACATCAAGGGAAAGTGCACTTTATCTCGATTCCTCTCTTTCTACAACTCTTTCTTTCCAACCCACAGCTCAGCCCCTTAGGCATCAAGGTCGGAAACCCCAAGGGTCGGGCCTCAACCGATCTACTGATAAGGTAAGGGGAAAGACAACTTAATAAATAGGTCTATCCTATAAAGACGGGCTAGAGTAAACGCCAAGCGCTGGCCCATTAGTGGGTTCAATTCCTGCTTGCCTTTTATTTTCAATTGAAAGAGTAGTCTCGATCCTATTGAACATAAGCTATATCACAGGGAGTAAGTAGATCATGATCGGAGGGGACGACCGGATAAAGATAAGTCAAGGAGGACCCGAAGAGGAAGGAAGAGCGGTCCGTCCTAAACGAAGAGCGGTCGCTGAGAGCGAAATGAACTTATTTGGCCGGAGGGGGCCACGGGATTAGACTCTCGATGTATTATTACATTTCTAGCGGGAGGAGAGTAGCCCCGAAAGAAGTCGGTCCTAGCGAAAACACATAATACAGCTTATGGCCGAGAGTGTCATGAAAGAAAGGTCAGTCTGCACAGGCGGGACGTGACATTAATAGACAGGTCAAACTGCTACATCGTCTGATTTTCACTCGGATGACGTAATAAATTTTTTTTTATATCAGTGTGCAGCAGCCCCTATGACAGAATTGAACATCAGATATATCACATCCATAAAAAGATTAAAAACAGTCGGTTATGAGAGCAGCACTTTTCCTTGCGGGGGCCCCGTCTCCCATCGGTGCGCTGGAGACGATTCTTTCTGTATCTTCGGCTTCGTCTTCTCCTACACTGATTAGTCTAGTTTTGTTTGCCCCCGGAGAGTATCACCGTGAATAATTACTCATATATATCAGCCAGAGAAGCTTGTGACTCATACACTATCAACCATAGTGTATACCAGAAAGAAACTTCGTCTAACACCAGATCTTGTTGAAGCTCAGCCAGGACCTGAAAGAGATCAGTAAACCAACGCTTCTCCCTCTCCAGACTCAAGCCATGATCCAGTTCCAGACAACATGCCTGAGGTAGGCCATTATTCCTCTCGTCCTGTTCAAGGCTTTGCTCAAGAATAAATATTGGATAGATTGGGAGGAAACCTTAACTTAAGTTTGTGAAGATTAGGACTTTACTGGCTATTGCTGCATCAAAGAAGTGGTCCCTATACCAGCTAGATGTTCAAAATACCTTCCTACACGGAGAAAACATATTAGTAGGATCCACCCCATGTGATCCGTCATTCAGTGCAATAAGACGGCCCATAGCAATGAATGTTTAAATAAGATTCACTTCGTTCTGTACGGGATAAGGAGCGAAAAGCGCAGCATGGCAATCGGAGACAAGTCAAGTTCAGTAAGAAATTGGATAGATAGATTCGTGAGTAGTGTAATCATAAAAGCCCACGGAGCGGTGACTTAATTGGTAATCTACTCTTCTTTGTTACCGGAGATCGTCTCCTCGGCTGTTAGGTTCAGTGTTCATCGTCACTTGAGTACAAGTACATGATGGTCGTCCTATGAGTGAATGCGCTTCAGTCTAAGGTAAAAATAGCTTGAGCTGAGAAAGTTGTAAGGCTCCAAGCCTAGGGTTTAAGCGGATGCCCCAAGGCTCTCTTCGTAATGGCTGGACGCTAATGGATTGGACGACAGGTACGAGAAGTTCACTGCCAGGATATAACCATTCTTGTCCCGAATAAAAGCAGATGTTGATGACCGGATCGGCAACGGACGTTGACGAGCAAGATCCCTCTGCCCTTGAGTGGCTTTTCTCTTTTGGTTGTGGATTGCGTGCAGCTTGACTTCTTTCTTCCACATAGGCTAGCTTCCTCCTTGTGGCGAACTAGACTGAAAATTGTGTATATTATATAAAGACAGAGTCTTACCTTTTTTCAAAAAGAAGAGTCACGCTCTTTAAAAGCCCCTATTCGACGATGACTTAAGCCTATCTTCTTTCTTTACTTTAAAAAGGGCTTTTTTCGGTATACCGCTCTCCGAAGAGAGCCTGTGATATCTTTTGTCTTTTTCCCATGCATCCTTTCTGTTGGTCAACAACCAAGCACATCTAGTTTTTTTAAGTCTCTTCTTCTTCTTTGGAGCTTGTTCTTGGTCCCAAGGGAAATGGGGTGACAAAGAAGAAGGACTTATCGCAATCTCAGGTACAATGGCTAGTTGGAAAGCCTTTCAATTCAAGCCAATCTCTTGATTCACATGAATGTGAAACCGTTGCAACCGATCCTGCATACCAATCATCCGCCGCTTACAGTTCTGGCACTAAGCCAAGGTTTCTATGGATTCAGTCCTGTGGAAAAATACATATTTATTTTAGGGCAATTCAGTTAGTAGTTTCACCGGTCAATCCTTGGGACACTAGCGAGTCCGTCCTTAAAAGCCCTAAAAATTGGGTCCATGAAGCCTTAGATACTCAAAGCCTAAATCTTGATTGTCCTTGAACCTAGACGAAGTATGGTTATAGTCCCATTCCATTAGTGGGATCCATAGCCTACGGGTCTTTCCCAAGCCAGTCAAAGAAGAAGGTTTTCGAGGACTACCCTAAGCCTACAAGTAGGCAGGACTTTCAGTTACAATGTCTAGGTTGGGCAAGCTTGGATGCCCCTACTCCCAACAAGTTGCTGGTCGGGATCGTGAAACTATCGCTGTTTGGTCATAAGGATAATAGTTCTTATCTTATTAGGTCAGGGGCGGCCGGCCCGGGGGTTACCCGCGATTGGTAATGGCATAACCAGAAGAGGAGTAGGGGAGACAAGGTGTAGCGCTGGGTAGCGCAGCGCATCTGTTTCGGGTACAGGGGCTTAGAGGGGTGCTAACCCGGCCACCCAACCCAGCAGGTCAGGGGCGGGCCATAGGTTCGAATCCTGCCACCTTTCTTGTGGATCATCCTGTGGTTACCGGATGATGGGAATAACAAAGCAGAAATTTATAAATGAGCAGAGCACGAAATGTACATAATATATGAATTCTTTCATTTATCGTTATTTCCGGGTCTTTTCGTTGCATTCACTTACAACAAGAAACAACCACCTGCGTTTGGTGCAGCACCTGCATTTTGGTGCATTCTTCTTTCTTTCCTCGGTCTTTCGTTCCGTCATATTCCTAATAACTTATCCAATTACAACGTATTAACCGCTAATGCACCTTTCTTTTATCAAATCTCAGGGACATGGTCTAATCATGAGGGTAGTATTTTATCATGGTGTCGGATCCCACGTTTTTATGGATTCCTTCTTTGTTACCGGGGTCGACCCCAAAGCCATAATGTCTCAAAACGAGGAGGCCATAGAGAAGTTTTGTATTACTTTGTCTCGAACTTCGTGAAGAACTCCATTCTATCTCTCCCTCGTTACGAACAAAAAACAGGGGCTGCGCCCCAGTTGTACACTCCCTTCGTTCTACGAACCCTTGTTAATTCTGAACTTCGTTCGCGAAGGAACCGGACGTTTGACGGGCCAGCCCTTTTTTATGCGCCGCTTTACCCTGAAAGGATAATTAGCTTTGCTCCTCTGGGTGCTAGGCGCTCCCGTGGTTCGCGAGAAGGAAAAAGAAGGACTCATCCTTTGTTGCATCTGGCACGATATGATAAAGAGAGAGCTTCGTCTATCGATGAACAGCGGATTGACGGAGCTCTTGGCATTGCTTTGTTTTTCTCTCCTTTCCTATCAGCGAGTTCCGATCCTTTTGTTCGAAATTTCTTCGTTCGTACCGAACCGCTTG
>C688J18823_10000557_pt1 | contig 21854 bp, 20 predicted proteins | sample HopSoiMetagenom1_FD_18823 | JGI IMG/M metagenome (IMG submission 18823) | reverse complement strand
AACAGCGATCGATCGTGAACGGAACCCCATGACCCGGTCTTGCACCCGTTTCGCGCCTGACGTAGCCCGCGCCGGCTCGGATTGCAATCCGCAGCCGCCGGCGCGTCGCTCCGGATTAACTTGCAAAATCAATGGTTCCGCCCTTGTCCGTCGTTCCGATCCTACCATCGCGGCCCTCTATGGCGCGATCGTGACGCAGGCGCGCGATCCGCGTTTCTGCGGGTCGAAAGGGGCGCCGGATGCCGTGCTCGACCGCTCGACTTCGGCTCCTAAGGCGGTGCTGTTGCGGCGCGGGCTTTCGCCGCCTATGTGCGGCGTGCGGCGGACGAACTCGATGGCAGGCGATTGACGCTCTGTCGCGCGGTGCCTGTGCGTTTTTTTGGAGCCTGCTGCGCTCGCGCCGGCCGCGGAGTGATCGGTGATGACGACGACCGAGCGCCCATGGAGCGCCACGACGCGGCTCGATGAGATCGGCGAGACCGGCCGCCATGTCGAGCTGGAGGCAAGCGAGCCTGTGCGCGCCGCGCTCGCCAAACCGGCCGGGGTCCATGCGGTCGAGCGGCTCGTCGCACGTTTCGATCTGACGCGACGCGGACGCGACAAGCTGCATGTGAGCGGGGAGGTGAGCGGCACTGTTCGGCAGACCTGCGTCGTCACACTTGATCCTGTCGTGAACGACGTCAGCGAGGCCATCGATGTAACGTTCGCGCCACCCCCCGAGCAGGTGGACAAGACACCGGAAATCGACCTCGATGCCCCCTCCTCGGGCGACGAGGTAGAGCCGCTCATCGGAAATTCCGTGGACCTCGGGCTCATCGCGACCGAATTCTTCATCCTTGGGATCAATCCCTATCCTCGCAAGCCCGGCGTGTCCTTTGACGCCCCCAAGGCTGCGTCCGATCCCGAAAGCCACCCGTTTGCACGGCTCGCGGCACTGCAGAAAAACAGCACAGTCAAGAAATAACTGCGCCAGCAAGGCACTTTGTGCCCGGCCGCCGAACCGCTATTCTCTCGCGAGCGGCGCAGCCATTTCCCACATCAGGACTCTCCCAGAACCGATGGCCCAGAAGGTCCGAATTGCGCTCGATGGAATGGGGGGCGACTTCGGGCCGACTGTTGTCGTTCCGGGCGCCGACCTCGCGCTCGCGCGCCATCCCGAGGCCGAGTTCATCTTCTTCGGCGACCAGAATGTCATCCGGCCGCTGGTGGAGAAGGGCGAGCGGCTCAAGGCCGCCTCGCGCATCGTGCATACCGACACCGTAGTCAAGATGGATGCGAAGCCGAGCCAGGCGCTGCGGCAGGGCCGGTGGAAGTCCTCGATGTGGCTCGCGCTCGATGCCGTGAAGAAGGGTGACGCGGACGTCGCGGTATCGGCCGGCAACACCGGCGCGCTGATGGCCATGGCAAAGTTCAATCTGCACACGATGCCCGGCATCGAGCGCCCTGCGATCGCCGGGCTGTGGCCGACCATCAAGGGCGACACGGTGATGCTCGATATGGGCGCTTCGATCGGCGCCGAAGCCGATCATCTGGTCGACCTCGCCGTAATGGGGAGCGCGATGGCGCGGGTCCTGTTCGATCTCGATCGACCGACGGTCGGATTGCTGAATATCGGTGTCGAAGAGGTGAAGGGCCTCGAGTCGGTACGCGAGGCCGGCAAGTTCCTACGCGAGGCGAACCTTCCCTTCCTCGACTACATCGGCTTCGTCGAAGCCGACACGATTGGGCAGGGCGTCGCGGACGTGGTCGTCACCGAGGGCTTTGCGGGCAACATCGCGATTAAGACCGCGGAGGGAACCGCAAAGCAAATCACCAGTATGCTGCGCTCGGCCATGGGGCGGACCTGGCGTGCCAAGCTTGGCTATCTGCTTGCGCGCGAAGCCTTCATGACGTTGCGTGACAAGCTCGACCCGCGCAAGGCGAATGGAGGCGTGTTCCTCGGACTCAACGGCATCGTCATCAAAAGCCACGGCGGAACCGACGCGGAGGGCTTTGCGGCAGCCGTCGATGTCGGCTACGACATGGTCCGCTACGAATTGCTCAACAAGATCCGCGACACGCTCCTTCGCCACGCCCGCGAAGAGGCCGGAACAAAGGTTGGCGGGGCCGCTTCGTGACCATCACACGTTCTGTCGTTCTCGGCTGCGGCAGCTATCTGCCGGCGCGCTGCCTCAGCAATGACGACCTTTCGCGGATGGTCGACACCTCCGATGAATGGATCGTGCAGCGCACCGGGATCCGCGAGCGCCACATCGCGGCTGACGGCGAGCTCACGTCCGACCTTGGCCTCGCGGCCGCGCGCGCTGCGCTGGCCGCAGCAAAGGTCGATGCACAGTCGATCGATCTGATCGTGCTCGCGACGTCGACGCCGGACAACACGTTTCCGGCGACCGCGGTCGCAGTGCAGGCGGGGCTCGGCATCACGCAGGGCGCGGCGTTCGATCTGCAGGCTGTTTGCTCGGGCTTTGTCTACGCCATGGCGACCGCCGATGGGCTCATGCGCTCGGGCGCGCACAAACGCGCGCTGGTGATCGGGGCAGAGACGTTCTCGCGCATCCTGGATTGGAACGACCGCGGCACCTGTGTGCTGTTCGGCGACGGTGCGGGTGCGGTGGTGATGGAAGCGCAGCAGCAACCGGGCACGCGTGAGGACCGCGGCATGCTGACCTCGCATCTGCGCTCGGATGGGCGGCACAAGACCAAACTCTATGTCGACGGCGGACCCTCCTCCACTCAGACGGTCGGGCACCTGCGCATGGAGGGCAAAGACGTCTTCCGCTTCGCGGTCGGCGCCATCACCGACGTGATCAAGGATGTATTCCGCGATACCGGCTACACGGCCGACGATCTCGACTGGTTTGTGCCGCATCAGGCCAACAAGCGCATCATCGATGGCTCGGCGCACAAACTTGGAATCGCGCCCGAGAAGGTGGTGGCGACCGTCGATCGTCACGGAAACACATCCGCGGCCTCCATTCCGCTTGCGCTCGACGTCGCCGTCAAGGATGGCCGCATCAAGCAGGGCGACCTCGTGCTGCTTGAAGCGATGGGCGGCGGGTTTACCTGGGGGGCCTCATTGGTGCGCTGGTGAGACAGGCGTGGGAAATTGCGAAGGAGGGCCGTTGACCACTGCCGCGCAATGTGAATATCGTTGATTATTCAAGTTGATAAGGTGGTCGCCGAAAGCGGGGTTGAGGCGATGGCGGGCAAGACGGTAACGCGGGCGGACCTGTGCGAGGCCGTGTACCAAAAAGTCGGGCTGTCGCGAACTGAATCGGCGACTCTCGTGGAGATGGTGCTGAAGGAAATCACGGATTGCCTCGAACGGGGTGAGACCGTGAAGCTCTCGTCGTTCGGCTCGTTCGTAGTGCGCAAGAAGGGGCAGCGCATCGGCCGCAATCCGAAGACCGGCAAGGAAGTGCCAATCTCGCCGCGGCGCGTGATGGTCTTCAAGCCGTCGGCCATTCTGAAACAGCGGATCAATTCCGGGGACGGAAACGGGAGCCAGCCATAACCTCACCGGTAAACTGCGTCATCGAGAGGTAAATCCGTGGCGGAAAAGGCACCCGACGCATTCCGAACCATCAGTGAAGTCGCGACCGATCTCGACTTGCCGCAGCATGTATTGCGCTTCTGGGAGACTCGTTTCCAGCAGATCAAGCCTTTAAAGCGCGGCGGCGGCCGCCGCTATTACCGGCCAGACGACATCGATCTGCTGCGCGGCATTCGCCACCTGCTCTACAGCGAGGGCTACACGATCCGCGGTGCGCAGCGCATCCTGAAGGATCACGGCATCAAGTTCGTCCAGAGCGTCTGGCGGAAGGGTGCACCGCAGCCGTCGCGTGCAAGTGAAGCGGTTGAGCCCGAGATACCCGAGGCGCCGCCACTGCGGCCGCAACCGCGTGAGCAGCGGCGTGGCGATGCGGACTCCGCGCACCGCCGATTGTTCGGTCTTTTGCCCTCGTTCCTCAGCGCTGACCCCGATGAAGAGCGTCTCGCGGAAAGCCGGCGCGCCGACGCCGACACCATGATCCTGCCGTCGCCACTGGCACCTCGCATCAGCGAGCCGACGACTCTGCCGCCAGAGAGCCTGCGCAAGCTGCAGGATACCTTGCGGGAACTTCAGGAATGCCGACGGCTGCTCGACACGGCGCTCGCCGAAGCCGCGGCCTGACCGGCTGGTTCCCCGTCCAGTTCCGCACTCCATCGAAGCGCGTTGGTTGATCGGGCGCGCGCCGCGCCGGTCCGATACAGACGATACAAATCGGCAGAGCCGCGATACGCGAACGATACAGCTAGGCCCCACAATGGCGTGGGGAACGAATGGCAACGTCAAAAAATCCCGAACCACGGGCCACGCCTTTATCGGCCAAGCCGGAATCTGACGATCGCCGCGTCCAACCGCCGCAGCAGAGTGCGGCGGATGAGGCGCGCTATGCGCGCGCATTGGAGTCGATCAATCACGGCGTCTACGACTGGGACATCGCCAAAGGCACCGTCTACTACTCGCCGCTGCTGCGCTCGATTTTCGGCATGGCGGACGATGTGACGCTGACACCGGCGGAGTCCGGCAGCCGCATCCATCGCGACGACCTCGAGAAGTATCGCAAGGCCATCGTCGATCACCTCAAGGGCGCCACGCCACGCCTGCTCGTCGAGTATCGATACCTCGCCAGCGATAATACCTGGCGTTGGGCACGCCAGAGCGGCATCGCCGAGCACGGTCCCGACGGACGTGCGACCCGTTTGGTCGGAGCCACCAGCGACATCACCGACGTAAAGCAGCGCGAGCACGATCTCGCGGCCGCGCGGGCCGAGATCGAGGCGACCCGCGAGGACATGCGCACGGTGCTGGATAACATGAGCGACGGCATCACGCTCATCGATGAGAACTTCAACTGGAAATTCAGCAACCAGCAGTTCAGTAGGTTTCTCGATGTGCCGCCGGACATCACCAAGCCGGGCGTCTCCTGTTACGATGTGATCCGTTACCAGGCGCTGCGCGGCGACTTCGGCGAGACCGACGATATCGAAAAGATCGTGCAGGAACGCGCCGCGCTGATGCGCACGCCCGGTGGTTCTCGCTATGAGCGGCTGACGCGAAGCGGACGTTACATCGAGTTTACTCACAGGCCGCTNNCCGACGGCACACTGCTCGGGGTCTTTCGNGACATNACGGAATTNAAACGGCGCGAGAGCGAACAAGCCGACGCCAGNGATGCCGCCGAAATGGCGCTCGCCGAGGCCGAGCGTGAGCGTGCCGAGGCGGAGGCCGCCAACCAGGCGAAATCGACCTTCCTCGCCACTATGAGTCACGAAATCCGCACGCCGATGAACGGCGTGCTCGGCATGATGGAGGTGCTCGACCGGCAAGGCTTGAGCGCCAGCCAGCAGCGCACCGTCGCGACGATGCGCGATTCAGCGCAGGCGCTGCTGCGCATCATCGACGACGTTCTCGACTTCTCGAAGATCGAGGCGGGGCGGCTGGAGCTCGAAGCGGCGCCGTTCTCGCTCTCAGGGCTGATCGATGGGGTGCTGAGCACGTTCCAGGCACAGGGGAATGCCAAGGGCTTGATGCTGACCGGCTCCGTCGAACCGGGCTCGGACGATACGTTGATCGGCGATGCGACTCGCGTGCGGCAAATTCTGTTCAACCTGCTCGGCAACGCCTTGAAATTCACCGAACGCGGCCGGGTCACGGTGAACGCGCGCACTGCGCCGCTCGGCGGGGGGCGCACGCGCGTCACGCTTGCCGTCGAGGACACCGGCATCGGCATCGACGAGGAGCAGCGGCGCCGGCTGTTTCAGCCTTTCGCGCAGGCGGATTCCTCGACGACGCGTCGTTTCGGCGGGACCGGCCTCGGGCTTTCCATCGTGCGCCGGCTCGCCCACCTGATGGATGGCGACATCACCGCGGAGAGCACGCCAGGCAAGGGCTCGACCTTTTACGTCCGGCTTGTCTTCGATGTCGCGGCGAAGGATGCGCTGTTCTCGGCCACCCAGCACTCGACAAGCAGTTTCGGCGGACGCGCGCGCCCGCTCCCGAAGACCGCAGAGCAGCCGCTGGTGCTGGTCGTGGACGATCATCCCGTGAACCTGGAAGTGCTTGTGCGCCAATTGGAGTTGCTGGGTGTCTCCTCCGAGACAGCGGTCGATGGAAACGAGGCGCTCACGGCCTGGAGCAGCAAGCCGTACGCGGCGGTGCTCGCTGACATCCACATGCCTCACATGGATGGCTACGAGCTGACGCGCCGGCTGCGCGCGATCGAGGCCGAGCAGCACAGTCACACCCGCACGCCTGTCGTCGCGGTGACGGCAAACGCCATGAAAGGCGAGGAGGAGCGCTGCCTTGCGGCCGGGATGGACGCCTATCTGGTCAAGCCGGTGAACATCGACCTGCTGCGCGCGACATTGGTGCGCTGGCTGGCGATCGATGAGAGCGCCGAGTACGCGAACGGGGCTGAGGGATTGTCGGGCGCGATCGACCGCAATGTTCTCGCAAGCTGGCTCGCAGACGACCGGGCTGCCATTGCCTCGCTGCTGGCAAAATTCCGCGACACCGCGATTGATGCCGAGCGGGAGATCGGGGTCGCGTCACGGCTGGGCGATCTGGCTGCCGTAGCAGCAGCGTCGCACAAGCTCAAAGGCGCCGCACAGGCGGTGGGCGCCAAAGGCGTGGGGGCTGCGGCCGTCGCGCTGGAGCAGGCCGGCCGCGCCGGCGACCGCGGCCGTTGCCGCGACGGGCTTGGGCCGCTCGCGGTGGAATTACGCCGCGCCTTGGCGGATATCGAGGACACGCTGTCCGATTAATCCGCAGTGTTGCCCGGCGGGTAGCACGGACCAGCCGGCCCGCGTGTATGATGTTCCCTTGCGATAGCTGCCGGTCGCGTGCAGACTGCGGTGGCAGTAACTTCCGGTCGTGGGAGTGCGTGTTGATGCGGGGGGTAAGGTTCGCAGCTATCGCGGTGCTCGGCTTGCCGCTGGCAGGCTGTCTGGGCGTGACCATGCCGCCCAAGGAATTGCCCGAATGGGCGATGCAGCCTCAGGCGGCGGACATCGCACCTGCACGCCAGCGGACGGTCAGAAGGGCGACGCCGCGAACCGTTGCCCAGCGCGGCGAGCCCGACCAGACCGCAGCCGCCTCGTATGCCGGACCGTCGGCAACCTCATCCGAGACGATGCCGTTCACTCCGGAATGGACCGCGCGCGAAAACGCGGCTGATGATCGGCTGCGCCGCCGCATGCACATTTGCGGCGGCTGTTAGCGCGGATTCGCTTCCCCGGGCTGTCACCCTTTTGTCCGACCTGCCTTGTGCGCTCTTGCCTGACGTTGTCCTATTGCGTGTCACGGGGGACCACATGGCGCAATTGCTGTTCCGGAATTTCCAATTGCTCGAGCCCGAAGTCGGCGAGCTTCAGGGCGGTCACGAGCTGCTGGTTGAAGGCGAGACTGTCAGAGAAGTCTCCCACAAGCCGATCAAGGCACAAAACGCCGACGTGATCGACTGCGGCGGGCGCACGCTGATGCCCGGGCTGATCGACAGTCATGTGCACGTCACCTTGAGCGAAGTGAACTTCCGCTATCTCGAATCGATTCCGCTGACGCTGATGACCGCGCGCGCCGCGCGGTTGATGCTGGGCATGCTCAATCGCGGCTTCACCAGCGTGCGCGACACCGGCGGCGCCGACTGGGGCCTCAAGACGGGCGTCGAGCAAGGCGACATTCCGGGCCCGCGCCTATTCATTGCCGGCGCCGCGATCGGCCCAACCGGCGGTCATAGCGACCCGCGCCGGCGTACCGACATGTTCGCGCGCTGCCACTGCTGCGATGCGATGCGCTTCGGCATGCGCCAGTCCGACGGCGTGCCCGAAGTGATGAAGTCGGTGCGCGAGCAAATGCGGCAGGGCGCCGACCACATCAAGATCATGATGTCGGGGGGCGTTGCCTCGCCATACGATCCGCTCGACAGCCTGCAGTTCTCGCCGGATGAAGTGGCAGCCGCCGTGCAAGAGGCGAAGGCGTTCGGCCGCTATGTCTGTGCGCACGCCTATTCGCCGGAGGCGATGCAGCGCGCGGCGCACGGTGGCGTGCGCGTCATCGAACATGGCAACCTGATCGACGACAAGACCGCGAAGCTGATGGCCGAGAAGGGCATGTTCATGGTGGCCAATCTTGTCGCCTACTATGCGATGCGCGAACGCGCCGCCGAGTACGGGATGACCAGCGACATGCTGGCCAAGAACGATCTGGTGATCGACGGCGGGCTCAAGTCGCTCGAGATTTGCAAGCGCGCCGGTGTGCCGGTCGGTTATGGGACCGACCTGCTTGGCGCACTTCAGGTCGAGGAAAGCCGCGAGTTCATCCTGCGCTCGGAGGTGCTGTCACCGATCGAAATCGTCCGGCAGGCGACAACAATCGGCGCTCGGATCGTGCGGCAGGAAGGCAAGATCGGCACACTGAAAGCCGGCGCCTTCGCGGACCTGATCGTGATCGACGGCGATCCGCTCAAGAACCTCGGCCTGTTCCAGGAGCAGGGCAAGTATCTCAGCGCGATCATGAAGGCCGGCAAGCTCCACAAGAACCGGCTGAACTGAGCATGATCCCGAAAAGTGGGAACCGGTTTTCGGACAAGATCATGCTCAAGCGAGAAAGCTAATCATGACGTCCGCAGTCGCGCACGATCGAGCCGCGGTGATCGCGAGGCCTTTGCGCCCAATCCCGGTTGGGCGATGGCTCTTGAACGGCGCGGCCGCGATCGCGCTCGGCTTCATCCTGCTGCCGCTTGTGCTGGTCACGTGGCTCGCGTTTTTCCGCCAGGAAATCCCGTCGTTTCCGCCTGAAGGCTATTCGCTGCAGTGGTTCGCGGCGGTCCCCAGCAACAAGGCATTCGTCAACGGCTTCATTCTCAGCTTTCAGGTCGGTATCACGGCGACCATCATCGGCCTCGCGCTTGCTGTGCCGGCGAGTCTTGCCATCGCGCGGCGGCGCTTCCGCGGCCGCGGCGTTGCCAACTCACTTCTGCTGATGCCGCTGATCGTGCCGGGTGTCGTGCTCGGCGCCTCGATCTACGTGTTTCAGATCGAGGCCGAGATTGCGACCGGCCTGCCGCTGCTCGGCACCACGCTCGGCCTGATTGCCGCGCATGCGCTGATCGCGATCCCGTGGGCGTCGCGCCTGGTGACCGCGAGCCTTGCGGGATTCGACCCGACCATCGAGGAAGCGGCGAAAAACCTCGGGGCCACGCCTTGGACCACGTTTCGCCGTGTGACGCTGCCCGCGATCCGTCCCGGTATCGTCGCCGGCGCATTGTTCGGATTCGTGACGTCGTTCGGCAATCTGGAAATGAGCCTGTTTCTTGTCGGCGCAGGCCGCACCACACTGCCCATCGCGATCCTGCAGTACCTCGAATGGAAGATCGATCCGACGGTGGCGGCCGTCTCGGTGCTGCAAATCGCGCTGATCGGCGTCGCGATGATCGTGACGGACCGTTATGTGAAGATCGCGAACGTTGTTTGACGCATGGCTCGATTGGAGCTCATCGACCTCTCGAAACGCTACGGCGACCAGATTGCCGTTGCCGGTGCGACGCTCGACGTTGCAGACGGCGAATTCCTGGTGCTGCTTGGCCCCTCCGGCTGCGGCAAGACCACGACGCTGCGCATGATTGCCGGGCTGATCGAGCCAAGCGGCGGCGCGGCGCGGATCGGCGGGACGGACGTGACCTATCTTCCGCCCTGGCGACGAAATACCGGCATGGTGTTTCAGAGCTACGCGCTGTTTCCGCACATGACGGTCGCCGACAACGTCGCATTCGGGTTGGAGATGCGCAGGATCGGCAAATCCGAGATCGAGACGCGAACACGCGAGGCGCTGCGGCTCGTGCGGCTCGAAGGTTACGAAGCACGGCTGCCGCGCCAGCTCTCCGGCGGACAGCAGCAACGCGTCGCGCTAGCCCGTGCGCTCGCGATCCGGCCGGACGTGTTGCTGCTCGACGAGCCGCTGTCCAACCTCGACGCCAAGCTGCGCGAACAGGTGCGAGTCGAAATCCGTGAGCTGCAGCGTCAGCTCGGATTGACCACCATCATGGTCACGCACGATCAGGAGGAGGCGCTCACCGTCGCAGACCGCCTCGTCGTCATGGCTGATGGCGAAATCCGCCAGATCGGCACGCAACGCGACCTCTACGAGCGCCCGGCGGACCGCTTTGTCGCAGGCTTTGTTGGAAGGAGCACTTTTCTGGATGGCCGGGTGACCGCGCCGGGTCAGTTTGAAACGGCGGGCGGGCTGCAACTCAAATGCCGCGACGGTGCCCCTGGCAAGGCATCGCTGCTGCTGCGGCCCGAGCGGCTGCATCTCGGCGGCGCAAACGGGATGGACAACGCCATGCCCGGCAGGGTGGAATTCGTCTCATATCTCGGCGCCGTGCTGGAATTGCACGTGCGCCTCTCGGCGGCGGATCGCGTCGTCGTGCAGCTAGCGAACCGCGGCGATGTCGCGATGGCCGTGGGAGACGAGGTGACAGTGGCTTGGCATCGCGATGCCGGCATGGTGTTTGCGCAAAAACTGAACTGAACGAAAACGGAGGACGGACTATGACGGCTAAATTCTCGCGGCGTAGCGCACTCGGCGTCGGTCTTGGCGCCTTCGCGGCACCCGCAATCTTGCGCAGCGCGCGTGCCGCGGGCGGGCCCGTCGTGGTCGGCACTTGGGGCGGTGACTATGCGCGCTTGCTCGCGAAGAACGTGGAAGATCCGATTCTCAAGCCGAAGGGTTACGAGGTGGCGCAAGATCAGGCGAATGACACGGCCCGCCGCAGCAAGGTGTTCGCCGAACGGCGGCTGCCGCGCGGCACGAGCGATATCCAGGGCTTCTCCGCGGCGTTTATGTACGAGATGAATGAGGCGGGCGTTGCCGAACAGATCGATTATTCGAAGCTTTCGAATGCCGCGAACATCGTCCCGTCGATGAAATACCCGTACGGGATCGGGCATATCTATTCGGGCAAGGTCGCTGTCTACAATCCAAAGCTCATTCCCGACGCGCCAAAGGGCTTCAAGGATGCGTTCGATCCCAAGCACGGCAACAAGATCGGGATTATCGACATCCAGTATCAGTGGGTAATGGCGGCTGCCGCGATGGCGGCTAAGGGCGGGAAGGTCTCGGACTATGAAGGCGGCAAGGAGGTGCTGCTCGCGTTGAAGAAAGCCGGTGCGCGTATCTATCCCACCAACGAGGCCTTCGCCCAGGCGCTCAAGACCGAGGAGATTGGCATCGGCATTATGTGGAAGGCGCGTGTGGTGCAGTGGCAGAACGCGGGCATCAGCGTGCAGTCCGTTGCGCCGATCGAGGGCGTGCCAATGTACATCTCCGGCTTCATGATCCCGAAGAACGCGCCAAACAAGGAGGGCGGCTACGCCTACATGAACGCGATGCTGGACAAGAGCGCGCAGGATAATTTCGCGATCGACATGGGCTACAACCCGACCGTCACCAATGCGACAGTTGCGCCCGACCTGCAGAAGCGCATCGGCTTCACCCCCGAAGAGCAGTCGCGCCTTGTCGATCTCGACTACAGTTATATCGCCAAGAACGACTCCGCCTTGAAGGAGTGGTGGGACAAGGTGTTCAAGGCTTAGCGCGCATCATCCCGAAAAGTGGATACCGGTTTTCGGATCAGATGATGCGCCAAGGATGAATGCCATTCGTGGTCCGGCACTGACAGCCGCGGGGCTCATCGGCCCCGCGACGATCTACGTCGGCATCGGCATTCTGCTGCCGCTCGCGATCCTGTTCCGCTACAGCCTGAATGCGTTCGTGCCCGGCAAGTTCATGGTCGACGCGCTGACGGTGGAGAACTACGTCAAGTTCTTCGCCGACATCTACTATTATTCTGTGCTCACCCGGACGGTACGCATCGCGTTGGTCACCACCGCAATCTGCCTCTTGATGGGATTTCCGCTCGCCTATGTGCTGGCGCGCACGCAGGTGCGCTTCAAGAATCTGCTGATCATGCTGGTGGTGCTGCCGCTGTTTGTCGGCAACGCCGTACGCGCGGCCGGCTGGATGGTGGCGTTCGGCAACAAGGGGCTGATCAACGCAAGCCTAATGGGCGTGGGCGCAATCAACCAGCCGCTTGAGATCATGTTCACGGAAGGCGCGGTCATCATCGGCATCACGGCGGTGAACCTACCATTCATGGTGCTCACCTTGCAAAGCGTGATTGAAGGGATCGACCGCTCCGTCGAGGAGGCCGCCTTCAATCTCGGCGCAACGCCGTTGCAGATGGCGCGGCGCATTCTGTTTCCGCTTGCGATGCCCGGCGTACTCGCGGGCACGATCCTCACCTTCATCCTGTCGATGAACGCCTATGCAACGCCCGTGCTGCTGGGCGGGCCGCGTTTCCAGATGATGGGGCCGCTCGTCTACAATCAATTCATCCAGCAGAACAACTGGCCGTTCGGCGGCGCGATCGCATTCATCTTGATGACCGCGACGCTGATCCTGACGCTGGTCGCGAACCTGGTGATGCAGGGACGATACCGGTCGAGCACCGCTTGAGCCGTCCTGTAGTGCCTTGCGCATTGTCAGACATTTCAGGCTGGACCAGCACAGTGTCGTCGCCTATGGACGGCGCGTGACAGACATCTTGGTGGAATGGTTGCGGAGCTTCGGCTCCCTGTCGTTGTTCTCCGGCACGATGGTCGCGATCGTTTTTGCGGTTGCGGCCTTTGTGTTTGTTCCGCGCACGTTCCTGACACTGGGAGTGGGCGGCCTCTACGGCATGTCCGTCGTTCCAGTGATCATGATCGGCGCGACGGTCGGCAGCGTGCTTGCTTTCCTGGCGGCGCGCTATTTCGCTGCCGATCACGTGCAGCGCTGGATCGGCCGTCATCCCTCGATGCGTGTGATCGCTGATGCTGTCGACGCCGAGGGATGGCGTATCGTCGCTTTGCTGCGTTTCGCCTCGCCGACACCAAGCTCGGTTCAGAACTACGTTTTCGGTGTCACACGTATCGGCCTCTGGCCCTACACGCTGGCGTCCGTTGTGTTCACGATTCCGCAAACGCTGTTCTACGTCTACTCGGGCAGCATTGGACGGAGCCTGTTGCTCGACGACATCTCATCTCCGCTTGGGGCGATGGTCGCTCTGGCGGGCGCCGGATGTCTCGCAGCGAGCGGCCTCCTGATCTGGCGCAAGGCGCGCGAATCCTTGCGGCAGGCGGAGCTGCGCCACTCAGTGCGGGCGAACAGCGGAGTGGTTGGTCGGAGCGCCGAGATTTGAACTCGGGACCCCCAGTCCCCCAGACTGGTGCGCTAACCGGGCTGCGCTACGCTCCGCCGCCGCGATAGCTACGCTGCCGGGTGCGCAGGCGCAAGGGTCGGGACCGGCGGCATTGGAACGCGCCGTGCTGGACGCGACAGCGCCATCAACCCCCAGATCACGCCGAGTAGCAGGAAGAAATGGCGCCAGTGATCGATGTCGATGATGGCGCTTTCAACGACCGTGCCGATGAATGCGCAGTACACCGCGATGTAGGTTGCCTGCCATGGCGTGCGCACGAAGACGTGCCGCAGGCCGAGCAGGGCGGTGGTCAGCACCATCGTGAGATAGAGGAAGCCCGAAAGCCAGCCGCCGGAGAGGAAAGCGTTCAGGTAGGTGTTGTGCGGGTCCTCGACGAACGTCTTGTGGAACTGAAGCGGGCCGATGCCGAACGGCCGGTCGAGCGAAAGCTCCGCGCCCAAGATGTGGCGGCCGAACCGGCCGAACGGGCCAACATCGTAGGATTGCTCGAAGGATGCGCGCTCCTTGAACAGCTCGGCCACGCGCTCGGTTGACAGAAGCGCAGCGAGCACAAGAACCATGACGACGATGCCGACGACCGCGATCAGAACGATGCGCATGCGTTCGTTCGGGGAGCGGCTGGTGACGAAGGTGAAGAACAGAACCAGCGCCGCCGTGAACGCAAACTGACCCCAGGCCGCGCGCGAGAAGGTGAGCAGCACCGCAATCGCGATCAGTCCCAGCAAAAGCGAAGCGCGCGTCGCATCCGCGAAGCGGCTGTTGAGCACGCGTTGCAGTGCGAGCATCCCGGGCAGAATCAGGAATGCGCCGAGCACATTCGGATCGTTGAAGGCCGCGTGCGCGCGGCCGTAGAGCAGGAACAGCTCCGAGAGCGGACCGAGCAGGTGAAAGTAGGAGAGGATCGCGATGATGGAGGACACCGCGGCTGCCGCGACCGTGCCGCGCATCAGCAGCGAGAGCCGCTCGACCGTATTCGTGCCGAGCATCGCGGCGAAGAAAATTGCGGTTGTCGACAAGTACCAGGAAACCGCCACCCAGGTGAGGGCCTTGGGCTCGTCGATCACCTGAATGACCGCAAGCGAGAAGCCGGTGTTGTAGAGCACCAGCATCACGATCAGCGGCATCAGCGCCGGCCGCAGCGCGAGCCCGGTGACGGCGAAGACGATGATGGTCAGGAGCGAGGCGACTTCGTACGGACTCGGCTCCATGAAGACGATGGCGCCGGCAAATCCGGTGAGCCAGAGCAGCGCGCCGCGCAGCCGTTCGACGGAACGGAAAAGCCGCGGCGCAGCGGTCGCGGCGTCATAGGTCTGCGCCGCGCCGATCATCAGTACGCGTTCTCAGTCTTCAGCAGCGAAAACGGCGTCATCGCCAGGATGTAGAGGTCGAACAGCACCGACCAGTTCTCGATGTAGTAGAGGTCGTGCTCGACACGGCGCTGGATCTTCTCGTCGTTGTCGGTCTCGCCGCGCCAGCCGTTGATCTGCGCCCAGCCGGTGATGCCGGGCTTCACGCGATGGCGCGCGAAGTAGCCGTCCACGGCCTCATCATAGAGGCGGTCGACCGCCTTGGCATGCACCGCATGCGGCCGNGGNCCGACGAGCGANAGNTTGCCCTTGAGCACGACATTGAGAAGCTGCGGNAGCTCGTCGAGNGAGGTCTTGCGGATGAAACGNCCNACNCGNGTNACGCGNGGNTCNCCCTTGGTGACGAGCTTTGCGGCAGTCGNGTCGGTNGCCTCGNCATACATCGAGCGNAACTTGAATACCTCGATCAGCTCGTTGTTGAAGCCNTAGCGCTTCTGCTTGAANAGNNCCGGCCCGCGGCTGTCGAGCCGCACCGCGATTGCAACAATGGCCATCACCGGCAACGCGACGAGCAGCGCGAGACCGCCGACGATCTTGTCGAACAGCCATTTCATCACGACGTCCCAGTCGGCGATCGGGCGGTCGAACACGTCGAGCACCGGAACCGAGCCGATGTAGGAGTACGAGCGCGGGCGGAACTGAAGCTTGTTGGTGTGCGCCGAGAGGCGGATATCCACCGGCAACACCCAGAGCTTCTTGAGCATCTGGAGGATGCGGCTCTCGGCCGAGATCGGCAGCGAGAAGATCACAAGGTCGACGCGGGTGCGGCGCGCAAACTCCACAAGGTCGTCCACCGAGCCGAGCTTCTGCAGGCCCCCGCAGGCCAGCGGTGCGCGGTCATCGCCGCGGTCGTCGAAGACGCCGACGAGGCGCACGTCGGACTCGCGCTGGCGCTCCAGCGCNGTCACGAGGTGTTCGCCGGGATCCCCGCCGCCGACGACGACCGCACGGCGGTCGAGCCGGCCCTCGCGCGTCCAGCGCCGCACGATGCCGTAGAGAAACAGGCGCGATGCGTAGAGAACGAAGAGGCCGATGCCGAAGTAGCTGGTGAGCCAGAGACGCGAATACATGCCGCCAAGCTGCGCGAAGAACACGACAGCCACGACGACGAGGAAGACGATCGACCAGGCGACGGTCAGGCGCGCGCATTGGCCGACCGGATTGCGGAAGGCCTGAACCTGATAGATGTCGGCGGCCTGGAAGGCGATCATCGACAGGCCGGCCACGGCGAACGCCGTCGCGATGTAGTACCAGTCGAAGATCTGACCGTAGGCATTGTAGACGTAACCGAAATAGGTCGCGATGCCGATCAGTGCGATGAGGATGAACTCGGCCGCGCGGACCGTTCCGGCGACGACGATCGGCGAGAACGCCGGCATGATGTGTTGCGCGGCGACGAGTTGTGCGAGCGGGGACAATTGCGGCTTTGCGCGGACGGCCGCCGCGGATGCCGCTGGCGCGGCACGCGCCATTCCGCTGGCGTCAAAATTCATCATCGACATCGCGAACCACCCGGCGATACGCCCCGAAACGCAGGTGGTCTAAGGCAAAAGTTTCAAGAAAGGCTTAGGTGTTTGTTCAATTTGTTTGCGCGCGGAACTGCGCCAGTGCGTCGCGGTAGGCGGCGAGTACGTTCTCTGCCATTAAATCGGCGGAGAACTCGGCCTGCACACGGGCGCGCAGGGTTAATGCTTCGTTACGAAAGTGTGCGGGCTGGGCGAGCGCTGCGGCGATAGCATGCGCGAGCGCCGCCGCATCGCCGGGCGGAATGAGGTTCGCGATCTGTGGTCCAAACACTTCCGGGATCCCGCCGACATTCGTGGTGATCATCGGAACCGCGGCGGCGGCGGCCTCCAGTACGATGTAGGGGAGCGACTCGGCACGTGAGGGAGCAACAAACAGTCGGCCAAGCGCAAAGGCGTCCCGCGCCGGCAGCGGCGAAAGGAAGCGAACCGCGGCGGAGAGGCCGAGCCTTTCCGCCTGCGCGCGAAACTGCGCGACGTCCGGTCCATCTCCGACAACGGTCGCGGTCACTGGGCGCTCGCGCGCAAGCCGGGCCAACGCATCGAGCAGCACGTCAACGCCCTTGAGCATGCGCAGTTCGCCGACGAAGACGACGTCGGTTGCGTCGGCCTGCGGGGTGATTTCGGCAAATTCCCCCGGCGTCACGCCGTTATGCACCACGCGGACGAGCCCGGTCGGCATGCCGATCTTTGCCCTGAAAACGTCGCGTCCGTAGCGGCTCTCGAACAGGAACAACTCGGTGCGGCGCATCAGCGCCTGCTCCAGCGTAAGGTAGAGCAGGCCCACCGGCGAACTGCGGCTGTAGTGCAAGCTGCCACCGTGCGGCGTGTAGACCCGGATCGCGCCACCACAGAGCCGCGCATACGCGCCGCCCTTGGCGCCGTGGCCATGCAACACATCGGCGGCACTCTCTCGCGCGCGTTGTGCCGCATGGCGCTGCGCCGAAACATCGCTCGAACCAACGTGCCGGCTCATCGGAACGCGTGTCAGCCCGAGCGCGAGCTGACCTTGCAGCGATTCAAACGCCGCTTCGGCGCGCATCCCGCCAGTGGAAGAATCCGCCACGACGCCCACCTGGTGGCCACGCGCTGCTTGTGCGCGCGCAAGGTCGATCACATGACGAAACAGCCCGCCGACCGGAGAGCGCAGCACATGCAGGATCTTGAGGGGCGGACCCTCAGCCACCCGTTAGAACCAGCGTTCGGCGACTTTGACGGTGTCGCCGGGGCGGACCGGATAATTGGGCGACACCACCTGCTTCTCGGTCAGGCCGTTCATCTGCCGGTTAATCTCGATGCGATGCTTTTGCGCACGCGGCGTGTACCCGCCCGCGATCGCGACCGCGGTCTCAACGGTCATGTTCGCCACATACGGATACTGCCCGGGTAGGGTGACTTCGCCGAGAATGAAGAACGGCCGGTAAGATTCGATCTCCACGGCCACATGCGGCTCGCGCACATAGCCCTGGCGCAGCCGCGCCCCGATCGCCGCCTGCAATTGCGCCGGCGTTCTGCCGCGCGCCGGCACTGCGCCGATCAGCGGCATGGTGATGCTGCCACTGGTGTCGACCGAGTAGGACGCGCTCAGGCCGTCCTGTCCGAACACCACGACGCGCAGCTTGTCGCCGGAATCGAGCGCGTATCCGGCCTCTTCCGGTCCCATCGCGACGACTTGCGGCATGATGGACTGCGGGGCCATCGGTTCGCCAAGCGGCTGCGCGACCACGGCGGGCTGGGCGATAACTGAAGGCTGAGCGGTACGCACCGGCGCTGGGCGCAGCATCGCAGGAAGTTGGACATCCTGTTGCCAAAGCGGCGGCGCGTTGCGCGAAAAGGGCCCCGGGCCGCCGGTTTGCATGCAGCCTGCAAGCGCGACGGCGGCGACTGCCAACATCAGGAAGCGGCTTGACCGCATGGAGAACCCGAATCCGCGCCGGGAGTGGCGACTGACAGGGCCGATTAAGGCTTTACATGGTTAACAAACCCTCACTAGCGCCTGTTTCGCCACCACAATTAACGCGACGGCAACCTTAATGGTTTGTGATGCGGTGCGGAGACGCCTTAGTCGGTAAGTTGGAGTCGGCGATGAGTGAACAGGGCCGCGTGGTGGTGAACGACGCGAGAGACGGTGAGCTCGATCTCGGCGCCGTAGGCCGCGCGCTGACGCGCAAGAAGTGGTGGGTGCTCGGACCGGCACTCGCGGTTGCGGCTCTGACCTTTGTCGGCGTCAATCTCATCAGTCCGAAATACAAGTCCGAGGCGCGTGTCCTGATCGAGGGCCGCGAGAGCATTTTTCTAAGGCCGGTCGCCGAACAGAACTCGATGGATCGCGATCGCACCGTCGATCAGGAGGCGGTGACGAGCCAGGTTCAGCTCGCGCTGTCGCGCGATCTCGCCCGTCAGGTGATCAAGCAGCTCAAGCTTGGGGAGCTTCCCGAATTCGATTCGACGCTGCGCGGTGTGTCGCTGATGCGCTATTCGCTCGGCTTCCTCGGCCTCGCCCGGGATCCGCTGAGCATGACGCCCGAGGAGCGCGTGCTGGAATCGTATTACGACCGGCTTTCCGTTTTCCAGGTCGACAAGTCGCGTGTGGTTGCGATCGAATTTCAGTCGGCCGATCCGGATCTCGCCGCAAAGGTCGCCAATGCGGTGGCCGAGAATTACCTCGCGTTTCAGCAGACCGCGCGCCAGGAACAGACGCGCGCTGCCGGCCGCTGGCTCGGCGGCGAGATTGACCTGCTGCGCACGCGGGTCGCGGAGGCCGAGGCGAAGGTGGAGCAATTTCGGGCCAACACCAACCTGTTCATCGGCACCAACGGCACCACGCTGTCCAGCCAGACGCTCGGCGAATCAAATCGCGATCTCGCCGTCGCACGCTCGCAGAAAGCCGATCTCGAGGCGAAGGCGAAGTTCATCCGCGATGTGTTGAAACGCGGTGCGCCCGTCGAGTACTCCGACATGATCAATTCGGAGTCGATCCGGCGGCTCAACGAGCAGCGCGTCACGCTGCGTGCGCAACTGGCCGAGCAGTCCTCGACGCTGCTCGATGCCCATCCGCGCATCAAGGAACTGAAAGCGCAGATCGGTGACTTGGACCGGCAGATTCGCGACGAGGCGGCGCGCCTTGCGCGGTCGTTCGAGAACGATGCGCGTATCGCAGGCGCGCGGCTCGAATCGCTGCAGGCCTCGCTCGACCAGCTCAAGCAACAGGCCGCATCCACCAACGGGCAGGACGTCGAGCTGCGCGCGCTCGAGCGCGAAGCGAAGGCGCAGCGCGACCTGCTCGAGTCCTATCTCGCCAAATACCGCGAGGCGACTGCGCGCGACAGCCTGTCGGCGCCCGGCGACTCGCGGATCATCTCGCGTGCGCTCGTTTCCAACACGCCGTATTTCCCGAAGAAGCTGCCGATCGTGCTCGTCGCCACGCTGGCCGCGCTGTTCATCGGGGCGGGCTTCATCACGACGGGCGAGCTTCTCGCGGGGAATGTGTACCGCGCCGGCGCGCCGGTCGAACCCGTGGCGGAGCCGGTCGTGCGATCCGAAAGCGTCGTTCCGGCTAAACCTGTTGTCACCGTCGGAGAGGAAACAGCCCCCAAGCGGCGCTGGCTTCCTAAGGGCTTCCTCCGCGCCAAGGCTGTGGCGGCGGCCAAAACAGAACCTGTCGTGACCGAGCCGGTCGCGCCCGCCGCCGCATCGGCGGAGTCCACCAGGGAAATATCCATCGACGATCTCGCCGCCGCGCTGCGCGAAGCAGGCGAAGGCGGCAAGCGCGTGGCCGTCATCAGTGCCGCGCCGGGGAATGGCGCAACGCTCACCGCCGTGGCGCTGGCCCGCGCGCTGGCCAAGAACGCGCGCGTGCTGATGATCGATCTCGCGCTCGAACATCCCGAGCTTGCCGCGATCACGCTGGATCCGCGCGCGCCCGGCATCGCCGATCTCATCCGCGGGTCGGCCTCGTTCGGCCAGGTCATCACGCGCGACCGCGTCTCGCGCGTGCAGATCGTTCCGGCAGGGCGCGTCGGTGGTGAAGCCGCGATGATCTTCATGTCCGAGCGGCTGGCCATGGCGATCGATGCATTGTCCCGCGCCTATGATCACGTCGTTATCGATGCCGGCGCGGGATCCTACGTTCCCGCGGACCGGATCGCGCAGCTGGCATCATGCGGCGTGCTGGTTGCGGGCAACGCCACAGCCGAGTCCGCAAACACGATGCGCGACCATCTGGCGAACGCAGGGTTCAGCGACATCGCGCTTTTCACCGGAACGGCGCCTGCTCTTGATGCAGAGAGCATCGGGAGCGTCGCCGCCTAATACGCGGATCCTTGTCTTGGCCGGATTGAAGAAGCTCGTTCTGCGGGCCGGAATGGAGGCGCTCTATTTCTCGGGGGCGCACCATCTGCTGCGCCCGCTTATCGGGGGCGTTGGCGCAATCCTCACGCTGCACCACGTGCGCCCGCCGCGCGCCGACGCGTTCCAGCCCAACCGGCTGCTCGAGGTCTCGCCGCAGTTTCTCGAAGACGTGATCCGCGAGCTGCGTCGCTCCGACATCGACATCGTCACGCTCGACGAAATGCAGCGCCGGCTCAAGGAGCAGGATTTCCGCCGCCGCTTCGTATGCCTTACCTTCGACGATGGCTATCGCGACAACGCGCGCTATGCGCTGCCGATCCTGCGGAAATACGATGCGCCGTTCGCGATCTATATCCCGACCAGCTTCCCGGATCGCTCCGGCGAACTCTGGTGGCTGACCCTTGAGGCTGCGATCGCGCGCGTCAGCCGCTTCGCGCTTGTGATGGACGGCGAGGATCGCCGCTACGACTGCCATTCGACCGAAGCGAAATACGAGCTGTTCGAGCACATTTATTGGTGGCTGCGCAGCCTCGCCAGTGAAGACGAGCTGCGGGCGGCCGTGCGCGATCTCGGTGCGCGCTACGGGGTCGACAGCGCCGCGATCTGCAACGAACTGTGCATGACCTGGGACGAGATCGGCGAGGTTGCGCGCGATCCGCTCGCCACGATCGGCGCGCACACGGTCAATCATGTGATGCTGAACAAGGCGGCGGACGGCGCGGTGCGCAGCGAAATGCAGTTGAGCGCCGCGACCATCGAGGCCGCGCTCGGCAAGCGGCCGGCCCACTTCAGCTATCCGGTGGGCGACCGCACCTCGGCCGGCCCGCGGGAATTCCGGATCGCCGCCGAGGTCGGCTTCAAGACCGCGGTCACCACGCGCCCCGGCGTTCTGTTTCCCGAACACGCCGCGCACTTGACCGCGCTGCCGCGCATTTCACTCAACGGCGAATACCAGCAGCGGCGCTACGCGCGCGTGCTGCTCTCGGGCGCCGCAACGGCGCTGTGGAACGGCTTCCGCCGCGTCGACGCCGCTTAGGCGCGATCGGGGCGCTGCATCCACGACACGATCGGCATCGCCGGCAGAACCCAACCCAATCCGGCCACGGCGTAAAACAGCAGCGCGACCACAGCACTCTGCGCGCGCAGCGCGAATTGCGCGAACGCCATCGCGAGCAGCGCCCACGCGGTGATGAGCACGAGCAATCCGATAGTTCCGATCAGCTTGCGCGTACGGATGCGCATTGTCGTCCTGTAACTTGACCGCCGACCCTCGCTGTATATGGTCCGCGCAGCTTCCCGCAAGACGAAGA
>C688J18823_10000556_pt1 | contig 21887 bp, 12 predicted proteins | sample HopSoiMetagenom1_FD_18823 | JGI IMG/M metagenome (IMG submission 18823) | reverse complement strand
CCCCCCCCCCGCCTTTGGTGATTGACCAAACTCAGAGGCCTAGATCTGTGCCCCTTAATGAATCGAATGGTCCTTCGGCCCCTTCATTTTATTCCGACGGCCGGCATAGATATCATGAGACCCGCCCACTATTACTACGAAAAAAGCCCTGCCTTTTTCCTTCTAACTAGGAGAGTAAGCAACTTCTATTAGCGCCGGACCTTGAGTCGAATTGATCGTGTCATGTGCAACGTCCATCAATGATGGTTCATTAATGTCCATTGATTTAGACTCCTTCCCCCTTCCCAACTACGAATAAGATCGAGAGGAGCCCCCCACCCCAAGAACGAAAACGGAAGCCTTTCGATTCACTCCCCATTATCTCTTAAATAAAGCTCGCCCTCGAGCCTTGGGCAGGTCGGCCGGGTCTTTCCCTGTTGTTCTGTTCCCGCCACGAGAAAGACGCACAGAAGGAAGAGGTATGCCCGGCGCGCAGAGGATCCGTTGAGAGTGTCTGTTGTATCGGTAGGGAACTTTACGATCTTTTCCCTGTATTGAATAAAAAAAAGAATAGGTCAGTGCTACGGCCCTCTATTGTTTGATCCAATATTGACCGGGGACGAGCCCCGACTTCCATAGGGCCTTTCCTTGGTTTGACCTCCCGTAGTGGTCCTTGCTTTTAATAAAGCTCCGCGGGGCTAATTTATCGTACTTGCTCAGTGTGCCCCCCTTTCGTCGAGTGCCCCGCCCGGTTCACTGGGCTGTTGGCCTACCAAGCACTTGCCCGCAGCTCCTGCCGCCCGCCAAGCGGGCGGAGCGCTCGTTATCCTTACTGTTCTCTATGCCGGGGCCCCCTCCCATTGCTCTAGCCATAAGCTATGGCAGCTCCAGCTCGAAACCAAAGGGGCCCGCCCTGCGAGGCCAGAGTGGGCTCAGTGGTCAGCCCCCATTCGAATTAAGGGGTCTTTAGCTTTTGCCAGATCTAGAGAGATACTACGAGTCCTCCGTCCCAGATTCCATCGCCGCGGCCATCTGGTTCACCGGTACTACCAAAAAGTCTCATGCTTACGTTACTACTGTTACTGATGGTTTGATTATCTTGGACCCCGGTCGGTCGTGCTTCTGGTTTCCATTCCCATCATCATATTGATATGATCAATCTCCTCGCGCTCTGCCATAAGAACTTGGAGTCCGTATCATGGTGAAGGTAAGGTCACGCTGTGATTCTTGCTCAAAAAACAGACCGAACGCGTTCGAGTTATTGGCTCGTCCAACCCGGCAGCATTCATGAGTCGCTCGTTCAACTGTCCCTCGGAGACACGGTCGAGAACATGCATGGTTGCCCCCCGTCCTTTCTTGCTCTCGGTCCCACCCAGCAAGATACGGCTCAGCCAAAAAACGTGAGCGCCCCTGCGCGAGCCTTATTTTTTTAGTAAAGTCAAGCTTTGGCTCCCTAAAGACTAAAGACAGAAATGGATCAAAAAAAGGGGGGACTTCTGCAACGGGCTATACCACCCAAACCAACTGAGGGAAGTCGCATCCGCCCCATCGCAAGCACCTACAATGTCATGATCACATTGGTTTACCCTTTTTTCTTTGGTAGTTCAACGGACGGTCGCCCCTCCAACAATAAAAGGTATAAATATGGAAACTTCTCTGCCATTTGGATCGGAGAATTTATGGAGGAAATCGGCTTTTAAATTTCCAGAAACCACACGATTATATAGCCAAAGGGAATACGCCGCGCCTAAAATCATCCCAAGCGCTGCTAATGTGGCTACTAAGCTATTTCTTTGGAAAGCTCCTACTGAGATGGGAAATTCCCCGATAAAGCTGCTAGTACCAGGTGAACTCATATTGGCCAAAGTGGAAGAGAAGGAAATGGTAGAGAGATTCGGCATGGTGCTCACTAACCCTCCGTAATATCTAACAAGTCGAGTCTTATGTCGGTCATATAGAACACCAACACATAGAAAAAGGGCTGAAGGAACCAGTCCATGACTTAACATCGGTGGAATGCTACCTCCAATTCCCTGTATGTTCGATAGAGCCAAAGATTCCCCCCCCCACTGATCGGAGTACGCCGATTACCCCCCGAACCGTACAAGATAGTTACCGCCTATCATACGGCTTTCTAACTTAACTTTTTTTTTCTGGTCGTTCCGCTCTGTTGATCGATGGTAGTATAAGAGATCTGATCTGTAACCCCCCGAAATTATTTACATAAGGGTTCCTGCTTTCTACCCATAGTTAGCATGTATCTCCCCGGGTCATACTTGAGTATCACATCGTAGACCCCCACCCCAACTCTATCTTCCTTATCAGTGAACCGGAAATAGTGCATAGGTACTTTTCAATGCAGCGGGGACGAGATGACATACTACGATCACGTACAGAAGTGCTGCCCTTCGGCTCGGCAATATGGAACCTCTAAACAGCCCCCGTTCCTTTATGAGGTCCTATCGGGATAGGTAGGCCCAGCCCAAGCCTTCCCCCTCCCTCCATAAGACCCTCTTTATCTTTCCCCCTCGAGAAAGAGAAGAAAGGGTTTTTTATCTTCTTTCATGTGAATGGCCCTATCTTGTATCGAAAGGTTTTTCGTGCTATACACCACGTTGAGAAAGACCAGCCTCCTATGTACCGTACCATTTTTTTTTACCCCTGAAAGGGAGGTCCTCCTTATGATGCTACGGACGGCTGTCCGAAGTGCAAGGGGTAAACTCGGACGAGGATAGGATTGCGCGCGCCGGGCCCTCCCTTCGGGTGTCAAATTTTGGCCGAGTTTACCGTACCTCCGGCCCTTATGTTACGCGACCGTAATCTTTTTTTATGTTCCACCGCTGTTACGCCTGAAATAAAAGGTTCCACACGAGCTCCCGTTCTGCGGCGTGGTGGCAGGACCGATAGGAGATTGGCTCCGGGTGTAGATAGGGTAAAATCCGCAGGAGTCATGCAAATACATAGGCCCCTTCCCCTCTCTTTTAGATGAATGGGGTGGTTTATAACGTCTTTTCCTATCTACGGTCCCTCGGAGCGAGGGGTTAGGCAGGTAGTATGGGCCCTCTGACTTCCAGCTATGTGTTGTGCGGCTCCCGCGAAGCGAATGAAGGGAAGCTCTTCGAGCTTACGCTTACTCTCAGCCTCTTTGATTGGTAGGCGGGCGGGCCCCCTACTTAAGATTCCATTCATAAGGGTAATTTTATGTTGTCGTGACGCTTTGGTTAGGCCGACTACTAGACTACTAGAGGTTACTTCTAGCTTCTATAGGGGCCTTTCCACTTTGGTGTAGTTTTAGTTTGTATTGGTACTGAATGAACATATCAAACAAAGGCGAGCAGTATAAGCCCTTCTCTGGCCTGGGAAAAGCAGCGAACTCTAGAAGCTAGGGCGTTCGTTGTTCACCTTTACCTTTGGACACGAACACTATTCCGTTCTCAGCGTAAACCCGCCTTAGAGATTGAACGGCAATAAGATAAGTCGACGTTCAATCTAAGACAGCGCTGATAGCTTGTAGTGAACAGCCCCCTTCTTTACCAACCGAAAGCAGCCTTTGGTACTTAACTTAAGTAGGGAACCCTTGCAACTATGATAGAAAGCCGTTTGCTTGTTGCCAAACCCTTCGCCTTTCTTTTGTTTTGAATCAAAGTAGGTCGCGCGCGACTGTTGTATTTTTGTTTAGTAGGTCGGGGGAAGCTACCGCTTATACGACAGCTCTGCTTCCTCGTCTTGCTTCTGGCAAAGCTTCTACTTTGCTTGCGCGAAGGCTTATTAAGTCCTTTTCGCTAGGTCCAAAAGCTTCCGTCAAAGCTAAAGATCTGATCCAACTGAAATCCCGCATATCCGCTGCGCTCAATATGCGGCTACGGCTAGGCGATCATATCGTGCCAAAAAACCTTTTTTTATGTATAGAGAGATCCCCTAGATATACAGATAGAATAGATGTTCATGGATAGACAGACATTCCATTGATTCTTAGTTTTGGGGCTGAAAAAGCTCGTCGATCCAAATGAATCATTCTTGTGGTCTCTCTTCGCCCCCCGCCCCGAAACTGACCCACAGCACAGCGCCCATTCGCTTCGCGCGCGGGAAGGCTACGAAGTTAAGTTCATGAGACCGCGGCGGAGTGGAGCAGCCGCGACACGAAGTTCCTTACCTTAGCTGGATCTCGCTGGTGCCACCTAAACGGTAAGTAGGCGACGGATGTGTGACGTTTGGAGTTGTCGTTCGTGCACCTGTCCCCAATGGAAGAATGAGTGATCCGTTCCCCTGCGGATCATGGCCTTACCACTCGGTCCCCGATGGCCTGCGGGGGATTCGGTATAGCAGCTTACGTTTTTTTGCGCTGCGCGTTCCCGCTGGACACGTGTTAGCTGTAGGAAGTATGGTTCCGAAAGTGACTTCGGTTCGCCAGTTCAGGCTCAACTCCTCGCTTTACGTTAGCGGACCTACACTACAGGTCGGGCCGGGGCTCTGCGCTCTTTCTTTCTGTGTGGGACGATGCCGGGGAGAGAAGGGAATGCGTCGAGGCGGCGAACAACACAACTATATTTTTGCTTTTCCCTCCATCCATGACAGTGCATTGGACCGATGGATAAGAGAACTGAGCTGGCGCTTGGGCGCTCTACGTACGATGTAGACTCCATCAGATACATATCGATTTATTTCTGATGGATCAAGAATAGTTGTCTTATCAATAGATAGAAATAGGGGATTTCCCCTTATTATTGATGGATTCCCTCTATCTCATTCCTACTCTTTCGATCTATCAGAACGGATCAGGCTATCTATCAATCGATTTTTAAATAGCACGTTCATCTCGCTTTTCGTTCATTTCCGCCACGCCAACATAGCCACAATAAATAAGAAGAAGCAGGCGAAGCAGCTAGAAGCGCTCGCTTCTAGCCCTTGAATTCTTATTCACGAAGGAATTGGGAAAGCCAACACAAAGATTAGATTCTGACTTCGTAGAGCCGGTGCTGCTGTTGCCTGCGCGTAGGGTGTCCCCCACTCCCGTCCCGGGGCGCTAAGGGGCTTTTGTTTTTGGAACAGACGGCAATGTTTTGCTGACGCCTTGAATCAAGCTTTTGTTGCGACATGCTATGTTTTCTCCCCCATTGCTAGTAGGTTGATGGGTCGCACGCCCGGCACACATGTTTTGGCCTTGTCTTTTGTGTCCATAACTAAAAATAGGTGACCTAACGGCCGCCGCCCGACTAAACATACCAATAGTCACCAGATTCATATGGGCTACTGAGGAGTAAGCAATGATCTTCTTAAGATCGATCTGTCTTGAAGTGGTCAAGGAAGTATATATTATAGCAATCGCGCTTGGAGTATAAATGAAAGGAGTGGAACAAAGTGTTGCTTCGGGAAACATGGGTATTGAAAATCTTAAAAACCCGTGGGCTCCCAATTTTGAAGGAATTCCTGCCAAGATGACGGATCCTGCCGTAGGTGCCTCTACATGAGCTTCGGGTAACCAAATATGAACTGGTACCATAGGCACTTTGACGGCGAAAGCGGCGAAAGAAGCAATCCATAGAAAGATTTGGCGCCGCTCACTAAATTCTGTGGTTAATGATATTTGTAAATCGGCGGTCCCTGTTTGGAAAAGAATCAACAGAATAGCTAATAGCATAAAAACAGATCCAAGTAAAGTATAAAGGAAAAACTGATATGCTGCCTTGATCTTTCTTTGTCTCGAACCCCATACCCCTATAATAATGGTAGAGTAAGGGGTGGCCCCAAAGCGGAATTTACCGGTGGTGGTTGGTCGAAGCTCCAGTAGGTAGCCACTCCCTTCTCAGGGAACCGTACGTGAGACTTCCGCATCATACGGCTCCGTCCCGAGCTTCCGTCGTCGGCCCTTGTCATTAGACCACTATCTATGCATGTATATTAAGCCTGGACTCTCGAATCTTTTGCTTCTCGGGTGGTGGCGAACAATGCAGCTTGCGTTGCGGGAGATGCCCGCCCGTAGGGCCCGGCCCGCTTCTCGCCCGAAAGAACCGCTCACTTGCTAGCCGGACTAGTGGGGGGCCCTATCCGGAGACATACTGAAAACCATGCCTTTCGAACCGAACGCAACGCCCGTCTTCAAAAAAAAAAGGGAAGAAAGATGGAGTGCGGCCTGTAGAGCACATGTAACGCACAGTCGGTTGCTCACGCAGTGGATCTCTCTCTAGATATCTAGAGAGAGAGATGTGAAAGTCATAGCCTTTCTTTTATGGCCGCCCCCCGACTTACGGCTTTACGCTACTACTACTGTGATGTGAGCGGTTCCAATTTGTTTACCAATTCTCCAGGCCGGAACTTGTATGCAGCACTTATACGAAGGTGCATGCATAAAGGTTTGGAACTCTTTTCTTATCTGAATTTATCTTTAAGACGGGACCCTACCCTATTATCGAACCCTCTACCGAGCTTAACCCTGCCCGCATTTCCTTTTTTTTTAAGGGGGCCAAAGAAATGTCTCCACCTGCTGCCAACAGTCTTTCTTCGGAATTCTACTGAACGGGTCGATCCTCCCCTCCCGTTTGTTTTAGCAACTTATCCTAAGGTCTCCTCACCGGGAGCTCCCCGGCGACGACAGAGGAACCAACCCGCCTGCTGTGGCGGGGCGGCTTTTTTTTTCACAATAAGACCTGGACGATTATCCCTACCCTCGGTAGCTTACGAGTTTACGTCCATCCCTGGTTGGGTACAGTTTCCTTTCGATTTTTCCCTTGTAGCCGTTACCCGAATTCGCGCAAGTGTGTCCACACCCCCCAAACTTACTTGACGAGGAATCCATTCTCGCGAACAAACACAACCCCTACACACACCTAGGAGCACCCCTTCCTGCATATCCATACAAGACCCGAGTAGGCGGGTCGAGGTCCTACGAGGTACCCACTACTCGGAGTACCCTCCCAAAAGGAAAAAGATGTGTCTGTCAGGTTCGGTTCGTCTTAGTTGGGTTGGGCGGGTTCGACCAGAAATGCTATGCTTACGCACAAGACTACCCCTCTTCCCGAAAGCTTCGCGGGGACTACTTTACGACGGACGACCGCCCGTAGGGGGTTTACTGCACAAGGCCCCTGCAGAGGAAAAGCTTTATCCCAGCGAATAGAAGATGCTCAGCTCCGCACAACATAGGGATTAGCACGCTTTCGGGAAGAACATAGAATAGTAGAGGATCCAGCATGCGGAACACGGCGATCATTAGAAATTCACGAATTAGAGATGCTGTAATATACTCTTTCCCATAACTTCTCATACCAGACCAACCCACTAAAATACAAATAGGGATCAGAAATGTGGTCAATATCACGAAGAAAAAAGAGAGACCGTCTATACCCAAATTAAAATTTATGTTTTCATAAGGAAGCCATCGAAGGCTTTCCACAAATTGAGATTTGGCCGTAGAAGGATCGAATTGTATCCGAGGAACAGGGGAATACAAAAAAGTAATAAGAGAGGCACACAGACCAATCAATCGTATCGGTCGTATTCTTGAATTTGGAATGAAAAGAGGAATAATGCTTCCTAGCACGGGACACAGAATAGGACCACTTAGATCAGAATAGCATTCACAGAAATGTTCTAACATAGAGTAGAATCGAACATTGAAGAGATTAGTTGACAACAGTCAAAAGATGGGCGCCTAATTCCAATACAATAGGGGTCTATCAGTGCAAGTCAGCTGAACACCGTGATTGATGAGTGGGTAGGTGGGTTAGGTGCGCCTCTCGTCCAGTGGGAAGTATTGAGGCGAGTCTCCTCCCCCCTTCCTTTTTTTACTTTTCCTCTCTCCTTTTGCTTGTGCTTCTACCCGGGCTTTTCATTTTTATAGATTTTTAGAGACCCGAGGAGATTTTTATAAGATTCATTGCTCGATTTTGCATGCTCTGCTCCCAAAATGCAGAGAGACTTTCGAGGGCAGATCCGGGTTGGTCCGGGGAGAGGCGGGCTAAGTGAAAGAAAAAAAAGAATTTTAATATAAATGGAGCTATGTCGACTTACGTACGTCTCGTTGACCAAACGATCAGGTATACCACGCCACGTATCATCCCCTCTTTCTATAGAGGAGAGATAAAGAAAAATAAAAGAGATAGCGATCGTGCCGTAAGACCTTGTTCGTTTCTACTTGACGTTATTTTCCTCGGTTTTTTTATTTGACATTAAGGCCTTTAGTTTTAGTAGGTTTGGGCTAGGTCGTTGCGCTCCTGCCACGTCTTGGCAAAGTAGGCTGATGGGCAAGCCTCCTCCTGCCGCAATGGTGTGGGGCGTCAGAGGCTGTTGCCCCGTCGCCAACTCGAAGGGGCTTAAGTTCGACGCAGAGCTTTTTGGTTATTAATTTCTAGCAGCACTGAGCAACATCCAACAGCTCCAGTCCTTCTGGTTGGTTTGCTTGCACTAAAGTGCCTTAAGTAGCCCTCGAGGAGTCCGTTTATATCCGTCTGAGCTTTCAAAGATATACCGACCGTAGGTATCTTACTTACCATCAGATACCGACAGTCGTCTTCTAACATTACCGACCTTAAAATATCGGGTTTTCATCATCAGAAACAACCCGATTTCCGAGACCTCTTGCATTGCATTACCATAACGAAAAAAAAAGAGATAAATTGCTCTTGTGACTCGGAATGAACCTTTCTCGGTGGAAGAAAGGAATAGCGATGGATTCCTATGAAGCATTCAGGAACAAGAAGATTCAATCGGACGACGAATTCATACGTGGTCCAAGGAAATCAAAGGTCCGCTTCCACGATTTCCTCTATATCGAATCTTAATATCAGAATAGCTTATATAGTCATGATTCAATTCAGGTCCACTGACTTTTGATTGATTTATCTTCGGATCTGATTGGAACATTTGAGAAGTAGGAAGACTTTGGCGGGCGATTCATAATTGGTATCTAGAATATCTATGTCCTAGGACATAAAATATGAATAATGAAGATAAATGAAAGATAATATATATCTAATCTAAGAATTTTTAGGCTGTACACCTAATTTTTTTTCCTGGGATTGTAGTTCAATCGGTCAGAGCACCGCCCTGTCAAGGCGGAAGCTGCGGGTTCGAGCCCCGTCAGTCCCGACCTAGGATCCGATGAATCGATCAATTCATCTCTGTAGGGGGGGCTTAGGATCTAATTCCCAGCAGGAGGATCCTTCTTTCGTTTCGCATTTCTCATCGGACAAATAAAGGAATAAAAATTACAATAACTAGTACCGATTGATGGAGGAGAGACATATGTAGGTTGGTACAATCGGGGGTATCACCATATTAAGCATATTAAGTAAGGATTCAAAGAGAGACCGTACAGGTCTGGCTTTTTTCGATTGTTCCTGGCCCATCGAATAGAGTAGCAATTTATTTCCCATAACATTTAATTTTTTTTTTACGATACGCAATTAACTTAACATAGTTACCCCCACAGAGTACTTTTCAGATTAAACCTACCTTTTCTTTATAGCTCCGATTTTCTTTTATTCGCTACACCTATTCTTCTTCCAATAAATTTTTAATAATCGTCAACTGCTCTACTCTAATTCATAGGTTTTTTTTGTATTGATCCCGGGATCTATCGATACAATAGTATGGGCATAAAAAAAAAGCAACCAAGTCATCCCTTAGCACAAGCACTAAGTAAGCAAGCTACCTTTTTTTCTATAAGAAAAAATAACCCATAAAATATTGAATGACTGAGCACTCAAATCCTATCGCGAGTCTTGATACATAGTCTCTTAAGTCCTTTCCACAACTCCTAATTTGATTCTCCATCGGCCCATCCAATCTAATTCACGACTCAGTCAGTAGACACTACACTAGTAGGGTAGTCAGTTATGTAATTAGTAATTTTTTAACCAAAAACCCCTTCTTGGCTTGGATCCTAGGAGCAAGGATTTACAGTCCTTTAGAACAACCTTTTGATCCTGGCCCCTGACTTTCGTATTTTTGAATATCACAATTGAATCTTACTACCCAAGTCGATCCTATTGGCATAGGGCAAACGACGGCGGGATCTCGGTGCCTTTCTCTTGCTCTTGAAAGAATAGAAGTTGAGTTCGAGTTGTTATCATGCCGGATCAGAAAAGTAAAAAGCCATACTAAGAGCCTGCGGACCTGCTCACGGGAGTCAGGCCTGTTCTGTAGTGGGCAGACGTAGCAGGGCCATCTGAAATAATATAGGAAAAAGAGCCGCTGGATAAAACCAATTACGCCGGGTTCTCAATTCCATGGAGTATGTAGTGAGTTTGAATTTACCCGGTTAGCTATAAGGTTCCTTTCGCTACCGTCCTAAGGTTCAACCAACCGTTGGTTTGCTTTAACAAGATTTAACTGAAGTGAACCCGACGCGAAGTGAGCGTAGCTAATGAAAGGGAATACCTAAAATTATAACAGAACCGACTATAAGCCCTGAGAGCCAGCAAGCAAACCCCCCAGACTCTCTCTCTCTAAAAAAAAAAGCCTGCGTAGTAAACTCCTTGTTTGTTTTCTTTCCGATAGCTGCCGTTTTTAAAGTTTTCAAGTCAAGCGAGAAAGCAAGTGGAATAATACTTTACTTTTTTCGGCCATTTCTCAGCAATAGCTACCTGAATGGAAGCAAGCTACGGGGATAAGAAGAAGAGTGGTCGAAGACTACGAGTCGAAGCTAAGACCAATCTAAGCCAATATCCCTCAGCTGGAAACTATCTAGATAGCTTTTTAGCGCTTAGCTACTTTATCCTTCTGCGCCGCTAGCGCTACTACTCCTAGTGATAGGAATAACCTACTCTTTTTCGCGAGAAGGCCCATCTCGTCTCGGACCGGTGACGTATTCTAATGATCTGGATCTCTGGCTTATCTCTTACTTTACGGATTCCATTTCGGCTAGTGGGATTTAAGTGACGATAATCAGGGAAAAGGGTTGATTGGCTCTGATCGATACCATCTAAAAGTGCTTGCTTCATCCATTCGTTACTGGTTATTATTACGCCTCTAGTGACTCTTGGAATCATGCGCATGGCTCCATGTCGGCCTTAATTTGGCGTCGGTGTAACGACCGGTGCAAGTAACAAATACTACCTACGAGTCTCATTCTCTCGCATTCGTCCTTACCTGTGTTCTATTCTATTGATCCAGTTTAGGCAGCTTTCAGTCTCTATAAACTTGATGGAATATTTCTTACACAAGATACGAAGTCATCAATCAATGGCATGAAGGAGTTCAATCAGGAACAGAAAGACTTTATTTAGGGTCAGATCAAAATGGGTAAGCAAGCAAGCCTTGCAGTGTGACCGCAACTTGCTAGCCGACACCGGCTACCGCAAAGAGTTCAGTGTAAAAAAAAAGCTAAAGAAAAGACCCTTCCATTATTATACTTAATATTACCTTTCAACCCCTTACGCAATGAAGCAAAGTTCAGAACTTTAGTCAGGGTCAACTCAAGATAACTCTTTCATCCGTCGAAGCAGAGACAGGAATTGCTACTTGAACTAGAAAGCATACTACTTAGATAATAGTAATTCATGTACACATCCCGTAGGCAAGGAAAGAGATTATTAGAAAGCCAAGCCAGTGCAGAGAGATAAAGTATAGTTACATAAAGAAGAGGAACCTGTTGCCAGAGGAGGCTATGAAATAGTTGCCAGTGATTGCTTTGGCAAGCTAACTGAAGGATCGAGGATAAAACCTCTTGTCAATACAGACAATTTTCATAGAAAAGTAAGCGAGTGGAATAAATGGAACGAGTATAAGGGCTAGTTAGTAGGTGAGTTTTCTAAGTGTGAAAATTGTAGTAAGCAGTAGTTAAGCTCTCAAGCGAGTCAGTCGTTAGTTTAGTTGATAATCCTGTCCAGTAAGGGAAGTAAGTAGAGTCAATAGAGTTGAGTAAGTCCTTGTTTCTTTCCCTTTTACGTTGAGGGAGCTAGTAATGTAAGTGCTCGTCATGAAGATAGTATAGGAGAATATGGCCCCAATGACAATGATAGCACGAGCAGGGAAGCCCATTAAGTTGGTTTCAAGCCCGTTTAAACGCCTTTTAACGGCCGTTTGATGGCTGTTTAAGGTAGGTCTCAGGAGTTAAGTTTAAGGAAGATAAGATGTGCCAGTTATAATTACCAGGATCTGCCAGCGGTATTTGATTGAAAGAGTGCGGTACCGGTACGAATTACTTTTTTGAATTAGATAGCCCCTCCTCTAATTCCACGAATAGATTCGATCCATTAGATTATTTTTTACTCTTTCTTCTTTAGATTGCACGAGTTTTCTGAGCCTTAGTTTGCAGCTTTTGTTGAGCCTGCCTACCTTTCCTTCTTTCATTCTTTGTTGGCTCGCAGTGAGGGATATCGATTACTGGTCGTAAGGGGCGGGATATCTGGTTCAGCAGCAGATCCTAATTACCCTTCTGGTGACCAATAAGCAGGAGCGGGTAGTGGATTCTGCAGATTTATAGTCAGTTTGTTCTCGTCCCCACATAAAGAGAAACAAAGCGAGCAGTACCCTTTGGTGTTCTCTACCATGAGTCAAGGGCTAGGAATCCACTGAATAGCTAGTAAGATAGATTGTGTCTAACAAGCTAAGAATCTCCAGGTCGTAAGCCTTTATACCCAGCTCTAGCTTTTTCTAATTATATATTTCTTTACTTCATTATATCATAATCAGTTTAATTTCCTTCGAAAGATATGGCTTCTGGTTGTTGTGTCCGATAATATAAATAGTCTCCGCGAATATTAATGATTCTACAGTGGCATAGCTCCAGACATGGGCTTCTTCCCTTCAAACTATGGGTAGCCGGATGTTTAGCAATAGGATACCCTTACTTAAGTAAGTCCGCACTTGGGCATAGTATAGGTTTGCCACTTAATCCACTATCAATGTATCAATGGTGGTGGTCCTTCTGTGTAAAGTTAGCTAGTGTGGATTCGCCAAACAACCTCTTGACAAGAGCCTATTCATTTAATTCTTGCTATTTCCGCACCCCTGCCCGGTCCGGTTTTTTGAGAAAGAAAGTCGAGACATTCAGAAAGAGAGTTATGGCATTTCTAGGATTATAATACGGTCCTATTGATTAAATCTTTATGCTTGGCACGGAACTCTTGTTTCGAGTGAAAGGGAGAGCTGTGGCCCGCACCGCATTCACAGGTCAATTTCCCTCTACGGGGCGGGGTGTGGAAAGCACTATAAGTTAGTTGACTTATCGACTTCTTACCAGTATTCCTTCTCTTACTAGCCTAGCTTGATTCTTTATAAAAGACTAACGGCAAAGATTTTATACCTCCTGTAAGCTCGTTACGCTTAACGCCCACTTACTTAAAGACTCGTTGGTTTACGACTCTATAAATTTTAATAATAATTTGAGTCGTTACCTACAGAAGCAGTTGCCCTTCTCCGGATTTACCCGGTGAGGGTGGCGCTTGTGAGTCAAAGTTGAGACTTTCCATGTATGTTTGGCATCCTGGGAGAGTAGTCCTAGGTACTGAAGTTACTCCCGGGTAGAGAAAGAAAGTGCTGGCAGAAAGGAACTCTCAAAGCATGGGGTTTCGCCGGGCGAAGCTCCTATCCCCAAAGGCTGTTGTCGGCATTTCCGTTCTTTGCATGTTAGCACTTTTACCTGACCCTTTGTCACTACTTTCTGATCATGTGGATGCCGCTCTTAGAGAATCCGCGAAAGGACACTGTGAGGGGGATGGGTCCTAGCTACTTCTTTCATACCAAGAAAGAGAAGAAGGGATGCTTGCTATCATTCCAGTGCCACTGTCCAATCTGTGAGTCCATATTTTGGAATAGAATTCCCAAGCAAAGGATTAGAAGGTAAGGTGCCAAGTTCAAGGCAAAGCTTAGTCGGATTTTTCCCCTACCCCTACGTTAACTACCTTTAGCTTTCGATAAGACAGTTCAAGCAGAAGACTAACTTGAGGATGTCACGTGGAAGCTTTCCTAAATCCATTTTACCGGAGCCGGGATAAAAACTACTTATATATGTAAGGATATACCACCAAACCTGTGAGCCTTCCCAAATTCAACAGATTCCACTATAGCAAACTCTTCAGATCAGGAATCGCCTTGATTTTCTATTTTCTTTCACGCCCTGAGCCTGAGCTAACTCATTTATCTTTCGGTCTAGTCCAGTTCGGCGTAGCTCCAAGCGAAAACATCAAAGAATTCTCTGAGTAGATCCATGTACTGTCAAATCTCTTTCATTTGAGAAGCTTGCACTTAGGAATACAGGGCGAGGATTGTCAACAGTCCCGAGATCCATTTACTTGACCTCGTCCTCTTTAGGGGGCACAGGCTCTACATCCAATTCTTTAACTTACTCTCGTCTCTTTGCTCTTTGTTTTACGTTTATAGACAATTGGAAGAGATCTGAAAGAAAGATCTCCATAACTTTCGGCGTAAGACAAAGTTTTCGGCGCAGGGAGCGGAGTTGGCAGGTAGCCCAAGCCTATGTTTTCTGAGATCGACGTACTGGCCGGCTAGCCAAGCTTCCCTTTCTTCTTCACTTAGATGCGGCTCGAGGGGTACTTTTCTGCCTCGACCGTTCTTCACTTCAGCCCGACAGGCTCCTCAAGGTCATAGCCCATGTCCTTCGCTTCTTTGCAATCGGACTGTACTTTCTCTTTCTTATCTCACCATCGGTGACGATTCTTTCCAGCGTAGAATAAGACTTCCGGGCTACCCTGTGAAAGATGAGGAAAAAAACCTTCCATTGAGAGGACGAATGTCGCTCCACTCCATTAGGGTCCTCTGCCTGAGAAGGTTGCTGTAATGCAGGAAGTGGCATCTTTACCGAGAGTTGAAGTAATTCCCCCAGCCCCTGTTTAGAGATTTCGTCAACGGGGTCATGCTCTTTGAGATAGCGTTGACCGTAAATCCCTTAGCTTTCGAGGGATTCGGAGAGGTCTACGAACCTGTGCTTCGGCTTTCGCTGGCGGGCTTTCGTCATCCATCACTGTCTGGGCCGTCGTTGTAAAGACGCGCATCCGTACAGACAGTATGCCTAGACTCCTTTAAAAAAGGGCTTATTGTCGGCAAATACCCAGTTTATCCCTTCTCATCAACGTATTTGAAGCATTGATGAAGGGTGGAAGGTACCACGCTGTGGATCCAAGCAGGAAGTTTAGGAGGTGTCACCGTCAATCACGTAAGAAGTGACCTCAGTCTTCAGATCCGCACACACAAGAGACGAATCTTGCCGATGGCTCTTTGCGAGTCGGCATTGTACCCCGGAATAGTCACCTTGGTCTGACTTAGCCGGCTCGTAGGAAGTAATTCCTAGATCGGCTAGGGCCCGCAGTGGCATCACGTTGATGGAGGCCCCAGGGTCCCGCGGTAGCCTTCTTTCTTTCGCCGATGTCACCGGTGAGATAAAGGGGCCGCTTATGTATGCTTCTTCCTGTCCAGCAAGATGTCTTCTGTCGATAAGGTTATATCTGCACTCTGGACTTTCTTCATTGGTGCTTCCATGTACTCATCTTCGATGCTTTGAACTTCCACCCTGTTGACATGTAGGGCATACTTTTCTTTGCTTCCTTCCTACTACTAAGCTGCTTTCTTTATAGGCTAAAGCCTCCTATCTACGGTAGCTGACGCAGCAAGACCCGAGGAATCGGATACGGATCTTTTTCAGTCTCTTTCGCTGGGGCAAAGCAAAGAGGGAGGACTTTCGGAAGAAGGCGTCGTCCGCTGATGATCTTGAGGTTGGGAGGCAGGTCAGGGGGAGAACTAATGCTTGTGGATAGCCCGCGAATACTCCTTACTTAGGCTTTCCCCCCGGAAGAGCTGATGCTACTTACTAAGAGACTTCCGTTAGTGAGGAGAGAACTATAGGCTTTAGCCCAAAGACATAGTCAGGGATTTCTTAACAATCTAGTCCCTCCTGAAATAAGACAACACAGGGGGTGGAGTGAGCCTAGAGTAGAATAAGACTCCCTCTTAGACTCTCAACTCATACCAGGGCGGGCAGGGAAAGACTGAGACTACCGATACCGAGCCGGGGTTGGATCACAGGATAGATACCCTATGGTTGGTCTCTATGCCTGCTTCACTTCGTAGCATTAAGGGGGCAGTGCCATGAGGGAAATCGACTAGGAACGCGATGTCTTCCCAAAAAATTAAGAGTGGAGGGGACTTCGACTGCCTTCTTGTATCGGGTGAAGAGAAGGGGGTGCTAGGCTTAGTAGGGCTCGAACCTACAATATTACCGTTATGAGCGGTACGTTTCAACCAATTAAACTATAAGCCCCTACGGATCTCTACATGCAATTCGCTCACTTCGGGAAGAGTGGACGGAAAGAGGAGGCCTTTGCTCTATCTGCTTCTTCCTCTTCCCAGGAATGAACAATTGGATAAAAAAATACTTTTTTTCTTTGTTTGTATATATATAATAAAATTAAGATTAAGCAAGCGGCCCTTTCGTGACTCAAACTGCCGGTACGCTTTCCGGCTCGCAACGACTCAAACGGGCGGGGGCTATCTATTTGCTTGCAAAGCGGGCTGTTCGCCTTTCGGATTCGGAAAGGGCTCGCCTATTTGATTCAAAAGGCGCTACTAAACTACTCTAGTACAGCTAGTGTTAGTAGTACAACAGAATGCCGTTCACCCCGCAATCCCTTCTTCTTCAAGAGCTCCCTATTCTCTAGCAGCCCCTTCTTTCACAGCTCCTTCTCAAGCACTTGCCATTGTCTGGAAATTTGCCTTGCCCCATTCTTCGATTATTGGCGCATCAATTCCTTGCCTTTGCTCTCATTGCTGCTTGAAGTCCAGTCTTTTAAGTGAAATCCCAAAAATGGAAAGTCAGTAGTCATTGTCGGGATGGAAAGCGACTCTTCAACCACTTATTTAAGCGCTATGCACCTAAGCTCAGTCTTTCTGGCAGCTATCTTGCTAAACCTATATTCTTGCAGTTCCTTTTTATTCTCTCTTTATGCTCGAAATCGTACTCATTCGACATCTAATTTCATGGGCTGGGCATACTTTAGCTCATTTTTATCTTTCTTTGACTTTGAGGAAGATCCCACGAATCGTCTTCTATCGACATCGTCTGCTTACTCTTATCGTACGCTCTTCTTACCCAACCCAAATCGTCTGGTACTTTGTCCGCTCTCCCTTTCCTGGTGAAGGAGAGAGAGTTTTACAAGCTGATGCAGCTAAGAAAGTATCGTTGAAAGCAGGAACGAAGACTGTGACGACTATTTGAACTAGTTTCAAAGGCTTGATTTACCCTTGGGAGTTAATCTGGCTAGGGCGCCCTCGTAAGGCGTAGGGTAGAGATTTGAAACCGGAGGCCTCTCCTCATCTAGTTCTTTCGTTACGCCGAGAAGAAGCAGAAAGAAGCTTGGAAGAAGAGATGGTCAATCTTCTCTTATCTTATGGGCGAGACTGCTAAAAAAGAGGCTCTTTAAAGCCAGAACGAGTCCTCTCTTGCGGGAGGGATAGGCGGGAAAGGGGGAGGAGGTCTTCAGTAACTCCGTTTTTGAATTGGGTCACGAATGGTATTCGATTTCTTTTAACAGCATAAAAGCATTCGAACTTGGGAGATGCGAAAAAGAAGAAGGTTCTTTTGTATATTCCTTCTTGAAGATAGTACGCACAGGTGAGAACATCCCTAATCGAATGGCCTAGCTTTGCTTCTTCCTCTTTCTCTGCTTCGGTTTACCAAAGGGGGTGAGGTCGACCTTCTTTCGGTGGTACCTTTTCTGTCTAGCTCGTTCTCTTGGTCAAAAGCCACCTTAGTGGCCAAGAATAATAAGAATCGCCCGGGATGAGTGAGAGCTAAAATAAAAGCCTAGCGGCAATTCCCGATCTTCTCTTGATAGAAAGATCATATCAACACCGAAGACAGATCGTAGTTACGATAAGAAAGGTATGCCGGTTGATGGATGTAGTTCATTCTAGAAGTTGTTTGTTAACCGAATAGAATTGTTCGGTCGTGGTACTTTTGCTTGCTATTCAAACACATTGTCGAAAGGGGAAGATCGAATTAGCTCTGGTTCAAGAAGCCCAGCCTTCTTTCTTCGTAATTCTACTGAACGGGGTCGATCCACTTTACTATAAGTAAGTAAAATCGGAAGCCGTTTCAGGTGCATAAACAAAAAGGCGCGCGCCTTCGGATACAGAGGGGCTACTCTAGTCACTCAAAGTCCTAGCTAAGTAAGGAACAGACTCTCCAAACAGAAGTACGTACTGCGCGGCCGAGGAAGCATCCGAAGCATCTAAAGTCGAATAATCCGAATCCGTTGAATAGGAAGCCTTTGATCCGCTTTCTGAGAGCGCTGAATCATTCGATTCGAAAAAGGTGGAAAAAAGGTCATAGCACCAGCACCTGAACGCTTACTCTTACTGCTTCAGGTTCACCTCTTTTCTTAGGATTGGCTGCCCTGAGGTTCTTGTTTGGAGTCATTTGTTTATCACAGAACAAGTCCCCCTCAGTCACTGCCATAGTTGACCCAGTATCAACCCTCTCTTCCAGATCCTCGCTTCTATGGGCCAAATCACTCTCCTCGCTCGTTAAACTCGCACCTTTACTACACCCTTCTCGGCTTTGTTACCCAGACACTCATCCTGAGCAATCTCTTCCGGTTCAGCAGTGTCCAGCTCCCCCCCTTTGCCATTGTCACTACTGGTACCTGACCCCGTCGGCTCGACATTTTTGCAAACACCGACCCTTACTCAATAGGGCAATGAAAAGAGGAGAACGAGGACAGCTGACTACCGCTAAAAGTCAGACTACGAGTACACATTGTATGATTGAAAACTGCCGCTGCGTACTACCCGGTGCTTGCAGGTCTGACCGGTGTCTTCTCTCCAACAGCTGCTTCAATCAATGTTAAGTCTGACTACTCGGCTTGCTTAACACAAGTGTGATTTAACCTTCACGGACCACTTCACTACCCGGCGAGCTCCGGCTCGAAAACAACAAGCAAGGGATTGAGCTGCGCGAAAGCCTAAACTCCTGACTCTAACTTCACCCCTCTCCAACCAGTCGAGTGGCAGATTTTTATGGAGTCTCGCTCATAGATAGAGGAAGAGTACGCGCGCTAGCGCGCTACGGCTTACGCAGTTGATCGGATCAGATAGCCCTTCGGGCAACCAACCGCACATCAAATTCCGATCAACAACTTGGAGGTATGGCTGAGTGGCTTAAGGCATTGGTTTGCTAAATCGACATACAAGAAGATTGTATCATGGGTTCGAATCCCATTCCCTCCGGCACGGAAGTGGAACGGGCGGGCGAAATTACGTGAGAGAAAGAACCTCTTGGTGTTGGTGGAGTCCCCCGGAGGACAGAATAGCACTACTTAGTGAGCGGAGAGCCCGTTGCGCGTTGTTTTGACCGGCCTATCTTCTTTTTATAAGCAAGCTCCCTCCGGCAGTCCCTGGGCGGCTCTCGGTTCTTGAGCATGTTGGGAGAGGAGATTAGGCGGCAGTTGAAAGAGCTGCTCGAAAGCTTGACGAACGAAAAAAACCCTTTCTTTCTTGTTATTAGTAAAGGGCTTTTCCCTGACTAGTCAAGTGGTAAGTAAGGTAGGGCGCTATTCGATGAAGAAAACATACTTTAGGAAAGTGGTTCAGGTAGCTCAGCTGGTTAGAGCAAAGGACTGAAAATCCTTGTGTCAGTGGTTCGAATCCACTTCTAAGCGGGCTTTGGGTCCAAAGGACAGGTAGCCGAGCCGGGTTTTCTTAAATTAAAGTTAATTAAAGAGGAAGCCAAAATCAAATGTGAGCGCTCCTGCACTATACGGCTTTTTGGCGTCGCCCTATCTTGTCTTGCTGGAGTGGAGGCATATTTTCTAAAAAAAGCGGTTGATTAGGTTCTCGCGTCCCTATGCCCAAAAAAAGGATGGGCGAGTTCGGTTCGAGTGTTCATCGATCGGGTGGATCTATATGCTGAGGGGGTGAGACGAGGTGTAGCGCAGTCTGGTCAGCGCATCTGTTTTGGGTACAGAGGGCCATAGGTTCGAATCCTGTCACCTTGATGTGATGGGCTGAAAGTGCACAGCCCGGCACAGCCTCTTTAGGCTGGCGAAATTTAGGCACAATTTATTAAAAAAAGCAAATTAACTATATTCTTCGATCCATGCTTTTTGTAACTTCCACGGGTTTTGCGCATAAATGGGTTCTTGATTCTGATCACCCATTCTTGAAGAAGCTTTCTCTCTCTTTTGGTTGGTTTCTCTGATAAAATTTTTATCTTCTGAGTCAATACAATCATATCTTTCGCTTCTGTGGATGCTGTTTCTCGGGGAATTGATGCTGCTGATCCAAGGTTGATGCACTAGAGATGGAGAGGATGCTCATGGTGGGGCTTCTTTGTGTGCACCCAGACTCTGAGAAGAGGCCAAGAGTTAGAGATGCTGCTAGGATTATTAATTGTTTGTGTATGTGCAGTCCTTCTGTGTGTAGAACATTGGCTCATGCGTCCAGTCCAATGGGTGGCACCTGACTGTTCCCAGTTCAGTTGGAACAGAAGTCACCAGCTTTCATTGGCGGGAAGCTGACTGATGTCTTCCTAGTTGACGACAATGCTAAACCTGTCACGACCGTAGTGGGTCAAATAGAATGATTCCTATATTACCTTGCATAAAGAAAGCAGCTCGGTCTATGAGTCCAAGATATCCGTACCTGTCAAGTGGAAGAGTCGGAGTGGCAGAGTCTTGGAGAGCGCAGAGTCTAATCTGGTAAATATCTCCTATAATAAGGCGGAGAACGGATAATAACTCGGCAAATGTCCGATTTCGGAGATAAGTGTGCCTTTCTTTTGATCAATAGAACAGGAAGAGGAGTCAGCCAAAAAGATATTTAAAAGTAATGACCACCAAGATACGCATAGTGATTCGATCTTTTGATCACCCATTTTTAGAAAACCATTTTGGGGGGCTTCCGCCTTACACACGGAAGATTGGATTGCCTGAATCACGAGTCTTATATACTGTGTTACGATCACCTCATATTGATAAAAAGTCCAGAGAACAATTTGAAATGGAAATCAAGAAAAAATATCTGGTCATAAAAACAGAAAAGCATGAATTGCGAAAGAAGTTTTTTCGGTTAAAACGCCGTGCGACTCGGAGGACATAAGACTTCTTGGTCAAGCCAAAAAGATTGCCGGCAGAATGCTCCTACCCCACCATGCCTGGCCCTTTACCTTACCTTAAGAATACAGGGGGTATGCAGCGTGGGAAAGAATTAAAGAAGTGTCTGATACAACAGGTAACCTTAAGGAGTGGCGGCAAAGCTCTTGATTGATCAACGCGAGTGAACTGTGCTTAGACGCTTCGTAAAACCGCACCGATCTACGAGAGGAGCTGATGGATGAGTAGGCTTCCCCTTTCGATTTACGGAATGTGATCTGGGACACGATGGGGGTTTGCGTGCCTCGGTAGGAAAGAGATCACCGGAGTATAGCACAAGATCGCCTTTTTTTTCTTGCTGCCATGGGGTCGACCTGTAAACAAGGTAAACCCAATGGGAACCAAAAACGGGAGGGTACCACATTGACATTGGGCAGAAGACGATCCAAAAAGCGAAGGCTCACCCTGCTGAAGGCGATCGGCAGTGAGGGATGCTTACCTTCTTCTTAGAGAAAGGGGAAAGGGGCAACCTATCTTACTAATAATCAGAAAGGGGGTGAGATAGGCGACAGGTAGCTTGCTTCCAAGCCGGCCCGGCCGCGAGGAATCAAGAGATCTTTGCCGGTGCTGACTTGGATCTCGGGTGACGGAAAAAGGCGCCCAGAAGTGACGAGCAGTCGCGGTCGAAGCTTGGCTCTAGGCGATAGGCTAGCAGTAAGCTTGGCTACAGCGAAGCGCTTACCAAGCGCGAAGGATTCGTTCCTCTCTCCCAGCAAGAGGATGCGCGAACCTCCAAGTCAAGCGCGCTAGCGCGCTTTACCAAGGCTTTCTCTGATAGGGGCTCGCCGTTGCTTGTTTGGGTCGAGC
>C688J18823_10000555_pt1 | contig 21893 bp, 23 predicted proteins | sample HopSoiMetagenom1_FD_18823 | JGI IMG/M metagenome (IMG submission 18823) | reverse complement strand
GAACAGCAGTGTGCGTGCGTTGATGACGGTGGCGACACCGGTGATCTCCGGCACCGCGATCGTCGAGAGCAGCGACGTGCCGAGCAGGACCTGCACCAGGTTGTTCACCAGAGCCGGGTAGACGTTGCGCAGCGCCTGAGGTGCCACCACGTAGACGAATACGTGAGCTTTACTGAGCCCCAGGATTTGAGCGGCCTCCAGCTGTCCCTTGGGAACCGAGGAGATGCCGGCGCGCACCACCTCGGTCAGGTAGGCCCCGACATTGACGCCGAGCGCGATCGTTCCGGCGGTCACCGCAGAGAGCCGAATCCCGAAACTCGGCATTGCGAAGTATACGATGAAGATCTGCAGCAGCACCGGAGTGTTGCGGATGGCCTCCACATAGCAGGCGGCAAGGATCCGCAGGATCCGCAGCGCAGAATTCCTGGCCAAGGCCGCGATCATGGCCAATGCGAATGCCAGCAGGAAGCCGAGCACCGTGATGCGCAGCGCCAGCACGGCGGCGTTCAGATAGTCCGGGAGATAGGCGAGAACCGTTCGCCATTGATATTCGATCCACATGTCTGGCAACCGAACTCAGAAGGCGGGCCGCAGCGGGAAGCGCGGGTCGGAGCCGAACCACTTGCGGTAGAGCTCGAGGTTCTTGCCGGAGGTATTGAGCTCGAACAGAAATTGGTTCAGGTAGTCCAGCCACACCTGGTCGCCCTGCTTCACGCCGAATCCGTTGTACTCCAACGGCACCAGATTGCTGGTGACGACCTCCAGACCCGGGTTCAGCTTGGCCTGGTATTGCAGATAGTTCGAATCCTCGACCATCGCGTCGGCCTGTCCCTGCTTGACCGCGAGGACAGCGGCCTGTGAGCTGTCGAACTCGGCGACCTTGACGTCGACTCCACGCTTACGCAGGACATCGGCATTCGTGCTGCCCTTGACCACAGCGACGGTGCGGCCCTTCATCGACTCCAACGATGTGATACCGCTGCCGCTGCGGACCAACAGTCCTTCGGTGGCTACCACATACGGGTCGGTGAACGAAATCTCCTTGGCCCGCTCCAGCGTTCGGGTGAAGTTGCAGAACACCACATCGACCTTGTTGGTCTGCAGGTTCGGGATGCGGTTCGACGAGGTGGTGTCGACGACCTCCAGCTTGACGCCCATGTCCTTGGCGAGCTCGTTGGCGATGTCGACGTCGTAACCGTCCGGTTGGCCCTGCTGATTGGTGAAGCCGAACGGCGTGAACGACAAACAGGTGGCCACCTTGACGGTGCCCGTCGTGAGGACATGTTTGAGCGCCGAATCGGCGGCGACCGCTCCGGCGCCCGAGGGCATCGGGGTGCACGCGGCGGCCACGAGCACCAGGCCTGCTGCGGCGAAGGCGGCTACCACCTTTGAGATCGATCGTTTGGATTTCATCGCTAACTTTCTTGTGAGTGGTGTTGCAGGACAACGCCTTCGTGGCCCAGCTCAGCCGAAATCCGCGCAGCACCGGCCACAATGAGGTCGGTGTAGGTATCGCGGTTGGCGGCCACCAGCTCGGCGGGTCCCGAAAGGCTGATGGCGCAGACACACACGCCCGCATGGTTGAACACCGGCGCGGCCACACACCGGATGCCGTCTTCGTTCTCGAGGTCGTCGTAGGCGCAACCCTGCTCGCGAACCGTTGACAAGTGCTCGCGCAGTGCCGACGGATCGGTGATCGTCGCCGCGGTCCGCGCCGGCAATCCCGACGCGATCACTCGCTCGAGCTCCTCGTCGCCGAGAAACGCCAGCATGGCCTTGCCTGATGCGGTTGAGTACGCCGTGCCCGTATCGCCGATACGCGAAGCCATCTGGATCGGTGACGCCCCGACCACCTTGTCGACGTAGGTCACCCGACCCCCGCTGTAGACCAGCAGATGAACGGTCTGCCCTGTGGCGTCAGCGATCTCGCGCAGCGTCGGTTGGGCCGTAGAGCGAATGTCGAGATCCGTCAGGCAGGCGCTGGCCAGCCTGAGCGTGCCGACTCCCATCCGGTACGTGCCGTCGGCGTCCTGGCGCACCAGGCGCTGCTCGATCAACGGCGCGATCAACCGCAACACCGTGCTCTTGGTTGTCTCGACGCCCTCGGCCAGCTCGGCCAGGGTCACGCCCTTGGCTCGACTGGCGGCGGCCACCAGATCGAGGATCGCCAGGGCCCGTCGCAGCGATGAGGAGTTGTTGCGCATTCTCACCTTCGTTGTGCAATGCAAAATGCTGTTTCGTACTGCAGTTGGAGAATACGACGTGAAGGGTGTCACCGCTAGGGGAAGCGAGAAATGAAGACCGCAGCGCTATTCAGAGCGCGTCGGCGAACCGCCGCACGGCATCGCCTGCGGCCTGCGCGGCCTCGGCGTGGCCCGGTCGTGCGCGCAGGTCGATCAGGCCAGTTCTCGGGTGCAGCGTCACCTCGGCCAACAACTCGCCGGTCGTCGGCTCGCACACCGCCCACGAGTACGTCGTATCCGAGTCCCACTGGGCAGCTCGCTTCTCGACATAGCCCGCATCGGACTCGCCCATTTCTGCCAGTGCGGGCCGGTCGTCGATGCGGTCATCGGCGCGCAGGGCCCGCAAATACCAAGCGCCTGCATTTATTTCGACGGGCTCCACGCTGTGATGGTAGGCATGCCACATGAAGATCACAGTTATTGGCGCGAGCGGTCTGATTGGTACGAAGGTCGTCGAGCTCCTGACCGCCGGGGGGCATGACGTCGTCGCGGCGTCGCGCGCGTCGGGAGTCGACGTGATGACCGGTGATGGCCTTGCCGAAGCGCTGAGTGGCGCCGACGCGCTCGTCGACGTCGTCAACTCGCCGTCGTTCGAGGACGATCCCGTGATGGAGTTCTTCACCAAGTCGACCACCAATCTGGTGGATGCGGCGAAGCGTGCCGGCGTCGGCCACTATGTCGCGTTGTCGATCGTCGGCGTCGACGGGTTACCCGACAGCGGCTACATGCGGGCCAAGGTGGTGCAGGAGAAGATCATCACCGAATCGGGCTTGCCGTACACCATCGTGCGGGCAACGCAGTTCGCCGAGTTCACCGATGCCATCACCGACTCGATGACCGTCGGCGACGAGGTGCGGGTCCCCGACGCGTTGATTCAGCCGGTCGCCGCCGATGACGTTGCTACCGACGTCGCCCGAGCGGCCGTCGCCAAGCCGCTCGGTGGCATCGCGAATATCGGTGGGCCGGACAAGATTTCGTTCGAACAGATGGCTCGTGACGTGTTGACCCGGCGAGGCGACGGGAAGACGGTCGTCGTCGACCCGCAGGCCGGTTACTTCGGCACGCGGCTGGCCCAACGCAGCCTGGTGACCCCCGACTGACTACTTGATCTCGGCCAGCACCGTGCCCTGGGTGATCGCGGCGCCCGCCTCGACCGCGAGCCCGGTGATCGTCCCGTCCTTGTGGGCGGTGACGGGGTTCTCCATCTTCATGGCCTCGAGGACGACGACGAGATCGCCGGCCGACACCTGCTGACCCTCTTCCACGGCCACCTTGACCACGGTGCCCTGCATCGGGGCGGTCACCGCATCGCCGGACGCGGCCGCGCCGGCGAGGGCGCCACGCTTGCGCGGCTTGGGCTTCTTGTGAATGACATTGGAACCGGAGCCGCCGGCACCACCGGATCCGTTGCCGATCGCGAGGTCGCCGGGCAGCGACACCTCGAGTCGGCGGCCGCCGACCTCGACGACGACCGTCTGCCGCGGGATGGTGTCCTCTTCCTCGATCGGATCTCCACCGGTGAAGGGCTCGACGGTGTTGTTCCACTCCGTTTCGATCCAGCGGGTGTGCACCGTGAAGCCTTCGCTGTCACCGATGAACGCGGGGTCGGACACGATCGCGCGGTGGAACGGGATCACCGTGGCCAGGCCCTCGACGTGGAACTCGTCCAGCGCGCGGCGGGACCTGGCCAGCGCCTCCTCGCGGGTACCGCCATGCACGATCAGCTTGGCCAGCATCGAGTCGAACTGTCCACCGATCACCGAACCGGACTCCACGCCGGAGTCCAGCCGCACACCGGGGCCGCTGGGGGCCACGAACTTGCTCACCGGCCCGGGCGCGGGCAAGAAGCCACGACCGGCATCCTCACCGTTGATGCGGAACTCGATCGCATGTCCGCGCGGCTCGGGATCTTCGGTGATGTCGAGCTTCTCGCCGTTGGCGATCCTGAACTGCTGCAGTACCAGGTCGACTCCCGCGGTTTCCTCGGTGACGGGGTGCTCGACCTGCAGCCGGGTGTTCACCTCGAGGAACGAGATCAGCCCGTCCTGGCCGACCAGGTACTCGACGGTGCCTGCGCCGTAGTAGTGCGCCTCCTTGCAGATCCGCTTGGCCGACTCGTGGATCTCCTTGCGCTGCGCGTCGGTCAGGAACGGCGCGGGCGCCTCCTCCACCAACTTCTGGTAGCGGCGCTGCAGCGAGCAGTCGCGGGTCCCTGCGACGACGACATTGCCGTGCTGGTCGGCGATCACCTGCGCCTCGACGTGGCGCGGCTTGTCCAGGTAGCGCTCGACGAAACACTCACCGCGACCGAAGGCGGACGTCGCCTCGCGGACCGCGGAGTCGAACAGCTCCGGGATCTCTTCCAGGTTGCGGGCCACCTTCATGCCGCGGCCGCCGCCGCCGAACGCCGCCTTGATCGCGATCGGCAGGCCGTACTCGTTGGCGAAGGCGACCACCTCGTCGGCGTTCTTGACCGGGTCCGGGGTGCCGGGTACCAGCGGCGCCTGGGCGCGCGCGGCGATGTGGCGGGCGGTCACCTTGTCGCCGAGGTCGCGGATCGACTGCGGGCTCGGCCCGATCCAGATCAGGCCGGCGTCAATCACCGCCTGCGCGAAATCGGCGTTCTCCGAAAGGAATCCGTAGCCGGGGTGGATCGCGTTGGCGCCGGACTTCTCGGCCGCGTCGAGCAGCTTGGAAAAGTCGAGGTAGGACTCCGCCGAGGTCTGGCCGCCGAGCGCGAAGGCCTCGTCAGCGAGTCGTACGTGAGGCGCGTCGGCGTCGGGTTCGGCGTAGACGGCCACGCTTGGAAGCCCGGCATCCTTGGCCGCCCGGATCACCCGGACCGCGATCTCCCCACGATTGGCAACCAGCACCTTGGAGATCTTCGAGCTGGCGTGACTAGGCACTTCGCCTCCTGACGGCATGTTCTCTAAGAATCGTCTTTAAGAATGTAGCGTCTCGCAGTTTAAGGGCGGCGCTAGAAGCGGTCCTACTCGCCCCGTAGTCGACGCTTGATCCGCGCCAGCATGGCCGACATGCCGCGCAGTCGCAGCGGACTGATCAGCGCCGCCAGACCCAGATCGGCATAGAAATCGTCGGGCACGGCGAGGATGTCGTCGGCCGGCTGCTCGTCGAGGCCCGCGGCGAGAATGGCGGCGAATCCACGTGTGGTCGGCGCTTCGGCCGGCGCGCTGAAGTACAGCCGCACGCGCTCAAGGTCGGAGGCGTCGACGTGCAGAAAGAGCGGCGACTGGCATTCGGGCACCGGCTCCATTGCCGCCTGCTCCAAATCGGCGGGTATCGGCGGCAGCTCATTGGCAAACTCCAGCAGCAGCTGCAGCTTGTCCTGCCCCTGCACCTCCTGGAAGTCCGATACCACCTCGGCCAGGGGCGCCGGCATTGACCTCATGCGGAGCCAGGTGCCTCTCCTGGTTCGTACCCGACGGCGACGGGGACGCGGACCGCGTTGCCCCATTCGGTCCATGAGCCGTCGTAATTGCGCACCCCCTGCTTGCCGAGCAGGTGGGTCAGCACGAACCAGGTGTGGCTGGACCGCTCACCGATGCGGCAGTACACGACCGTCTTGTCGTCGGAACCGAGGAAGCCGTACAGCTCGTCGAGTTCTGCGCGGCTCCGGAACCGGCCGTTGTCCTGGGCGGCCTTGCCCCACGGGATGGACCGCGCGGTGGGAATGTGGCCGCCGCGCAGCGCGCCTTCCTCCGGATAGTCGGGCATGTGCGTGCGCTCGCCCGTGTACTCCTGCGGCGAGCGGACATCGATCAACGGCTGCCTGCCGAGGATGCCCAGCACCTCGTCCTTGAACGCGCGGATCGGGGTGTCATTGCGCTCGACGACGGGGTAACCGGTGGTCTGCTTGGACGGCACGTCCAGCGTCGTCTCGCGACCGTCGGAGATCCACAGGTCGCGTCCGCCGTCGAGCAGCCGTACGTCGGGATGCCCGAACAACGTGAAAACCCACAGCGCGTAGGCCGCCCACCAATTGCTCTTGTCGCCGTAGATCACCACGGTGTGGTCGCGGGAGATGCCCTTGCGGTTCATCAGGTCGGCGAACTGCTTGCCGTCGATGTAGTCGCGCACATGTGGATCGTTGAGGTCGGTATGCCAATCGATCTTCACCGCGCCGGGAATGTGGCCGGTGTCGTAGAGGAGCACGTCCTCATCGGACTCGACGATGGCAAGCCCCGGCCGGCCCAGGTTCCCCGACAGCCAGTCTGCGGTGACCAGGCGTTCGGGATGGGCATACGTCTGCAGGGCGGGATTGGGATCGGCAGGCAGCGGCACACCACGAGCCTACTCAGGCGGCGGGTTAGCCTTCCACAGCTCGGCGATCGACAGCCCCACGTGTTCGAGCAGCCTGCGGGTCAGTGGCAGGCCGATGCCGATCACGGCCGACGGATCGCCGTCCACGCTGTCGATGAACCAGCCGCCGAGNCCGTCNAGTGTGAAGCCTCCCGCAACCGTCGTCGGCTCACCACTGGNGACATACGCGTCCAGGTCGGCCGGCGAGGGGACGCCGAAATTGACCGTGGTAGCAGTGGCGTCGGCGGCGCGATAGGTGATTGTGTAGTCCTGCAGCCGAATTACGCAGTGCCCGGTGTACAGCGTTCCGGACGTGCCGCCCATCTGCTGCCATCCGGCGCGTGCCGCGGCCTGAGACGACGGTTTGCCCCGCAGCTCGCCGTCGCGGTGCAGCATCGAATCACAGCCGATGACAACACAATCGGTGGTTACCTCGGGATCGAGGACATGTGCGACGGCCTCCGCCTTGGCGGCGGCCAGCGCGGTGGTGACGGCCCCTGGCGTGGCGTCGGGATCCAGCCGCGCAACAACGGCATCCTCGTCGACGTTTGAGACGACGACGAGCGGATCAATTCCGGCCTGGCGCAACACTTTGCGGCGGCCCGGCGATGCGGACGCAAGCACCAACCGGGTCATTTCCGCATGTGTGTCCGCTCCAGCAGCGTCACCCGCTGCCAGCTGAAGGTCGTGTAGCGGAGCCGGTCCACCGGATGGCCCCACAGGTTCTGCTCGGCTTCGCGCGGCTCGGCTGGCGCGCTCGACGCGCTCGCCAGCACGGCGATCACCGCGGCCAGTTCCTCATCGGTCGGCTCGCCCCGCAACACCTTGATGTGGGCCTCGTGGTCGTCTGTCACAGTGGAATGTTCCCGTGCTTCTTTGGCGGAATCTGACTGATTTTGCGTTCCAACAGCCGCAGCGCCGTGCCCACATAGCCGCGGGTGTGCGACGGCGGGATCACCGCGTCGACATAGCCGCGCTCGGCGGCAATGTACGGGTTGACGAGGGTGTCCTCGTAGTCCTGCTGCAACTCCAGCCGCAGGGCGTCGACATCCTTGCCCTCCTTGGCGGCTTCCTTGAGCTGCTGGCGGTAGACGAAGCCGACGGCGCCGGAGGCGCCCATGACGGCGATCTGCGCCGTAGGCCACGCGACGTTGACGTCGGCGCCCATCTCCTTGGACCCCATGACGCAGTACGCGCCGCCGTAGGCCTTGCGGGTGATCACGGTGACCTTGGCGACCGTGGCCTCCCCGTAGGCGTAGAGCAGCTTGGCGCCGCGCCGGATGATGCCGTTGTACTCCTGGTCGGTGCCGGGCAAGAAGCCGGGCACGTCGACGAGCATCACGATCGGAATGTTGAAGCAGTCGCAGGTCCGGATGAACCGGGCTGCCTTCTCCGAGGCGTTGATGTCCAGGCAGCCGGCGAACTGGGTGGGCTGGTTGGCGACGATGCCCACTGGGCGGCCCTCCACGCGACCGAACCCGACGATGATGTTGGTCGCGTAGCCGGCCTGCACCTCGAGGAACTCGTCGTCGTCGAGGATGCGGGTGATGACCTCGTGCATGTCGTAGGGCTGGTTCGGCGAATCCGGGATCAGCGTGTCGAGCTCGAGGTCCTCGTCGTTGAGGTTCTCCTCGATGCCACCGGCCGGCACCGGCACCGGATAGCGCGGCGGATCGGAGTAGTTGTTGGAAGGAAAGTAGCTCAGCAGCTCGCGGACGTAGTCGAAGGCGTCCTGCTCACCGGAGGCGACGTAGTGGGCAAGGCCTGACTTGGCCATGTGGGTGTGTGCGCCGCCAAGCTCCTCCATCGTCACCTCTTCGCCGGTGACCGTCTTGATGACGTCCGGCCCGGTGATGAACATCTGGCTGGTCTGGTCGACCATGACCACGAAGTCGGTCAGCGCGGGGGAGTAGACGTGGCCACCAGCCGCGGCGCCCATGATCAGCGAGATCTGCGGGATGACGCCGGAGGCGAGGATGTTGTTGTGGAAGATCTTGCTGTACAGGCCGAGTGAGACCACGCCCTCTTGGATGCGTGCGCCGGCGCCGTCGTTGATGCCGATCAGCGGGCGGCCGGTTTTGATCGCGAGTTCCTGCACCTTGACGATCTTCTCGCCGTAAACCTCGCCGAGGCTGCCGCCGAACACCGTGGCGTCCTGGCTGAAGATGCAGACATCCCGGCCGTCGATGGTGCCGTAGCCGGTGACCACACCGTCGCCCAGCGGCCGGTTCTCCTGCAGGCCGAAGTTGGTGCTGCGGTGCCGGGCCAGCGCGTCGAGCTCGACGAAGGAGTCCTCGTCCAACAGCGCCAGAATGCGCTCCCGTGCGGTGAGCTTGCCCTTGGCGTGCGTCTTCTCGACCGCCGCCTCACCGACCGGGTGCAGGGTCTCTTCGGTCCGCTTGCGCAGATCGGCCAGCTTGCCCGCGGTCGTGTGGATGTCGATCTCGTGCCCGGCGGCCGGTTCGGTAACGCTCGTCATGGGTGTCGATGGTATCGGCAGGGTCGTTGGCCCACCCGGTGTGCCCGTCGAACAGGCGGTCAGCTGCCGGGGGCCAACATCGGCGGTGCGAAGGCCTGTCTGCTCAGCGGTCACCCGCCCACCGGTGTAAACACGCCAATGCCTGTCGAGCGGCCTAGAAGTAGGCTGCGGTTCATGCACCGCGGCACGCTTCGGGTTCCGTTCGTTGCGGAAACATTGCGTCAGGGGCTGGTCTCACCCTGGCGCCATCTGGAGGTGGTCGAGGAAACCGGTTCCACCAACGCCGATCTGATTGCCCGTGCGGCCGCCGGGGAAAACATCGGCGGGGTCGTATTGATTGCTGAACATCAAACGGCCGGCCGCGGCCGCAGTGGCCGAAGCTGGTCGAACGTCCCGCGCGCACAGGTCACGATGTCGGTCGGGATCGATGTTCACGACATTCCCAGCGAAACATGGGGATGGCTGCCGCTGGCGGCCGGTGTGGCGGTGGTGGACGCCGTCGCGGACGTGACCGGCGTGCGCGCGGGCCTGAAATGGCCCAACGATGTACTCGCCGGTGGTAACGGCAAGCTGGCGGGCATCCTGGCCGAGGTGGCGGCCCCAGCGCCGGTCATCGTCATCGGGATCGGCCTCAACGTGTCGTTGTTCGCCGATGAGCTGCCCGACCCGGTCGCCACATCACTCGTCATTCTCGGGGTGCAGGACCCCGACCGCAACGAGTTGGTGGGCGCGCTGCTGCAGCAACTGGACCGGCGCATCGGCAGCTGGCGGGCCGCCGTGGGCTCCGATGCGGCGCTTTCGGCCGATTACGCCGCGCGCAGCCTGACGATCGGCTCGCGTGTACGCGCCCTGCTACCGGGCGGCAACGAAATCGTCGGCGACGCCCGATCGGTGGATGACCAGGGCCGGTTGTGCATCGCGACCGGGGACGGGACCGTCGCCGTGTCGGCCGGCGACATTGTGCATTTGCGGCCCATCGACGAAGGCGGGTCTGGGTAAAGTCGCACCGTGGGATATCCCGACAACGTGCTGGCCGCTGACGAAAAGGTGGTGCTGCATCGCCATCCGCATTGGAAGCGGCTGATCGGCCCTGTGCTGATCCTCTTGGTGGTAACCGCGGCCGCGGCGTTCGGCGCTGGGTTCGTCAATCAGACCGACTGGCAATCCACCGCGAAGAATGTGGTGTTGCTGGTCATCATGGCCGTGTGGTTGGTCATCGTCGGGTGGTTGACGGTGTGGCCCTACTTGAATTGGTGGACAACGCATTTCGTCATCACTGATCGACGGGTGATGTTTCGCCACGGGCTGTTGACCCGATCGGGTATCGACATACCGCTGGCGCGGATCAACAGCGTCGAGTTTCGGCACGGGTTGCTGGACCGCGTGTTGCGCACCGGCACGTTGATAATCGAATCAGCTTCGCAAGATCCCCTCGAGTTCCACGACATTCCGCGCGTGGAGCGGGTGCACTCACTGCTGTATCACGAAGTCTTCGACACCCTGGGCTCGGAGGAATCGCCGAGCTGAGCCAGCCGGCGCATCCGCCGGGTGGGGCGACGCAGCGGCGTCACAGTGCCGCGTTCGTATTCGTCTTCGATGGTCTCCGCGATTCCGCCTGCGGTGAACGTGGACTCGATCGCCCTGTCCGGACTGCGGCCGAACTCGTCCGGGAACACCCACCGCCGGAACGCCCAGAACCGGAAACCCATCTGCAGCAGGTTGCCGATGATGTAGGCGGAGACGAAGTCCGCGATGTTCTCCACGGTCAGCGATACGTCGGGCACGCGCAGCAGCAGGACATAGCTGGAGATCCACAACGGGGCCATGGACAGCAGCACCCCGACGCCGCTGAACGCGAAAAACAGCAGCGCCTCATGGTGGCGCTCGCGGCCGCCGCGGTTCTGGAAGCTCCATTCGCGGTTCAGGATGTAGGACGCGATCACCGCGACGATGCCGGCGATGATCTTGGCCGTGACGGGCTTGGGCTCCAGCACCGTGAGCTTGAGCGTGTAGAACACCGCCGAGTCGATGATGAAGGTCGTCGCGCCTACGATCGCGAACTTGATCAGTTCGTGGTGCCGCTCGAAGTAGGGCCGGATCGCGCCGGGCAGCCTGGCGATCGTGGCGTCGGTGAAGGACACAACAGCGCAGTGTACGGAAATGCGGCAGGCTACGCGTACCCGTGCTGGTCACGGTCGGTCAAAGCGCCTGTTCAAACCATGACAACATATGTCTGTGCCACGTGACCCCAGCGCGCCTCCCGGCGGACGTGAGGAGCACGAAATGCCTGTGGTGGCCATGGTCGGCGGCGGGCAGCTGGCCAGGATGACCCATCAGCCGCGATCGCGCTTGGTCAGACGCTGCGCGTGCTGGCCGCCAGCCCGGACGATCCGGCCGCGCAGGTCACCCCCGATGTAGTGATCGGAGCGCACACCGACCTGGATGCACTGCGGAAGGCGGCGGCCGGTGCGGACGCGCTGACCTTCGATCACGAGCACGTGCCGACCGAACTGCTCGAGAAGCTCGTGGCCGGCGGAGTGAACGTGGCCCCGCCGCCGTCCGCTCTGATCCACGCCCAGGACAAGCTCGTCATGCGGCGGCGCCTTGAGGCGCTTGGCGCGCCGGTGCCGCGTTTCACCGAGGTGACCGACGTCGCCGACATCGACGCCTTCGCCGCGCGCGTCGCCACCGACATCGTGGTCAAGACCGTGCGCGGCGGCTACGACGGCCGCGGCGTGACGCTGGCTCGTGACGTCGCCGAGGCGCGTGACGTCGCGGGCAGGTACCTGGCCGACGGCGTAGCGGTCCTGGTCGAGGAGAAAGTCGCCATGCGGCGTGAGCTGGCGGCACTGGTGGCCCGGTCACCGTTCGGGCAGGGCGCGGCATGGCCGGTGGTGGAGACAGTGCAGCGCGACGGCATCTGTGTCGAGGTGATCGCCCCTGCACCGCGGCTGGCCGCCGAATTGGGCAGCGCCGCATGGCAGCTCGCGTTGCGGCTGGCCGACGAACTCGGCGTGGTCGGTGTGCTTGCGGTCGAGCTGTTCGAGACCGTCGACGGCCAGCTCGTGGTCAACGAACTGGCGATGCGTCCGCACAACTCCGGGCACTGGAGCATGGATGGCGCCCGGACCGGTCAGTTCGAGCAACACCTGCGGGCGGTGCTCGACTATCCGCTCGGCGACACCTCACCGATCGCGCCGGTGACCGTGATGGCCAATGTGATTGGTGCCCAACAGACTCCGGCGGTGAGCATGGATGAGCGGCTACATCACCTGTTCGGCCGGATACCGGAGGCCAGGGTGCACCTGTACGGCAAGGGCGAGCGGCCCGGCCGCAAGATCGGCCACGTCAACATCCTCGGCGGGGCACGCGGCTCGCTCGGCGACGAGGCGTACGTCGCAGATGTGCGGGAACGTGCGACCCGGGCCGCACACTGGTTGTCGCACGCCGAGTGGACCGACGGATGGAGTGGACATGACCATGCCTAGTGCGCCCCAACCGCGGGTCGGCGTGATCATGGGCAGCGACAGCGACTGGTCTGTGATGGAGGACGCCGTACAGGCGCTGGCCGAATTCGACGTGGCGTTCGAAGTCGGCGTGGTGTCGGCGCATCGCACCCCCGCCCGCATGCTGGACTACGCGCAGACCGCCGCTGGGCGCGGCATCGAGGTGATCATCGCGGGCGCAGGCGGGGCGGCACACCTTCCGGGCATGGTCGCCTCGGCGACGCCGCTGCCCGTGATCGGGGTGCCGGTACCGCTGGCCAAGCTCGACGGCTTGGACTCGCTGCTATCGATCGTGCAGATGCCCGCAGGCGTGCCGGTCGCCGCGGTGTCGATCGGCGGCGCCCGCAACGCCGGACTGCTGGCGGTGCGCATCCTCGGCGCATCGGATGCCGCACTGCGGACGCGGATCGAGGAATTTCAGAGCACCTTGGCCGACATGGTGCTGCAAAAGGATGCGGCGCTGCGAAACCGGCTGCTGGGGCAGTAACTGCCAAACCGATGCAGCCGAACTGCGGCCATGGCGACTTCGAGAAGTTGAGAACAACGACAAGGTGTGGTCGTCCATGGACGACGTAATCGTGCACCAGGGCGATTCGAGGAAGTTGGAATCGGCAAAGCTGCGTGAACTTGCAGGCCGCGACATCCGGTTCTTTTCCGCCGATGGCGGTCACACCGAAGACGTCGTGTTCAGCGACATGAAGCTGGCCGAGGCGACGCTGGCCGACGGTGGCATCGTGATCGCCGACGAGGTGTTCAACCGGTACTGGCGCGGCGTCGCGTCGGGCACCGTTCGGTATTTGTCGGACGGGGCCAAGCTGACCCCGCTCTTGATCGGCTTCTGCAAGGTCTTCTTCTCCCAACCCGAGTACAGCGAGTTCTACCGCGGCGAGGTGGATTCGCGCTGAATGGCAAGCTGCTCCTGGCCACCCACCCGTCGCGGTCGCTGTATCACGGCACGTACCGCCAGATGGTCCGTGGCTGCAGGTCGTCTCCGGCGGGAAAGGTAAGGTTACCGGCGAGTAGCAAGGAGTCGTCATGGCCATGGGTAACCCGTCGTTCGACGCTTTCAAGCTCCCCGACGAACACAACGAACTGCGAGCTGTACTGCGAGATCTCTGCGAGAAGGAGATCGCGCCGTACGCCGCCGACGTCGACGAGAAGGCCCGGTATACCGACGAGGCTTTGGCAGCCCTAACGTCTTCCGGCTTCGCCGCGATCCACATCCCGGAGGAGTACGGCGGGCAAGGCGGCGATTCTGTCGCGGCCTGCATCGTCATCGAAGAGGTGGCGCGGGTGTGCGCGTCGTCGTCGCTGATCCCGATCTGCAACAAGCTGGGCACCATGGGCCTGTTGATGCGCGGCTCGGAGGAGCTCAAGAAGCAGGTGTTGCCGACGATCGCGGCCGGCGAGGCGGTGGCGTCCTACGCGCTGTCCGAGCGCGAGGCGGGCAGTGACGCCGCGTCGATGCGAACGCGGGCTCGTCGGGAGGGCGAAGAGTGGGTGCTCAACGGCGCCAAGTGCTGGATCTCTAACGGGGGCCACTCGACCTGGTACACGGTGATGGCGGTGACAGATCCGGACAAGGGCGCCAACGGCATTTCGGCGTTCGTTGTGCACAAGGACGATCCGGGCTTCGTGGTGGGCGCCAAGGAGCACAAGATGGGGATCAAGGGATCGCCAACCACCGAGCTGTATTTCGAGGACTGCCGCATTCCGGGGGACCGGATCATCGGCGATCCCGGCACCGGCTTCAAGACCGCACTCGCCACGCTGGACCACACCCGGCCGACGATCGGCGCGCAGGCGGTGGGTATTGCGCAGGGCGCGCTGGATGCGGCGATCGCATATGTCAAGGAGCGCAAGCAGTTCGGCAAGGCGATCGCTAATTTCCAGGCCGTGCAGTTCATGCTCGCCGATATGGCGATGAAGGTGGAGGCCGCCAGGCTGATGGTGTACACCGCCGCCGCCCGCGCCGAACGCGGCGAGCCCAACCTGGGCTTCATCTCCTCGGCGTCGAAGTGCTTCGCATCCGACGTCGCGATGGAGGTGACCACCGACGCCGTGCAGCTGTTCGGCGGCTACGGGTACACCACCGACTTCCCGGTCGAGCGGTTCATGCGCGACGCCAAGATCACCCAGATCTACGAGGGCACCAACCAGATTCAGCGCGTCGTCATGTCGCGCGCGCTGTTGAAATAGCGCTGCGCTACCCGCGCGTCCGAGGACCTATGCGAAAGTGCCCGCGAGCGACAGCCCGGTTGTCGCTGCCTACGCGGGCATTTTTGGTATGTGGTTCGGCCGCGTGAGTCGTGAGTTGTGAGTCCGACGGGTAGAACATGATCGACGCTACCCGCGGGTCACTTTCTCCATCTGGCGGCGACGGTCGAGCGCGGATGCGTCGGGGTTCGCGATCTGAACGAGCGACGCGCCGGCGGCGAAGACGGCCAATAGGTAGTCGGTCAATTCATCAGCGGTCGCCCAGCCAGCCATCGACATCACCCGGTCGTCGCGGGTGTAACCCTGTGCGGCAGCAAAGGATTGGGCACTTGCGAGGACATCAGCCACCGATCGGCCGTCGAGCGCGGGCCCTGGATGGCGTTCCGGCGAGATCTGGTCGCCGTGCACGCGGACCGACGTCGCGTAGTCGGTGACGCCGACGGGCAAGTCGGCGGTCGGCCTTCCGAACGCGTCCAGCGATAGCACGGCGATCTCACCCGCACCGACGGCATCGTCGGCTTCGGGCAGCCGGTCGGCGGTGCACAGCGCGATGTCGGCGTCACCACCGAGAACCACCTCCGCACCGATCCACCAGATTCCGAACAGCACGGCGGCGGTCTGCCAGTGTGCGGGCAGCAGCACGGCGACCCGGCTGCCCGGTCCGGCGCCCAACTCGTCGCGCAGCAGGTTGCCCGTCTTGGCGGCCCAGTTGGCCAGGGTGACCGTCGACAGTTCGATGCGTTCACCGGTGGCGTCGTCGTAATAGGTGATCCGCGGACCCATCGGGTCGGCTGCCAGGAGCGGATCCAGTAGCGCCGACGTGAGCGTGGTCAGTTGACGCACTCCGGGTCGTTGGAGCCGGCGGTGAGAATGGGCGATGGCGTGGGCGCGGAATCGGCCGAGTCGCCGGTGTCGGCGGCCGCCTGGTCCACGTTGCCCAACGTCGGATCGACGCCGCTCGACCCTGGTCCGGTGTAGTCACCGGCCAACACGACGCGAGCCGAGCCGGGTGGCACCGATGCGTTCTCGACGACCGGCAGCCCGCCGAGCTCCTTGGAAACCGCCTGCGCGCCAACGTCATCGGCCTTGGCTGCCTGTACCTGGCTGCCCGTGACGTGCCCGGCGTTGTTGTTGCCGGTGGCGCCGGACGCGAACCCCTTGTTGGTCAGCACCTGCGAGACGGCGGCGGCCAGCCCGTTGATATCGGTGTCGTTGACCACGTCGACGGTCGTTTTGCTTGGCGTGTAAGCCAATTGCTCGGTCTTGCCTTCATCCTGCTCGTGCAGCAGGCCGCCGACCCACTCCTTCACCTGGCTGGGGTCCACCCGCACCACGCTCTGCATGCCGTCGTCGCTCCAGCCCGCTTCCTCGAGGATCGGGATGGTGGCGAACGCGACGTTGCCTGCCGCCAGTTTCTGCAGTTGTTCGGCGAAATCCATGATGTCCCAACCTTCGGACAGCACCACTGATCGTTGAACGGCGTCCTGCAGGCGGTTCAATGTCGACGGGCTGGACAGTGTCTTGCTGGAGATCACCTCGTGGGCCAGCGACGCCATCACGGCCTGCTGTCGGGTAACCCGGTCGAGGTCGCCGCGGGGTAGGTCGTGCCGTTGCCGGACGAAGCTCAGCGCCTGTGGGCCGTCCAGCTTCTGCCAGCCGGCGGGAAAGTCGGCTCCCGAAAGGGGTTCGTACACAGCATCTTTGAGGCAGACATTGACGCCACCGAGGGCGTCAGTGATCAACGCGAAGCCGAGAAGCCCGATCTCCGCGTAGTGGTCGACGGTGACACCGGTCAGATTGGCGACCGTTTTGATCAGCGCTTCGCGTCCGGCCTCGACGGCCTCCGGTTCAGCCTTTGCGGGATCCATGCCGTCTCGTTCGACGAGCTCCGTCTTCTTCTCGAAGTGGGCCGAGCCGTAGACGCCGTTGATCTTCATCTTCCCCACACCGGGCGCCTCGACGTATGAGTCGCGGGGGATGGAGATCGCGGTGGCCGACTTCCCGTTGTTCGGGATGCGCACCAAGATGATGGTGTCGGTGTTGGTCGATTCGTCGTCGCCCGCCCGCAGCGTTGCCAGTTCCTCTTCCGAGAGCGGGTTGCCGTGCGCGTCGGTGCGGCTGTCCAGGCCGACGAGCAGGATGTCGATAGCGCCGTCTTCGCCGCCCTCACCAAGCGCGATCGGTGAAACATGGTTGATGCCCGATTCGAACGACCGGATCTTGCCCCACGCCACGCCGGTGCCCACCACAATGGCCAGGGCCACCGTCACAGCGATGACACGGGTCACTCGAGCGGGCATCTGCCCAGGCTACTTGTGAGACGGGCACAGACCGGGTAGCGCTGATCGGCGTGCCAGACTCGTCATTGTGTCTTCCGAGAAGCAACACCGAATCGTTATCTCCGGTGCCGGCGGCATGGTGGGCCGCTTCTTGGCAGCTCAGGCCCGCCGGCAGGGCCGCGACGTACTGGCGCTGACGTCGGCGGAGTGGGATATCACCGACCCGGAGGCGGCAGAGCGGTTCATCCAGTCGGGTGATGTGGTGATCAACTGCGCGGCCTACACCAAGGTCGACGCCGCCGAAGAGGACCCGGACCGGGCGTATGCGGTCAATGCCGTCGGGCCCGAGAACATCGCGCGCGCCTGCGCACGTGCCGGTGCGGACCTCATCCACATCTCCACCGACTATGTGTTCTCCGGCGCTCAGCGCCGCCCGTACGAGATTGACGACGAGACGGGCCCGGTCAGCGTGTACGGACGCACCAAGCTGGCCGGTGAGCTGATGGCACTCGCCGCCATGCCCGACGCGCACATCGTGCGGAGCGCCTGGATCTACGAGGGCGCCGACGGAAGCGATTTCGCTGCCGTGATGCGCCGGTTGGCCGCAGGCGACGGTGACGTCGACGTGGTTGCCGATCAGGTGGGCTCGCCGACCTACGTCGGTGACCTCGTCGACGCCCTGCTGCAGATCGCCGATGACGGATCGATCCGCGAACCGGTGCTGCATGCCGCGAACGAGGGCGCGGTCAGTCGCTTCGAGCAGGCCAAAGCGGTGTTCGAGGTCGTGGGCGCCGACCCGGGTCGTGTTCGTCCGGTCCGCACCGACCGCCATCCGCGCCCGGCGCCGCGGCCGGCCTATTCGGCGCTGTCCGCACGGCGCTCCGCAGAGGCGGGGGTGACGCCGCTGCGGCCGTGGCGCGAGGCGCTGGCCGACGCGCTCTCTTCCGCCGGCCCGCTACCCTCTACGCCGTGAGTCAGGGACTGGTTGCGTCTGGTGAGTGACGAATTGATCGTGGTCACGGTGACGTACTCGCCAGGGCCGCACCTCGATCGGTTCCTGGCGACACTTCCGCAGGCCACCGAGCGGCCCGTGACGGTGGTCATGGCTGACAACGGCTCGACCGACGGCGCCCCGGAAGAAGCGGTGCACCGCTATCCCAATGCCCGGCTGCTGCACACCGGCGGCAATCTCGGGTACGGCACCGCGGTGAACCGCGCGGTCGCGGAAGTGTCGAAGGACTCGGAATGCTCCGACTTCTTTGTGGTCGCCAACCCGGACGTGCAGTGGGGGCCACGCAGCATCGACGTGTTGCTGGAGGCGGCAGAACGGTGGCCCCGCGCGGGCTCGCTGGGACCCATGATCCGCGACCCCGACGGCTCGGTGTACCCGTCGGCGCGCCACCTGCCCAGCCTGATCCGCGGTGGCATGCACGCCGTCGTTGGCCCGTTGTGGAAATCAAACCCGTGGACGGCCGAATACCGGCAGGAGCGAACCGAGCCCAGCGAACGCCCCGTCGGCTGGTTGTCCGGATCATGCTTGTTGCTACGCCGCTGCGCATTCGATGAGGTGGCGGGCTTCGATGAGCGCTATTTCATGTACATGGAGGACGTCGACCTGGGTGATCGCCTCGGCAGGGCGGGTTGGCAGAACGTATACGTGCCGTCAGCGGAGATTTTGCACGACAAGGGCCACGCCACGGGTCGCGACCCGGCCCGCAACTTGGCGGCCCACCACACGAGCACCTACACTTTCCTGGCAGATCGGCATCCGAAGCGGTGGCAGGCGCCATTGCGGTGGACGATAAGGGCTGCGCTCGCTGCGCGCGCGGGCCTGGTGGTCCGCGGATCTCGGCGTAGGTAGACGAAAGGACGGCTCTAGTGGTCAATCCGGCGGAGGTGGACGCGGTCGTTCTCGTCGGCGGCATGGGCACGCGCCTTCGCCCACTGACGCTGTCGGCGCCCAAGCCGATGTTGCCGACCGCTGGCCTGCCGTTTCTGACCCACCTGTTGTCGCGCATCGCCGATGCGGGCATCGAGCATGTCGTGCTGGGCACCTCGTACAAGGCGGCGGTGTTCGAGTCGGAGTTCGGCGATGGGTCCAAGCTCGGCCTGCAGATCGACTACGTCGTCGAGGATGAGCCGCTGGGCACCGGCGGCGGGATCGCCAACGTTTCGGACAGGCTGCGCCACGACACCGCGCTGGTGTTCAACGGCGACGTGCTCTCGGGCGCCGACCTGCAGGCACTGCTGGACTCGCACGACAACAGCGGCGCCGATGTCACCCTGCACCTGGTGCGCGTCGGCGACCCCCGTGCGTTCGGCTGCGTGCCGACCGACTCTGACGGAGTGGTGACGGCCTTCCTGGAGAAGACGCAGGACCCGCCGACCGACCAGATCAACGCCGGCTGCTACGTCTTCAAGCGCGAGGTCATCGACCGGATCCCCAACGGCCGGGCGTTGTCTGTGGAGCGTGAGGTGTTCCCCGGGCTACTGGCCGACGGCCTTCGGGTGTGCGGCTACGTCGACGCGACCTACTGGCGCGACATGGGCACGCCCGAGGACTTCGTGCGTGGCTCGGCTGACCTGGTCCGTGGCATCGCGCCGTCGCCCGCACTGGGCGGCCAGCGCGGCGAGAAGCTCGTGCACGACGGCGCGGGCGTCGCCCCGGGCGCGCTGCTGATCGGCGGCACGGTCGTTGGCCGGGGCGCCGAAATCGGCGCCGGTGCGCGCCTGGACGGTGCGGTGATCTTCGATGGCGTGCACATCGGTGCGGGCGCGGTGATCGAGCGCTCGATCATCGGCTTCGGTGCTCGCATCGGTCCGCGCGCGCTGATCCGCGACGGTGTGATCGGCGACGGCGCCGACATCGGCGCGCGTTGTGAACTGCTGCGCGGCGCCCGGGTGTGGCCCGGGGTCACCATCCCCGATGGCGGCATCCGCTACTCGACCGACGTCTGACGCTTTCTCGCGGCGTCCACGAGTTGCGTGAGGCCGAAGTCGCAGTCTTCGGGCAACTCGTCCAGCGGCCACCAGCGCAGGTCCAAAGACTCGTCGCTGACCGCGATTTCGGCATTCGGCGGCGCGTGCACGATGAACTGCATGTCGAGGTGACGCGTCGGTACTCCGAGCGAGCAGGTGACGGGGTGCACGTGCAGCGCCGCCGGTTCGGGATCGATGGTGAGGTCGTCGATGCCGGATTCCTCGGTGGCTTCGCGCAGCGCGGCAGCGACGATGTCGGCGTCGGTCGCCTCGCAGTGCCCGCCGAGCTGCAACCACCGCCCGAACCGCGGATGCAGCGTCAGCAGCGCGTGGGTGCCGGTGTGGTCGAGTACGAGCGCGGAGCCTGTGACATGGCCGGGCGCACACTCGCGCAGGCAGCCGTCGGGCCGCGCGGCAAGGAACGCCAGCACAGCGTGCCGCAGTGTGTCCTGTGCGGGATCTGGTGCGCGCCAATCCATCAGCGTCGCGACGGCCGATTCGTGCAGGCTCACCTGCGCACCAGCAGGTCGTCCGTCGGCACCGGATCACGCGGGCCCGTCGGGTCTTCGGGATACCCGATCGCGATGGCGCCCAACGGTTCCCAGTCGGCGGGCAGTTCCAGCTCGTCGCGCACCAGGTCGGCGGCGAAGATGGTGGAGCCGATCCAGCAGCTGCCAACGCCGCGCACGGCCAGGGCTACCAGTAGCGCCTGGACGGCCGCGCCCACCGCGACCGTGAACATGGTGTGCTCGGCGGCGGTCCGGCCCGCGTCGGGATAACTGTGCGCACCGTCGGGGACCATGAATGGGATGACGAGTTCTGGTGCGTCGTAGAGGATCTGGCCACGACTGATGCGCCGCTCAACGGCCTCGGGCGATCGTCCGTCTCCCATCAGCTCGGCGCGCCACTGGTCCTTCATCCGATCCAGCAACCGCAGGCGTGTGTCCGGGTTCTGCATCCACACGAATCGGACCGGCCGGGTGTGGTGTGGCGCCGGCGCGGTGAGGGCCTCGGCGACGGACGCCTCGACGAGGTCGGGCGCGACGGGCTCGGCACTGAATCGGCGTACCGATCGGCGGAGTAGCTGTGCCTGGCCGCGGCCCAGCGCAAGCGCTTCCTCGGTGCCAAGCCAGAACAGGTCCTCCTCGCCGGGCCGCAGCAGAGTGCGCGCATTGGATCCGTTGTCGGACAAGGTGAGTCCGCGAACCACCGCCACCGGTATGTCGGTCAGCTTGCCCTTGACCAGGTCGGCGGCCGCGGCAATCTCGTCGGCGACGGCGATCTCGGTGACGATCAACTCGTTGCCGTGCCGGTCCTGTGAGCCCGCATAGCCGTGCAGCACGGTCAGGCCGGCTGCCCCGATCGCGAAGTCGGTCTGGCCATTGCGCCAGGCCCTGCCCATGGTATCGGTGATGACCACGCCGACCGTCACGCCGAGGCGTTCACGCAGCCCGGACCGCAGCGCCGCGGCGCTGGCATCGGGATCGGTTGGCAGCAAGGCCAACTCACCTGAGTCGACGTTGGAGCCGTCCACCCCGGCGGCGGCCTGTACGAGTCCGAGCGCGTTCTCGGTGATCAGGGTGCGCCCCTTGCGTGCAAGGATGCGGACCGCTTCGGCGTCGATCAGCTTACGTCGCAAAGCATCTCGTTCTTCCGGATCGATCGGTGCATCGACAATGCGGCCCTCGCACTTGGACACCACCTTGCTGGTGACCACCACCACGTCATCGTCGCGCAGCCACGGAGCGGCCTCGGCGAGCGCCTCGGCGAGGTCGTCGCCCGGCCGGAACTCCGGAAGTCCGGGCACCGGAAGCAGTTCGACTGCGTTCGCGGATCCGTGTTCGATCACGGCTTCACCCCTGCCAGTTCC
>C688J18823_10000553_pt1 | contig 21907 bp, 19 predicted proteins | sample HopSoiMetagenom1_FD_18823 | JGI IMG/M metagenome (IMG submission 18823) | reverse complement strand
GTACCGCCCCGCCGCCACTGACCCGCGAACTCATCGAAAAGCGTTATGCCACAGCAGGTAAGCAACTGGTACAGCGCGTCAAGACCTGGCTGCAGTTTCCGCAGTGGTTCTACCTCAACATCCCGGTGAACACCATGGTCGCGCCGCGGCTGACGCCCGGCGGGCTGGCCACGCAGTACTCGTCGGCCGGACATTACGACCTGTCGCCCGATCAGGCGTTGGTCATCACACTGCCGGTGACCGACGCGCCGTATCTCGGCTTCCAACTGGGTAGCTTGTGGTACATCTCGCTGGACTACATCAACCACCAGACGTCGCTGAACGGCACTCAGGCGCAGGCGGATCCGGATGGCAAGATCCGAGTCGTGGTCGCCGATCGCAACCCAGGCGTCACCAACTGGGTGGAGACCCTCGGCCACGCTAAGGGTTACCTGCAGTTCCGGTGGCAGCGGGTGTCGCGTGAGCTCACCGAGGCCGACGGCCCGACCGCGGACCTCGTCGACTTCGACAAGATCGCGGAATCGCTGCCGTACTACGAGCAGAACAAGATCTCCGAAGAAGACTGGCGCGCTCGAATTGCCGAGCGCCAGGAACAAATTGGACACAGGATGGTGGGGTAGCGGATGGCCGGCTTGCTCGACAACAAGATCGTCGTGATCAGCGGTGTCGGTCCCGCCCTGGGCACCACGCTCGCGCGGCGATGCGCGCAGGCGGGTGCGGATCTGGTGCTGGCCGCCCGGACCGTCGAACGCCTCGACGATGTGGCCAAGCAGATCACCGATACGGGTCGGCGCGCCGTCGCAGTAGGCACCGACATCACCGACGACGATCAGGTGAACAACCTTGTTGAGGCCTCGCTGGCCGCGTACGGCAGGGTCGATGTGCTGATCAACAACGCGTTCCGGGTGCCGTCGATGAAACCGTTGGCCAACACCACCTTCCAACACATTCGCGATGCGATCGAGCTCACCGTGCTCGGCGCGCTGCGGCTCACGCAGGGCTTCACCCCGGCGCTGGCCGAGTCGAACGGCTCGGTCGTCAACGTCAACTCGATGGTGGTCCGGCACTCACAGGCCAAGTACGGCGCCTACAAGATGGCCAAGTCGGCGCTGCTGGCGATGTCGCAGTCGTTGGCGACCGAGCTCGGCGAACAGGGAATCCGGGTGAACTCCGTTGTCCCCGGCTACATCTGGGGCGACACGTTGAAGAGCTACTTCAACCACCAGGCCGGTAAGTACGGCACTACGGTGGAGGAGATCTACAAGGCGACCGCTGCCGCCTCGGATCTCAAGCGGCTACCGACCGAGGAGGAAGTCGCGTCGGCGATCCTGTTCATGGCCAGTGATCTGTCCAGCGGGATTACGGGGCAGACCTTGGACGTCAACTGCGGGGAGTACAAGGCGTGAGAACGGATGTCGGCAGCGTCGAGGATCTGCACGCCTCGGCGACCAAGGCATGCGGCCTCGACGACTTCGGCGCCGACGACGACAATTATCGCGAGGCGCTCGGCGTACTGCTCGAGTCGTATGCGCGTGAGGCGGGTTTCACCGAGCTGGGCAGCAAGATGTCGCGGTTCTTCGTGCGCAACGCGCTGGTGGCCCGACTGCTGTCTGAGGCCGCGTGGAAGCAGTACCCGCAGCATGCCGATGTGGCGATCGAGCGGCCCATCTTCGTCACCGGCCTGCCGCGCACCGGCACTACTGCGCTGCACAGGCTGCTGTGCGCCGATCCGAGGCACCAGGGTCTGGAGCTATGGCTGGCCGAATTCCCCCAGCCGCGGCCGCCGCGCGAAACCTGGTCGCAGAACGCTGTTTACCAGCAGCTCGACGCGCAGTTCACCAAGGCGCACAACGAGAACCCGGACTACACGGGCCTGCATTACATGACGGCGGACGATGTCGAGGAGTGCTGGCAGCTGCTCCGGCAGTCGCTGCACTCGGTGTCCTACGAGACGCTGGCACACATTCCCACCTATGCACGGTGGTTGGCCAGGCAGGACTGGACGAGGCCGTATTGGCGGCATCGCAAGAACCTTCAGCTGATCGGGCTGAACGACGCCGACAAGCGGTGGGTGCTGAAGAACCCGAGCCACCTGTTCGCGCTCGACGCGTTGTTCGCGACGTACGCCGATGCGCTGGTGATCCAGTGCCACCGGCCGGCCGAGACGCTGATGGCGTCGATGTGCTCGCTGGCGGAGCACACCACTGAAGGTTGGTCGACCACGTTCGTCGGAGCGACGATCGGGCAGGACTCGCTGGAGACCTGGTCTCGCGGCCTGGAGCTGTTCAATGCCGAACGCTCCAAACATGATTCGGCCCAGTTCTACGACATGGACTACTTCGACTTCATCGCCGATCCGATCAGAGAGGTCGAGAAAATTTACCGCCAATTCGGTATCGACTTCACCGACGCGGCCCGCGCTGCGGCGGAGGCGACCCACGCCGAGAGCAAGAAGGGGCCCCGCGCGCCCAAGCACACCTACTCGCTGGCCGACTACGGCTTGACGGATGAACAGGTCAAGGAGCGCTTCAAGGGGCTCTAAGCCTGCGCGAGCAGACGCAAAGGTATCCAAAATGCGGCGTGTCGCGGCACTTTCACGTCTGCTCGCGGGAGGAAACTCAGCCGTCGCCGGGGGAGGGCGCGGAAGAGGCCTCCTCCAAACATCCTTCGGCCACAGCGTGTTTGATGCTGTCAGCGAGCTTCGGGCACGACGGGGCGCGGGCGGACTCACCGCCGGATTGCCGGATCTCGGTGAAGTACGCGCAACGCTGCGTGGCCTCGGTGCTCCACTGCACGGCGGTGTGCCCGGGGCCGAGCTTCTTCACCTGAACCGCGACATGACAGAACCGGCAGTCGACGGACACCAGCCCGGACGTCAGATACCGTTCGCGGTCACGCAGCGAGGCTTCGCGAACCGCGGCGGCACGGGTGGGGTCAGACGCGAAATTCGGTGCCCCGGAAAAATTCCGAGCACGAATTTCCGTATTTTCACCGTGATCGTGGTGGTCGTCGTGTGCGCCGTAGAGCCTCAGCATCGATCGAGCAAGCTGATCGACGTCTGGGGCCTCGTCGCGCGGTGCCATCAGGACCCCTGTTCGGCCTTTTCTTGCTCCTCGGCCTGCCGCTTGAGGTTCTCGTCGACCTCGACGTGCCACTTCTCGTTGGCCGCCGTGGTGTCGATCTCGATCTCGAAGCGGTCGGTCATATCGGGTGAGACGTCGGCGACGTCGACGTAGAACTGCTGGTACCACCGGCGCATCTGATAGACGGCGCCATCCTCTTCGACAAGCAGCGGGTTGTCGATGCGGGTCTTGTGTTTCCAGATCTCGACGTCCTGCATGAAGCCCTTGCTGACCCCTTCGGTGAACGTCTTGGCCAGCTTCTCGGTCATCGCCTCGTCCAGGCCCTTCGGCTTCTCGACGATGACGCCCCATTGCAGCAGGAATGAGTCCTGAGTAACCGGGTAGTGGCAGTTGATCAGGATCGACTCGGCCTTGTAGCCGCCGTAGTTGTTGTGCAGCCAGTTGATCATGAACGACGGGCCGAAGTACGACGCCTCCGAATCCAGGTGTGCCTCACCGTAGGAGGTGCCCAGGTCGTTCACGTCGGGCCGGCCGACGTTGTGCAGGTACTGCGAGGCGATGTGACCCTCGAAGACGTTCTTGAAGTACGTCGGCAGACCGAAGTGGATGTAGAAGAAGTGGGCCATGTCGGTGACGTTGTCGATGATGTCGCGGCAGTTGGAGCCCTCGATCAGGATCGAGTGCCACCGCCAGTCGGTCCACTCGTCGCTGGCCGACTCCGGAATATCGGGAATCTGGACCTCGGGCGGTGGTGGATTGCCCTCGTGGTCATGCCAGACGAACAGCAGACCGCCGCGCACGTCGGTCGTCCACGCGCGGGTACGGGCCAGCCGCGGTGTGCGCTTGGCATAAGGCACCAGTTTGCATTTGCCGTCGCCGCCCCAGCGCCAGTCGTGGAACGGGCAGGCGACTTCGTCGCCCTTGATGGTGCCCTGAGCAAGGTTGCCGCCCATGTGCCGGCAGTAACCGTCCAGCACCTTGACGTCGCCATGGGAGTCGGCGAAGACCACCAACATGGTGCCGAAAATCTCGACGCCGTGCGGCTTGCCGTCCAGGTAGTCCTTCACCGGGCCAAGGCAGTGCCAGCCACGCGCGTATCTATCCGGCAGCGCGCCGGTGTCGATCTCGCGAACGCCTGCGGTATCCGTGCTCACCCTTGGCCTCCCAATCTGTGTCTCTAACTAGAACACGTTACAGTTTTTGCCCACCGGCGCGCAATCTAAACGCGTTTTACCTGCGGTATATCTAGACGATGCCGTTGTACTCATTTGAGGGCCGATCGCCGACGATCGATCCAGGCGCGTTCATCGCGCCCACCGCCACGCTGATCGGCGACGTCCACGTCGAGGCGGGGGCATCGGTGTGGTTCAACGCGGTCATCCGCGCCGACTTCGCCCCGATCATCGTCCGCGAGGGCGCCAACGTGCAGGACTGCTGCGTGCTGCACGCCCCGCCTGGCATCCCGGTCGACGTCGGTCCCGGTGCGACGGTCGCACACGGCTGCGTGGTGCACGGGGTGCACATCGGGGCCCAGGCCGTGCTCGCCAACCATTGCACGGTGCTCGACGGCGCCGTCGTTGGCGCGCGCAGCCTGATCGGCGCGCACTCACTGGTGGTAGGCGGCACGAAGATCCCCGACGAGGTGCTGGTGACCGGCGCACCGGCGAAGGTGCGGGGCCCGATTGCGGGCACGGGCGCGGAGATGTGGGTGAACACCAATCCCGGCGCGTACCAGGATCTGGCCCGCCGATACGTCGACGGATTGCAGCCCGTTACCCAGTAGTGCGCCGTACCGTTTGGGCATGCCTATCGGTACGGTGGCCCAGCTCTGGCGCTATCCAGTGAAGTCTCTGGGCGGCGAGCAGATCGAGAGCGCCGACATCGGTCCACGCGGCGTGCTGGGTGACCGGTTGTGGGCCGTTCGCGACCTCAAGCGGGACGTCACGGCGTCGGCCCGGCAACTACCCAAGCTGCTGACCGCCACTGCGCGCTATCGCGGGCCAGTTCCACCGGATGCCGGACCTGGAAAGGTGCCCGAGGTCGAAATCACCTTCCCCGACGGCACCGTCCTGTCCAGCAGCGACGACGATGTGCACGCGAAGCTCTCCGAACTCGCAGGCCGCGACGTCCGCTTGACGGCGCTGCCGCCCGCGGAGGACACCAGCCTGCACAGGCTGAGTCGCGAGGAGCGCTCCGACACCATGTCGCCCGCGTTCCTTCGCGCCGCCTTCGGTGTCTCCGACGATGAGAAGCTGCCCGATCTCTCGATGTTCGGCCTCTCAGGCATGGTCAATTTCGCGCGCTACTCCACTCCGCCGGGCATGTTCGTCGACCTGGCGCCGGTCCATGTGCTGAGCCAGACCAGTTTGGCGACCATCGGCGCGGAGATCGGCAGCGATCTGGACGTGCGCCGATTTCGCCCCAATGTGCTGCTCGCGCTTGATGATCCACACGACGGTTTACCGGAATCGCACTGGACCGGAGGGCGGGTCGTGCTGGGCGAAGCCGTTCTCGATGGGATGATGCCGACGGTTCGCTGCGTTGTGCCCAGCCGCGCCCAACCCGGCTTCGAGGTCGACCGCCGCATCACCAAGGCGGTGGCGGTGCGCGCGCAGCGCTGCCTCGGGGTCTACTGCGGTGTCGATTCCGGCGGAATGGTGCGTGTTGGCGATGAGGTTGCGCTCCGGCCTGCCAGCGCGGGCCGCAAAGTGATTGCCGATGCTGCCCGGCGCGCAAAGCGCTTCACGTTCGGAATGGCAACCGGAGCGATGGATCGTTTATCGCGCTGAACCCGAGCTGTGGGGTGCGGCGCGGGCCAGAGTGGGCGTTCCAACAGCAGCCGGGACGCGCGAAGCAGCAGAGAGCGTTCAGCGTCGTGGAAGTCGTCGGGGCGGGCCGTACAGACCACCTGCATGCAGCGCTCGTGCACCCGATCGGGGCTCATGCCGAACTCAACGAAGCACTCGTCACCGGGCGGGGCGCCATACGGTGCCCAGCTGAGTACGAAGACGAGTAGGTCGTGGTCGAAGCGGTCCAGCTTCCGCCTCGGCCCCTCGCGGTCGGTCATAATCCCGCTGCGGCGTGGTGGTACACGTCGTTCCACTTCAGCTCCCGAATGAATCCGCGCACCGTGGTATCGGCATCGATCACCAGCAGCTCTGTTTCGGTCATCGCGGCGAAGTCCTCGATGACCTCCATTCCCACCGCCGTGGTGAGCACGGTGTGATGCGGTGCACCTGCCATCAGCCAAGCCTCGGCGGCGACGGACCAGCTGGGACGTGGCTCCCACACCGCGCACGCCACCGGAAGCCTTGGCAGCGGAGCCGTCGGCTCGACAACCCGAACCTCGTTGGCCACCAGGCGGAATCGCGAACCCATGTCGCTGATTCCCAGGATCACCGCATCGTTGGGTGCGGCAGTGAACCGCAACCGGACGGGGTCCTCGCGGGCGCCGATCGACAGCGGGTGCACCTCCAGCGACGGCACACCGCCCGCGATGGACGGGCACACCTCCAGCATGTGGGCACCGAGGACGCGTTCGGCGCCTGCCGTCAGGTCGTACGTGTAGTCCTCCATGAACGACGTACCGCCGGGCAGCCCTTCGGCCATCACCTTGACCGCTCGCAGCATGACGGCTGTCTTCCAGTCGCCTTCGGCGCCGAAACCATATCCGTCCGCCATCAGTCGTTGTACCGCGAGGCCGGGCAACTGCCGGAGCCCGCCGAGATCCTCGAAGTTGGTCGTGAACGCGTGAAATTCGCCAGCCTCCAGGAACTTCCGAAGTCCGGCCTCGATCTGCGCGCCGTGCCGCAGGGAGCAATGGCGATCTCCACCGGGTCGGAGCTCGGGTGCCAGCCGGTAGGCATGCTCATACTCGCGAACCAGCTTGTCGACCTCGGCCGATGACACGCGCTCGACGACGTCGACGAGTTCATTGACCGGATAGGTGTTCACCGATGCGCCGAAGTGCGCCTCGGCTTCGACTTTGTCACCCTCGGTGACGGCGACGTTGCGCATGTTGTCACCGAACCGCGCCACGCGCAGCGTGCTCAGCTCGGCGCTGGCCAGTGCGGCCCGCGTCCATGCCCCGATGCGCGAGCGGGTGCGCTCATCACTGACATGTCCTGCGACGGTCTTGCGCGGTGTCGACAGCCTCGACTGTATATAGCCGAACTCGCGGTCTCCGTGAGCGGCCTGGTTGAGGTTCATGAAGTCCATATCGATGCTGTCCCACGGTAATTCGACACCGAACTGCGTGTGCAGGTGCAGCAGTGGCTTCTGCAGTGCGCGTAGTCCGCGGATCCACATCTTCGCCGGGGAGAACGTGTGCATCCAGGCGATGACGCCGACGCACTGGGCGCTGTCGTTGACTTGGCGGATCACGGTGGCGATGTTGTCGGCGGTGACGACGGTTGGTACCCAGACGATTCGGACGGGTATCTCTGCGGAGCCCTCGAGCTGCTCGGCGAGTTGACGAGACTGACTCGCCACCTGATCCAGGGTTTCCTGGCCGTACATGGATTGGCTGCCGGTGACGAACCACACTTCGCCATCGACCGTTCGCGAGTCAATCATGGGTTGGTGCCTTCCTGCGGGGTGGCCGTCTGGCCATAGACGTTCTGGTAGCGGTCGAACAGCGCGGCGACGTCTCGGCCGTCGATGCGATCGAGGGCGCCCAGTTGTTGACCGATGTGCACGGTGCGTGCGACGTCTTCGAGCATCACGGCGGCCTTGACCGCGGATCGGGCATCGCGACCGACGGTGAACGGCCCGTGGTTGCGCATGAGCACGGCCGAAGATCGACTGCCGCGCAAGGCTTCAACGATGCCGCGCCCGATCGAGTCGTCGCCGATGAGGGCGAAGGGACCGATCGGGATGTCGCCGCCGAACTCGTCAGCCATCATCGTCAGCACGCACGGGATGGGTTCGCCCCTGGCCGCCCAGGCAGTGGCGTACGTGGAGTGGGTGTGCACCACACCCCCCACTTCCGGCATATGCCGATAGACATACGCGTGGGCCGCCGTGTCCGACGAAGGCGAGAGGCGGCCGTCCACCAGGTTGCCGTGCAAGTCGCACACCACCATGTCGTCTGCCGTGAGGGCGTCGTAGTCCACGCCGGACGGCTTGATGACCATCAGGTCGTGGCCGGGCACTCGCGCCGAAACGTTGCCGGCAGTCCAGATCACCAGCTGGTATTTCGTCAACTGCGCGTGCAGGTCGCAAACCTCTCGGCGCAGATGCGCGACGACGGTGGTGATTTCGGACGTAACAGTCATCGGGATGCTCCAGCTCGTGCGGGGGCGGATATCTCGCGCAGCCTGCGCATCATTGCGTTGCCACGGCCGAACCAGTCGTGCAGCGTGACGTATTCGGCGTACAGCTCGTCGTAACGGGCGACGTTCTCGACGATCGGCACGTAGGCGTTGCGGGTGCGCCCGCCCATTTGCTTGGCCGCGGAGGGCACATCGGGGTACGCGCCCGCGGCCGAGGCGGCGTGAATCGCAGCGCCCAGCGCGGGGGCCTGCTCCGAATTCACCGTCGACAGAGGCAATCCCACCACGTCGGCATAGATCTGCAGCAACAGCCGGTTCTTGAGAAGACCGCCACCGACGACAAGTTCGGTAACCGGCACGCCGCTGTTGACGAAGGTCTCGACGATCATCCGTGTGCCGTAGGCCGTTGCCTCCAGCAACGCCCGATACATGTCGACACAGGTAGTGGCCAGGGTCTGCCCGACGATCACACCCGACAGCTGATGGTCGACGAGCACCGAGCGGTTACCGCTGTGCCAGTCCAGGGCGACCAGCCCGTGCTGGCCGACCCGCTGCGCCGAGGCCTGTTCGGTCAGCAGGTCATGGACAGAGACGTTGCGAACCCGCGCCTGTTCGTGGACGGACGCCGGAACACCGTTGTTGATGAACCACGCGAAGATGTCGCCGACACCGGACTGGCCCGCCTCGTAGCCCCAAAGCCCGGCGACGATGCCACTGTCGACGACACCGCACATGCCAGGGACTTCGCGCAACACATTCGAATTCATGACGTGACAGGTGGATGTGCCCATGATGGCCAGCAGCTGGCCGGGTTCGAGGGAGTTGGCCGCGGCCGCAGTGACATGCGCGTCGACGTTGCCGACGGCGACCGGCACCCCGACCGGTAGGCCCGTCCAGCGCGCGGCCTGGACGGTCAGCCCGCCGGCGGGGCGGCCGAGTGCGGCGATCGGGTGGTCGAGCTTGGCGTCGACGAAGTCGCCGAATTCGGGATGGACCGCGGCCAGAAACTCCCGCGTCGGGTAGCGCTCGTCCTGGAAGATTCCCTTGTAGCCGGCACTGCACGCATTGCGCAGGTAAGACCCGCCGAGCTGCCAGACGATCCAGTCGGCGGCCTCGACCCAGCGCTCGATGGCGTGGTAGACCTCGGGGTCTTCCTCGAGGATCTGCAATGCCTTCGCGAACTCCCACTCGCTCGAAATCGAGTCGCCATATCGCTTGAGCCACGGTTCATTCCGCTCAGCGGCGACCGCGTTGATCTTGTCAGCCTGCGCTTGTGGGGAGTGGTGCCGCCACAACTTGGCGTATGCGTGCGGCCGGTCTGCGAATGCTGTCGTCTCGCACAGCGGTGTGCCGTCGGCGCGTACCGGGATCATGGTACATGCGGTGAAATCGGTGCCGATGCCGATCACATCGCCTGGATCGATGCCCGCCCGGCTGATCGCTTCTGGTACAGCGGTTTTCAGTACCCGCCGATAGTCCTCGGGCACCTGCAGCGCCCATTCGGCCGGCAAGCGCACGTCGCCGACCGGCAGCGAACCGACCAGCACGCCGTGGTCGTAGTCGTGCACCGCACTGGCCAGCTCCGCTCCGTCGTCTACTCGAACCACGACGGCGCGCCCGGAGAGAGTGCCGAAATCGATTCCGATCGTGTACTTCTGGCGGTGCATCGGGATCCTCACTTCGCGCTGGTTTGGGGGCGGGTGCTATCGCGGACGACGAGTTCGGGAGCCAGCAGTGGGGTGGTGGTCGAGACGCCGTCGAGGACGGCCGTCAGCAGTTCGATCGCGCGCTGGCCGACCGCGTGGAAGTCCTGCCGGACGGTGCTCAGCGCGGGATTGAGATAGGCAGCCTCAGGAACGTCGTCGAACCCGATCAGGCTGACGTCATCGGGCACGGCGATGCCAGCTTGTGCGAACGCGTGCAGGATGCCTATCGCCATCTGGTCGTTGGCCACGAACACGGCCGAAAAGTCGTTGCGCTTGACCAGTTCTCGGCCAATCGCATAGCCGCGAGCCGGACTCCAATCGCCTTCGAGGTCGGCTCGCACCTGCAACCGAGCTGCACGCATGACCTCGATATAGCCGGCGCGACGGGCGCGGGCCTCGGTCCATGTCAGCGGGCCGCTGACATGGACGATATCGCGGTGACCGAGGTCGACGAGATGCTGAGTCGCCAGCCGCGCGCCTTCCATCTGGTCGACACCGACGCTCAACCCACGTCCCGACAGCTCACCCTCGACGACGATCAACGGGATGGTGGTGGCCTCGGAGCGCACCACCGCGAGTGCCTCCTGTTGGGTGACGATCATGATGATCGCTTCCACCGACTGGCGGCTGAGATACGCCAGCGCTGCGCGCAACTCGTCGTGGGTGACCGCGCCAAGGGTCACCAGGCTGGTGAAGTAGCCCTCGGCACGCGCCGCATCCTGAATCGAGAATTGAATGCTGGCCGGCCCGTAGAGGGCGGTGTTGCTGCCGATGATCCCGATGGTCTTCGATCTTCTGGTGACCAATGCGCGGGCGGCGGTATTCGGGTGGTATCCGAGATCTGCGATCGCGCGCTGCACCCGCTCCCGGGTGCTGGGCCGGATGCTCGCCGACCCGTTGATGACCCGCGACACCGTCTGATGGGAGACGCCTGCGAGTCGGGCGACGTCGGCCATGACGGGCCGGCGCGGCGTGGGGTCCGCCGTCATCGGGTATTCCTGACCAATACACGCTGAACGAGCACAAAGATCAGCAGCAGGATGCCCGTCATGATCCGGGTCCAGTAGGAGTCGAGATTCTCGGTGGTGACCAAGACCTGAATGGTGCCCAGGACGAGTACACCGATCACCGCGCCGAGCACGAAACCGACTCCGCCGGAGAGCAACACGCCACCGATCACTGCCGCGGCGATCGCGTCGAGCTCGAGGCCGACACCGTTGAGGCTGTAGCCGGACAGCTTTTGCACACCGAGCAGCAACCCGGCCAGCGCGGCGCAGAAGCCACTGATCACATAGACCGAGACCTGCGTACGCGCGGCAGCCAGCCCCATCAACTGTGCCGACTGCCTACTGCCCCCGACCGCGTATACCGTTCGTCCGAACCGGGTTTGGTGGAGCACGAAAACGGCCACCGCGACGACCGCCAGTGCGATCAGCACTGACCACCGGATGAACTTGTCTTCATACAGGTACAGGTAGTTCAGGCCGAGCGCCCGCACCAGCGGGTCCTTGATCGGCAAGCTGTTGACGCTGATGACGTAGCACAGCCCGCGCGCGAGAAACATCCCGGCGAGCGTCACGATGAACGGCTGCAGTTCGAAGAACTCGATGACGGTGCCCATCAGCAAGCCGAGGAGTGGGCCGACAATCAGCACGGTCGCAATCGCAACCGGTGCGGGCCAACCAGATTGAAGCGTCTTGGCCAGGATCACCGTGGACAGCGCGACTACCGATCCTACGCTCAGATCGATTCCGCCCGTGAGGATCACGAACGTCATCCCGACCGCCAGCACGATCAGGTGCGCGTTGTCGACAAGCAAGTTCAAAAACACCTGGGCGGGGCTGGCGAAGTCATAGCGCACGATGACGGTGCCGAACAGCGCCGCGAAGAGCACGACGGAGGCGATTGGGGACAGGTAGCGTCCGCGCAGGCGCGCTGCGAGAGCGGGCAGGGCGACCGTGGGTCGCACGGTCTGGGTGCTCACGATGCCACCACCTTGTGCAGTTCAGCGGCCCCGGATTCCGGCACGGTGTGCTGCATTGGGGCGGCGTTTCGCCGGCGTCGACGAAGCAGTTGGCGGAACTTCGGCGCCTGCATCAGGCAGACCGCGATCACCACTACCGCCTTGAAGACCAGGGTGGTTTCGGGGGTGATTCCGGCGGTGTACACCGTCGTGGTGAGGGTCTGAATGATCAACGCGCCCAGGATCGTTCCTGTCACGCTGAAGCGGCCGCCCAACAGCGATGTGCCGCCGATCACCACTGCCAGGATGGCGTCCATCTCGATCCACAGTCCCGCGTTGTTGGCGTCGGCGGCGGAGATATTGGAAGCGATCATCAATCCCGCGACGCCTGCGCACAGTGCACTGAACACGTAGACGGCGAATACGATCGTGCGGTACCGTACGCCGGCCAACCGGCTGGCCTCGGGATTGACGCCGATCGACTCCAGCAGCATGCCGAGGGCGCTGCGGCGGGTGATCAGTCCGACGACGGCGAACACTGCCAGGCTCACCAAGATCGCCACCGGTAATCCCAGCGCGTAGCCCGCGCCGAGGACCTTGAACGGTTCGCTGGTGACCGTGACGATCTGGCCTTCTGTGATCAGCAGTGCCATACCCCGCCCGGCCGTCATCAGCACCAAGGTGGCGATGATGGGTTGAATTCCGCAGGTGGATACCAGCATCCCGTTCCATAGGCCCAGGACGACGGCGGCACCGAGGGCGATCAGCATTGCCGCCACGATCGTGGTCATGCTGCCTGCGTCGGATGCCGACGCAACGTGTTCACAAGCCAACGCGCCAGCGATCGCCACCACCGCGCCAACCGACAGGTCGATGCCGCGCGACGCGATGACCAACGTCATCCCCAGTGCGACAAGCATGGTGGGCGCCCCATTGCGCAGGATGTCGATGAGGCTGCCGTAGAAATGACCGTCTTCCACGCGAACGGTCAAGAATGCCGGTGTGAGAATGACGTTGAAGCCCAGCAATGCGATCAGTGCCAGGATCGGCCACAGCAGTGGCGAAGAGGTCAGGCGATGCATCATCGTTGGCTCCCGCTGGCGATCAAGCGGGTGAGTTCGGAGACCGGGCAGCCGCCGTCGATCTGGGCGATGTTATGTCCGTCGCGCAGTACGGCGATGCGGTCGCTGATGCGCGCGACCTCATCGAGTTCGGCCGAGATGAACAGCACGGCCATCCCGTCGGCGGCCAGATCGCTGACCAGCTTCTGGATTTGGGCCTTGGCACCGACATCGATGCCGCGGGTGGGCTCGTCGAGGATGAGCAGCGCAGGTTGGGTGATCAGCCAGCGGGCCAGCAGCACCTTCTGCTGGTTGCCGCCGCTGAGGTTCTTGATGGGCGTGTCCGGATCTCGGGGCCGGATGTCGAGCATCTCCATATAGCGTCGTACGAGTGTGTTCTTGGCCTTCGCCGTCAGCGGCCTCGCGAAGCCCCGCCGTGCCTGCAACGCCAGCACCAGGTTGTCGCGAACACTGAGTTCGCTGACGACGCCTTCACCTTTGCGGTNCTCCGAGGTGAAGCCGAACCTGTGCGCGATNGCGGCGCGCGGTGANCGCAGTCGGGCCGGNTTGCCGTCGACGCTGATCTGCCCGCTCGTCGGCTTGTCTGCACCGAACAGCAAGCGCGCGAATTCCGTTCGGCCCGAACCGAGNAGCCCGGCAAGGCCCACNACCTCACCNGAATAGATGTCGAGGGTNANCGGGTGNACCCGTGGGGTGNGGCCGATGTCTGNNGTGCTCACGATCGGCGGNNCNANGTCGTTGCGGTGCNCNCCGGGNGCGGTCTCGGCGATTTCGTCGAGGAGNTCCAGNTCCCGNCCGAGCATCGCGGNGATCAGCTGGTGNCGATCGACGTCGGCGGTGAGATACTCGCCGACCCTTTGGCCGTTGCGCAGCACCGTCATTCGATCCGAGATGGCATACACCTGATCGAGGAAGTGCGACACGAAGAGCACTGCCGTGCCGCCGTCCCGCAACTGCCGGATCACCCTGAAGAGTTCGGCGACTTCGCCCGCGTCCANNCTCGATGTCGGTTCGTCGAGGATCAGCACGCGTGCCGATACGGCGGTGGCCCGCGCGATCGCTACCAGTTGTTGAATGGCGATCGGGTGGGATCCGAGCGTTGAGCGCGGGTCGATGTCGAGTTCCAGGTGCGAAAGGAGATCGCGGGCGCGGCGGTTCAGCGCCCGAAAGTCGATGCGGCCGAGGCGGCGCGGTTCGCGGCCGAGCAGGATGTTCTCTGCGACGGTCAAATTGGTGCACAGGTTGACTTCCTGGTAGACCGTGCTGATCCCGGCGTCTTGCGCCTGCCGTGGCCCGGTGAAACGGCACGCCACACCATTGACCGTGATGCTGCCGGCGTCGATCTCGTAGACGCCGGTGAGTGCCTTGATGAGCGTGGATTTGCCGGCGCCGTTCTCGCCCATGAGCGCGTGCACTTCGCCGGGAAGCAGCCTGAACGTGACACCGTCCAGCGCCTTGACCCCCGGAAAGCTGATGCTGATATCGCGCATCTCAACCACCGAAGCCGGAGGCTCTGTGGTGGATGTGGTTGCCATGGGGTGATTCGCTTTCCGGTGGTGGAACTTGGCGCCGCCCCGGGGGCTTTGGGGGGAGGGGGCCGCTCCGAGGCGGCGCCAAGGGTCTTCCAGGGGATTGTCAGTACTTGCGATCCGGCAGCGCCTCCATGGCCTGCTGTTGGTCGAATGTCTTGTCGGGCACGACTACCCGCGGCGGCACGGAGTCACCGGCCACTACCTTCTTGGCCAGGTCCATCAGTTGCGGACCGAGCAGGGGATTGCATTCGACGAGGAAGTTGAATTTGCCGTCGGCCAGGGCCTGCATGCCGTCGTGGGTGGCGTCGACCGCGACGATTTTGACGTCCTTTCCGGGTTTGAGCCCGGCCGCCTCGATGGCCTCGATCGCACCTAGGCCCATGTCGTCGTTCTGGGCGAAGACCACGTCGATCTTCGGGTTGGCCTTCAGGAAGGCCTCCATCACCTGCTTACCGCCGGACCGGGTGAAATCGCCTGTCTGCGAGGCGATCACCTTCAGGTTCGGGTCCGCCGCGATGGCCTCGGCGAAGCCCTTGCTCCGGTCGATAGCGGGATCGGCGCCGGTAGTTCCCTCGAGCTCGACGATGTTGACCGGCGCCGGTGCGGCCGGATATTGCTTCGCGACCCAGTCGCCGGCGCTGCGGCCCTCGGCAACGAAGTCGGCGCCGACAAATGTCTTGTAGACGTCGGACTCCTGAGTGTCGACGGCGCGGTCGGTGAGGATGACCGGAATACCCGCGTTCTTGGCCTCGAGCAGTACGGCGTCCCAGCCTGTTCGCACCACCGGGCTGAACGCGATCACGTCGACGTGCTGCTGGATGAACGAGCGGATCGCCGAAATCTGGTTCTCCTGTTTGCCATTCGCATCGGAGAACTTCAGGTCGATGCCTGCGGCCGCCGCGGACTCCTGAACGTTCTTGGTATTGGCTGTGCGCCAGCCGCTTTCCGCGCCGACTTGAGAAAAGCCCATGGTGATCTGGCCGTCCTTCGACCCGCCACCGGGGGCGGGTCCGCTGCCGCAGCCCACCATTGCCATGGCGACCAGCGCTCCCAGCGACGCTGCAAGGATTTTCTTCACCGTGACTCCTCATTTGTCGGTTGCCGTAGTCGGTCGCTGCGGGCCAGTTCGGCATGGGGTCGGACCCGCCTGCGGGTGTGACCGGCGTTACAGTGCCAGGATGTTAGCGTTAACACGCGCAAGGTGTCAACGCCTGCCGTCAGGCGGAGTCGGTGCTGGCCCGCCACCCCAAGTAAGCGCGTGGCCATGACAACGCTGCAGGTCAGCTGGCAAATATCGATCACTTGTTGACAAGGCAGTGGCGTGGCTCACATACTAACGCTCCGAGATGTTAACGCTCACATTCTTGTCGGTCCGCCCCGCGTGCCGTGTCCACTCAGGAGGATTTCGTGAGGAAAATAATCTGGCTCGCTGCCCTACTGGCGATGCTGTCCACGCTGGCTCTCTCGGGCTGCGGCCGATCGACCGACACAGCCGCGGGGGGTAATGGAGACAAGGGCACCGTGGGCATCGCCATGCCGACCAAATCGTCAGAACGCTGGGTCGCCGACGGCAAGAATATGGTCGACCAGTTCCAGGCCATGGGTTACGCGACAGATCTGCAGTACGGCGACGACGTAGTGCAGAACCAGGTGTCGCAGATCGAGAACATGATCACGAAAGGGGTCAAGATTCTCGTCATCGCCCCGATCGATGGGTCGTCGCTGACCACCACGCTGCAGCATGCGGCCGACGCGAAGATCCCGGTGATCAGCTACGACCGGCTGATCAAGGGCACCCCCAACGTCGACTATTACGCGACGTTCGACAACTTCAAAGTCGGTGTGCTGCAAGGCAGCTACATCGTCGACAAGCTCGGCCTGGCCCAAGGCAAGGGGCCATTCAACATCGAACTCTTCGCCGGCTCGCCCGATGACAACAACGCGACCTATTTCTTCGACGGCGCCATGAGTGTGCTCAAGCCCTACATCGACAGCGGCAAGCTGGTCGTCAAGAGCGGCCAGACGTCGTTCGACCAGATCGCGACACTGCGTTGGGACGGCGGGTTGGCCCAGTCGAGAATGGACAACCTGCTCAGCCAGGCTTACACGACGGCGAGGGTCGACGCGGTGCTGTCGCCCTACGACGGCATCTCACGCGGCGTGTTGTCGGCATTGAAGAGCGCCGGTTACGGGAACGCGGCGAAGCCGTTGCCCATCGTCACCGGCCAGGACGCCGAGCTGGCGTCAGTGCAGTCCATCGTGGCCGGCGAGCAGACCCAGACGGTGTTCAAGGACACGCGGGAGCTGGCGAAGGCTGCGGTGCAGGAAGCCAATGCCGTGCTCACCGGCGGGAAGCCTGAGGTCAACGATACGAAGACGTACAACAACGGTGTCAAGGTGGTGCCGTCGTATCTGCTCCAGCCAGTCAGTGTCGACAAATCGAATTACAAGGCGGTGCTCGTCGATTCGGGCTACTACACCGAAGCGCAGGTGCAGTGACCTCCACACTGCTTCAGATGCGGGGCATCACCAAGAAGTTCCCCGGCGTCACAGCGCTGTCCGAGGTGGACCTGACGGTGAAAACCGGCGCCATCCATGCGATCTGCGGTGAGAACGGCGCGGGCAAGTCGACGTTGATGAAGATCCTAAGCGGGGTCTACCCGCACGGCGACTACGACGGCGAGATCCTGTTCGACGGACGGCCCTGCGAGTTCAGGGACATTCGAGCCAGCGAGCGGGCGGGCATCGCGATCATCCACCAGGAGCTCGCGCTGGTGCCGTACCTATCCATTGCCGAAAACGTGTTCCTGGGCAATGAAGTCAACCGCTACGGCGTGATCGGTTGGAATCAGACCCTCACCGAGGCGCACGCGCTGCTCGATCGGGTCGGTTTGCGGGAAAGTCCACAAACTCGCGTCGCGGACATCGGCGTCGGTAAGCAGCAGCTTGTCGAGATCGCCAAGGCGGTGTCGAAGGAGGTCCGTCTGCTGATTCTGGATGAACCGACTGCGGCACTGAACGATGAGGACAGCCGCCACCTGCTCGATCTCATCGTGGACCTGCGCGGACATGGGATCACCTCAATCATCATCTCGCACAAGCTGAACGAGGTCATGCAGGTGGCGGACACCGTCACCATCCTGCGCGACGGGCATGCGATCGACACGATGCCCGTCGACGATGACCTCACCGAGGATCGCATTGTTCGCGGCATGGTCGGCCGTGATCTCACACACCGCTTCCCAGCGCGCGCCGAGCGCGAGATCGGCGGCGTCGCTTTCGCGGTGTCGAACTGGACCGTCCTTCACCCGATCGATCAGCACCGCAAGGTTGTCGACGACGTGTCGTTGAATGTGCGCGCCGGTGAGATCGTGGGCATCGCGGGGCTGATGGGCGCCGGCCGAACCGAACTCGCGATGAGTGTGTTCGGCCGCACATACGGAAAGTACGTGAGCGGCAAAGTATTCAAAGGCGAACGCGAAATCAGCACCCGAACAGTCTCGGATGCGATCCGCAATGGGATCGCCTACGCCACCGAGGACCGCAAGCACCTCGGACTGAACCTGATGGACAGCATCGCTCAGAGCATCACCTTGCCGTCGCTGCGGAAGATCAGCAAGCGGGGCGTGGTCAATCAGCACGAGGAAGCCGGCGTCGGTGAACGGTTCCGCGCCTCGATGCGGATCAAGGCGTCCTCGGTGTCGGCCGTCACGGGCAAGCTCTCGGGTGGCAATCAGCAGAAGGTCGTGTTGAGCAAGTGGCTGTTCACCGATCCCGATGTGCTCATTCTTGACGAGCCGACCCGCGGTATCGACGTTGGCGCCAAGTACGAGATCTACACGATCATCAACGAACTTGCCGCGCGCGGTAAGGCTGTACTGGTTATCTCATCGGAACTGCCTGAGCTGCTTGGCATTTGCGATCGCATCTATGCCCTCAGTCAGGGCCGCCTCACCGGCGAAGTAGCGCAGGCCGACGCGACGCAGGAAACCCTGATGCGGTTCATGATGAAAGGACGTGCCTAGGTGACCACCACCGTCGAGCAATCGTCTCAGAAGCCGGAGGCGCAACAAGTGCCGGGTAAACCCACCCCACCGGGTCTGCGCGGGCGCGTTTCGTCGTTTCTGATGGCACACATCCGCCAGTCCGGCATGGTGGTTGCGCTGGTGGCCATCGTGCTGCTGTTCCAGGTGTGGACCGGCGGCATTCTGCTCAAGCCGCTGAATGTCACCAACATCATTCAACAGAACGGCTACATCCTGGTCCTGGCGATCGGCATGGTCATCGTGATCATCAACGGCCACATCGACCTGTCCGTCGGGTCGATCGCCGGGTTCATCGGAGCGATGTCCGGAGTTCTGATGGTGCGCAACGACATGCCATGGCTGCTGGCAGTAGCGGTGTGTGTGGGCATGGGCGCGCTCATCGGGGCCTGGCAGGGATTCTGGATTGCCTACGTCGGGATACCGTCGTTCATCGTCACGCTCGGCGGGATGTTGGTCTTCCGCGGCGCCACCCAGTATCTGCTCGAGGGGCAGTCCATTGCCCCGATGCCCCATGGGCTCGAGCAGGTCAGCAGTGGTTTCCTGCCGGAGATGGGAACCAATGCCATGTACCACTGGCCGACCGTCATCCTTGGCGCCGTCGTCATGGTTGCCGCGGTAGGGGTGCAGGTTCGTCGTCGGCGTTCCCAAATCCGCTACGGCCAGCAGGTCTCGTCCACCACGATGTTCGTCGCGAAGTGCGCGGCGATCGTTGTGGCCCTGGCGGTCTTCACGCTGTTGCTGGCGAGTTACCGAGGAGTGCCGATTGTGGGCATCATTCTCGTCGTGCTGACTATCGTCTACGCGTTTGTCATGCGCAACACCGTCCTCGGGCGTCAGGTGTATGCCGTGGGCGGAAACTCTGCGGCCGCAAGGCTTTCCGGGATCCGAAACCAGCGGGTGACGCTGCTGGTGTTTGTGAACATGGGCATCCTCGCCGCCGTGGCGGGCCTGTTGTTCGCGGCGCGATTGAACTCCGCGACACCGCAGGCGGGCGTCAACTTCGAGCTCGAGGCCATCGCGGCGGCGTTCATCGGCGGCGCGTCGTCAAGCGGCGGTGTCGGCACCGTGTTCGGCGCGATCGTCGGCGGGCTGGTGCTCGGCGTACTGAACAACGGCATGTCGATTCTCGGCATCGGAAGCGATGTCCAGCAGGTGATCAAGGGTCTCGTCCTGCTCGCCGCCGTTGGTTTTGATGTCTACAACAGGCGCAAGGGCGGACGCTAACGGAGCTGGGTGCTCTGTCGAACGACGAGTTGGGCAGGCACCAGGATTGGCTGATCATCGATCGATCCATCGTCGGCGTTTTCGATTCGGGCAATGAGCATTTCAACGCTTCTGCGGCCGACCGTCGCGAAATCCTGACGGACCGTGGTTAGCGGCGGTGAGTAGAACTCGGCTTCTGGGACATCGTCGAAACCCGCCACCAATACGTCGTCGGGTACGGCGCGGCCCGCTTCGGCGAAGGCGCGCAACAGGCCAAGCGCCATCTGATCGTTGGCGACGAAGACCGCCTCGACGTCGGTGCGTCGGGCGAGCGTGATTCCGGCCTGGTACCCCGATGCGGCGGACCAGTTGCCATGCAGAGGTTCGGGAATCGTTCGCCCGGCGTCGGTGAGCTCGGCATGCCACCCGGCCAGCCGGGCGTCGGTTTCCGTCCACCCCTCGGCACCGGTCACGTGCCAAACAGTCGATGCGCCCTGCTCGAGCATATGCCGGGTAGCCTGTCGCGCTCCGTCGTATTGGTCGACACTGACCACGGGCAGTCCCAATCCGCCTGTGCCATCGACGGCCACGACGGGCAGTTCACGGCGCAGTCCCGAGAGGGCGTGGCGGGTTTCAGACAGCGGCGCGATCACCACGACGCCCTCGACGGACTGTTCGGCCAGCCGGTTCAGTGCCATGGGCAAAGTCGTGCTGTCGATGGTGGATTCACTGGCCACGCTGACGTAATAGCCCGCGTTGCGGGAGGCGTGCTCGATCGCGTAGAGAATGCTCGCCGGGCCGTACAAAGTGCTGTCAAAGCAGATGACGCCCAACGTCTTTGACCGGTGCGTCGCGAGCGCCCGTGCCGCGAGATTGCGGTGGTAGCCCAGCTCGTCGATGGCGGCGTTTACCCGGCGGCGGGTGGATTCCTTGACCGCGGCCGGGTCGTTGAGCACGCGTGACACCGTCTGGTGGGAAACCCCAGCCGCTTTCGCGACGTCGAACATGTTGACCGGTCGGCGCTCGACCCGTTCGGCCATCTCCAGTGACCTCCTTTTGTGCTCGCATAGTAGTCCGGATGTGAGCGCTCGCGTGGCTTTGACGAGCCGGGTGTTAGCGTTAACATTTGGAGATGCAGGAAGTGATGACCGTCGCCCGACTCCACGGCGTGCGTGACATCCGGACGCACACCGAGGCCATCCCGGCCACGGCCGCCGGTGAGGAACTGGTCGGCATCACCGCCGTCGGCCTGTGCGGATCCGACTTGCACTGGTTCACCGAAGCCGGCATCGGCGATGCGCGGCTCACTCGACCGCTGGTGCCCGGGCATGAATTCGCCGGTGTGATTGAGGGCGGTCCGCGTCATGGGATGCCGGTCGCGGTGGATCCGGCATTGCCGTGCAGGCGGTGCGAGATGTGCATGGACGGGTATCGCAATCTCTGCCCCGATGTGGTCTTCGCCGGTCACGGCGGCCAGGACGGCGGACTCCAGCAATACTTGGCCTGGCCGTCGTGGGCTCTTCATCCGCTGCCCGACGGGATGAGCGCGGTCGACGGTGCGATGCTCGAGCCGCTCGGGGTCGCGCTGCACGCACTGGACCTGGGCCACATACGAATTGGGGCGACCACCGCGGTCGTCGGCGCCGGTCCCATCGGTCTGCTGTTGGTGCAGGCCGCACAAAGGGCCGGGGCCACCCGCGTCGTGGTCGTCGAGCCCCTTGCGCACCGCCGGGATGCGGCGTTGCGGTTCGGCGCCGACGTCGTGCTCAGTGTGGATGAGGCGGCCGACGACATCGGCGCCGACGCGGTGTTCGAACTGGCGGGCACCGACGCCGCGGTTGAGATCGCGCTGCGTGCTGCCCGGCCTGGCGCCAGGGTTGTGCTGGGCGGGATTCCCGACGGCGACCGAACGTCATTCCAAGCGTCACTGGCCCGTCGAAAGGGGCTCACCCTCGTCTTGGTCAGGCGGATGAATGAGGCGTACCCACGGGCGATTCGGCTGGTTGCGCAAGGGTTGGT